>ERZ795030.5790-NODE-5790-length-11152-cov-8.214833_pt1 | contig 11152 bp, 9 predicted proteins | sample MGYA00375122_ERZ795030 | MGnify/ENA primary metagenome ERZ795030 (study PRJEB30165, sample SAMN05720146) | activated sludge metagenome | isolation source: anaerobic digester from wastewater treatment plant | place: Japan | collected 2015-04-20 ...
CAAAATACTCTGACATAAAACATAAAATCCGCCAGCCTGGGAACGCCAATCTCCGCATTGGCAGGGTCTTTTATGGCCTGTGCTTATTGTGTGTATGTCGCAGGACATACTTCCGCTGCGGATTTGAATGAAAGCATCCGTCTACGAAAAAAAGCAATTCCTTTTCCCGGAGCCTTTCCTATACAATAAGCACTGCTGTTGTTACTGAAAAAAATCGAGGTGCATCATGAGGCCAGATAGAGACACTCCCCTATTAAAACGTGCGTGGTTCAGCACAGGCATCACGGATTTTCTTGCGTGTTCTGATGAACACATCCTAGGCTCCGTTGTACAGGCAAGCACCTTCACCATCGAAACCACACAGAGAAATGCCTGGCTGGAAACCTTTCCATTGCTGCGCGATGCCCTTCAGGGGCTGGAAGGGCAACTTTATTTCGAATTCGAAATCCCCCGCATGGGCCGTCGCATTGATGTGCTGGCTGTAATCGAAGGCATTATTTTTATTTTCGAATTTAAAGCAGGTGCCACAGAGTTTCAAGCAGCAGACTGGGATCAGGCATATGATTACGGGCTCGATTTAAAAAACTTTCACGAAGGCAGCCACCTTTGCCCGGTAGTTCCGATACTCGTGGCAACTGAGGCACCGGATCGTTTGGTTACACTGATCGAGCATGCCCGCATCAGCGGACTTTATGAGACTGTCTGCACCAATGCCAGTCAATTATCGTGCTGCATCCATCAGCTCCGGCAGCTTATTCCGGCCGTTCCTTTTGATATTACAGCCTGGGAAAACTCCCGTTACTGCCCAACTCCCACGATTATCGAGGCAGCCCGGGCTCTTTATGCAGGCCACGGAGTAGCAGAAATTTCCAGAAGTGATGCCGGCGCTATCAACCTGCAGCAAACTTCGGACACACTGTTTCAAATCATCCGGGAAGCACAGGAAAATAAGTTCAAAGCCTTATGCTTTGTGACCGGAGTGCCCGGTGCGGGCAAAACACTGGTTGGGCTCAATATTGCCACACAGCAGCAGGATGATGAAGCTCCCCGTATTTTTCTTTCGGGCAACGGCCCGCTGGTTGCCATTCTCCGGGAAGCGCTCGCACGGGATATGATTGAAAGAGAGGCTCGGCAGGGAAAAAAAATTAAGAAAGGGGAAGCCCGAACAAAAGTCAAAGCCTTTATTCAGAACGTCCATCATTTCCGCGACAACTACCTCATGGATGTGCAGGCTCCGGCGGAACATGTCGCCCTTTTTGATGAAGCACAGCGCGCCTGGGATAAGGAGCAGGCTGCGAATTTCATGAAACGGAAAAGAAAAGTCAGCGACTTCAATCAATCAGAGCCCGAGTTTCTGATTTCGGTCATGGACCGGCATAAGGACAGCTGGGCTGTCGTAGTTTGCCTCGTCGGCGGCGGTCAGGAAATCAATACGGGTGAGGCTGGCATTGCCGCCTGGGTGGAAGCTGCTTTGGAGCATTTTCAGGACTGGCATTTATATATTTCGCCAACGCTGAAAGAAAGCGAATACGGATCCGGGAAAGTGCTGCAGGCTATTGAAGCACGCAAAGAAACAATCCATTATGAATTCAAACCGGAACTTCATCTGGGCGTTTCCATGCGTTCTTTCCGTTCGGAAAAAGTGTCCGGCTTTGTTAAAAAAGTACTGGATTGTGAAGTATTACAGGCTAAAAATCTTTTGCAGGAAATTAACAGAAGTTACCCGATTCGCCTGACACGGGATCTGAATAAAGCGAAGCAATGGCTTCGAAAACAGGCATCCGGAAATGAACGCTATGGCATTGTGGTGTCATCCGCGGCAGAGCGACTGAAACCCTACGCCATCGATGTCAAAACGCCTATGGACCCCGTCAACTGGTTTCTCGAAGGCAAAGATGATGTGCGTTCGTCCTATTATCTTGAAGACGTGGCGACGGAGTTTCATGTGCAGGGGCTGGAACTGGACTGGGCCTGTGTCGCCTGGGACGGCGATTTCCGTTACAGCGGAAAGCAGTGGCAGCACTTTGCTTTCAGAGGCAATAAATGGCAGAACATCAACAAGCCCGAGCGGCGACTCTACCAGAAGAATGCCTACCGGGTACTCCTCACAAGAGCACGGCAGGGCATGGTCATTTATGTACCCGCCGGTGATCCCACAGATCCGACACGGCGGCCGGATTTTTACGATCAGACCTATGCGTACCTGCGTGGCCTCGGACTGGAAGAGCCCTGAAATACCGGCAGGCCATTGCTCTCCTGACGCCGCACGCCGCAGTAAAACCGGGCACTTGCTCTTTTTTCCGGCCGGACATCAGACCCGGCTCATTATTGCATGATTGAGCAGGCGTACCCGTCTTCTCCTCCTGTCACAGCCAGAGCGCCGCTGCTGCTCTCCCCTGTTTCCTCCCCTGCTCCCTTGCCTTCTTCCGCATCGAGGTCCCGCATGGAGGACACATAGACAGATTGCGTTTTATGTGGATCAACTTTCACGCCTGTAATCATACGGCCTCCGGACTCAGCATTCAATGAAAAGATATCCCAGAGGCCCGGCTCCACTTCAATCTCGCACAGCCAGTCCTTCGGAAGGGGTGAGTCAAGAAGATTGCTTCCCCAATCCTCAGCTGCGGCAGTCGTTATATACAACTCAACCAGCGGCGGATCGATGTCATTGATCACTTGCAGCATGCCGCTCTGTGGCGGGCATCCGGTAAGCCACGATGATGCCAATGCCATCAAAATAAGCCCGATCCACGACATCAATACAGATATCTTCATTGCTGTTCTCCTTGCTGTCTGAAGAGGACAACGATTGGAAAAGACGCCATGCGATCGGCGCTGCATCTTTTATCAGCTTTATCATAACACAGGCATTTTAATCTGTAAACTGCTGTTCTACGGATGGCAAGAAGAGCCTTTTTCGGGCCAGTCGGCAGGAAAAGAATAGAGAAAATGAGGAGGCCTTAAATATGAACTTTGCTTATAAATGAAAAGCGGTGCGCGGGCCTTTTAAGGAACCCGCACACCGCCGATGTGTTCTGATAAATGGTGGGCGATACTGGACTCGAACCAGTGGCCTCTGCCGTGTGAAGACAGCGCTCTAACCAGCTGAGCTAATCGCCCACTGCGTAGGAAGGATAGCACAGCCACGGCAAACCATTCAAATTATAGCGCCATCTGTTTGCGCAGATAGTCACCGACACAGTCAGGAAAAGGGATACCCTGCTCTTTCAGTCGCTCCACTTCACGCAGTGCTTCCGAAAAATGCTGCTCCACAAAAAAAAGACGGGCGAAGGTGCCGAAAGTCTCTTTGAATTTCGGATCGGCCGCCTCTGCCTGCCCGATATACCGGTGGGCACTCTCGTCATCGCCTGTTATGGCAGCAATAATCGCACGGTTACCCAGCGCACGGGCATCGGGAGCCGCACATATCTGAAGATAACGGTCGAGCAGGACAGCGCTTTCCTCAAGTCTGTTCTGCTGCAGAAGGACATACGCCCGTTCCGGTAGTGCCGCCAAATGCTTCGGGCATCGGTTGAGGCAGTCTTTCAGTAATTCATCGGCCTGGTTCAGATTTCCCCGGCTCATACAAAGCAGTCCCCGACGATAGGCCTGCTCCGCTTCCCAGGCATCCGGAAAAGCACATCCCTTCCCCATCACATCCTGAATATGCGCCTCCATGGATGCATACTCCTCTTCGAGACGGCCCGCCTGACGCAGGGCATTCATCGCCGCTTCCTGATTGGGCTCCGAAGCATATTCCTTTGCCAGCTCATAAAAAACAACCCCGTTGTCCGGATCGAAAGCACCTGCTTCCTGAAACGCCTGCAATGCCTGCATATGATATCCGTTTTTCCTGAATCCGTAGCCCCGGTACAACGCATTCAGCGCATGCACGGCCGCTTTGCGCAGCACAGGGTCCTCCATTTTCCGTGTAAGGGATGCATAAGCCCGCGCATCCAGCAACATGTGCGCCTGCATATCGCGCAGCAGTTCGGAAGCTTCCGAAGCCCTACCGCCTCCGATCAGCGCCAGAGCAAGGCTGCCGAATGCTTTCACGCTGTCCGCCCGGCTTTCCTCAAAATTGAGCCCCTCTCTTTCCCATTGCTCCAGCAATTCTTTCAAATGCCGGGGGGCTTCAGTTCCCGGACGCACTGTAAGAGCATATGCATAGACTTCCTGAACAGCAGGGAAAAACCAGCGCTGAAAATCGATGCCCCAGGCATTGAGTGCAAATTCAAAATCGAGGGGCGGCCCGGGCACAAAAAAATCCATGGCCAGAAAAGCCAGCACACGCCCGGGCTCTGTCTTTTTTTCTTCTGCTGCCACTGTCTGTACTCCCAGCGCCAGCGCACTTTGCGCCGCAATAATCCAGGAGCTTTCCGCTTCCGCCACAGGAAGCACCGGGGCAGTTCCATAGAGCTCCCGGTAATTATGGCAGAGCAGTTCACCTTCAAGAGAAGCTCTTACAAGCACCAGATCTTCAGGCATTGCCTGGTCATGGAGCAGCCGTGCAGCGGAAAACCAATCGGTACGCTGCGGCCCGGGCTGCAGCCAGAGCCATTGCACCGCCATCAGCAGAACAAGTAAGGTACCGGTCAGCCATTGCTTCCATTTTGCCCTGATCTGTGTCAAAGCGGCTCCTATGAGAAGATACAGCGCCAGACTGCAATGCACCGTATAGCGGGGAAACATGCAGGGACGCAGCACAAGAGAAAGCAGCAGCAACAGCAGCGGCGGAAGTACCAGCCAGAGAAAATGCAACGATAGAGGGCATTTGCTATTTTTGCTGTGAAGCATTTTACGAAGCATCACCGCCAACAGCAGCAGAATCAGCGCTGCCAGCAGGAGATCCGGAATCCAGCGGAAAATCCCCGCTGCAGATGCAGCCTGCCCTGCACGGAACTGCAGCTGAAAAGCAGCGATGTCGTCAAAGAAAATATCGGCAACAACATTACCGAACCCGGGTAGAGCAAGCCAGCTCTCTGTGGTTTCCCTGGGCCAGAACCGGGTCGAAAAAAGCCACAGTGCCAGCGGCAGCAGCAACAGCAACTGCGCCGCTGCCCACCTGATCAGCAGAAAAAGACGCTTTCGCCCCTGAATGAGCAGGTACACGCCCGGCACGGCAGCCAGCAGTACCGCAAAAGGGTGCGTCCAGTAAAGAGCGGCAGCCACAATCAGATGAAGCAGCCAATGGCCCCGCTTTTCTTCTTCGGTCAATTTCATGAAAGACCAGATCATAAGTGCGGCAAGACAGGTGAAAAGTCCGTACGCCCGTATGCCCTGCGCATGATAAATATGCACGGGCGACAGAGTCATCATAGCGGCGGCAAAAAGACCCGCTCCGGTACCGAAGCTTTTCCTGCCGAGCAGCCAGACCGTGTATATGGACGCAATGCCGATCAGCACACTCAGCAGCCGGAGCACAAAAAGGCTTGAACTGATTTTATGAAATGCAGCATATTCCAGCGTGTAATAAAGGGGCAGCGCCAGCGGATCCAGAGTTCGGCTGAGTGTAAGAAATTCCGTAAGTGACGGCGCGGTCAGATGGGCGTGGGTGGCATACTCATCCCACCACACGGACTCCCGGTCCATATGATAAATTCGCAAAGCAAACGCCAGCACCAGGATAAGGATCAGCAGGGCTGCCGGTGCGCTTCTTGCAAATCTGTTTGCAGATGGGAATATCATGCGGTCATTTTAAAATGAGGCAGCAGTGTAAAGCGAATGGATCACGCCAAATCCATTTCTTTATGAAGTGTTTCCAGTATTTTATTCATCCGGGTTTCCACTTCCATCCGTACCGTTTCTACCGCATCCGGTGATTCGTCAACCGGAGGAGGCACTGCTTCGCCGTAGACACAATAGATCCTGCTGAAGGGCTTCTGAATGGGAAAACGGTCCCAGGAATTGAGCCGCCATGCTTTTTCAAAGGCAAAAATATTGGGTACAATCGGCAATCCGGTGCGGGCGGCAAGAATGGCAATGCCCGGTTTGGCAACATAGCGGGGGCCTCGGGGGCCATCGAGCGTGAAGCCGGTAATTCTGGCGTGACGCGCCGCCTCCACAAGCGCAGCGAGGGCATCACTCCCGCCTCTGGACGAAGATCCCCGGGCAGCACCGATACGCCACCGCCTGATGACCCGGGCGGCAAATTCACCATCATAGCTCTGGCTTGTCATGGTTGTGTAATCATGCCCGCCGTAAAAGCAACCCGCCACCGCCATGGCTTCGTGCCAGATCGCCATATGGCACCTGCCTTGCGGGGCAAGCGCCGCTTCCACATGTTCTTTTCCGCGCACTTCCATGGAACAACTTTTATACAGCAGTTTGAAAATGTCCGCCAGAAGAACAGGCAGTACCGCCAACTGTATTTTCTGTCCCCGCGTCAGAGGCTTGGGTAATGTATTTTTTTTGTTTTCGGCGTTCATTTCTGCTCCAGGCTCCGAATGAGCCGATAGATCAGCGCAGTTGTCGGAAGGGTCATGTTCCGGAGGTCCCCATAGGCTAATAAAGCTCCGCTGAGCACATCTATTTCAGTCGGACTTCCACGACGCAGATCCTGCAGCATGGAAGAAAGATTGTCGGCTGTTTTCAGGCAAAGACTTTCCGCTTCTGATGCGGCATCAAAGTCCTGACAATACCCGTAGGCCTGAGCGACCGCCAATGCCTCTTCCGCGAGCATACGGAGCAGTTTCCGGCTTTCATCATGTTTCACGAGTTCACCGTTGGGCACCTGAAGCAGCGCCGTAAGGGGATTGATGGCAGCACTGAGCACGGCCTTGCGCCAGCGTATCTCTTCAGGATTCTTCACCTGCACGCAATTAAAGCCTGCGTCCCGCAGCAAGGCAACAACCGGTTCTGCAGAATAAGCGGCCGCCGAACCGATACAAGTGAGCCCAGGTGCCGCATGGCGCACCTTGCCGGGTGCCAGCAGTGTTGCCGCTTCAGTGGTTGTCCCGGCAAGCAGCCAGTCTTCATTCATTTTTTCGGCGAGCCGGGCGGTAATGCCCAGCCCGTTCTGCAGTGTCAGCGTAGGCACGGCGACAGGAAGACTCAAGGTTTTCAGCGCACAGGCTTTCGTGAGTACCAGCACCAGAGAAATCTCCCCGGGCACCTGAAGCGACACAGCGGGAAATACCGTCTCCGTCCTGCCCTCTGTTTCCAGCATAATTCCCTGACGCATTAAAAGGCGGCACCGGTCTTCCCTGTAATCCACCAGAGTCACTCCGGTACCCTGCTGCATCAGACGGACGGCAAAAAGACAGCCCAATGCTCCGGGCCCGATAATTGCCACCTGACTCATGCAGTTTCCTTCACGAAGCGAGTTAAATTACAACGCCTTTACAAAGCCTTCGGAGATTCCCAGCTTTTGCTTCAGCCCGGGAAGGGCTTTGGTGGCTGCCTCTTTATCAGGAAATCCGACCACGATCACTTTGTAGATTTCTTTGTTGGAAGAAATATCGATTTCCGCCGTCATACCGGCTTTTTCTTTCACCTTACGCTGCAATGCCTGAGCCTTTGCCTGTCTTTCCGCACCGCTGAAAGCGCCAAGCTGCACACCGAATTTTCCACGGCCGGAGGGGGCCTTCGCAGGTGCTGCTTCTTTCTGAGGCGCTGGCGCCGCTTTGGGAGCAGGGGCGGGCTGCGGAGCAGGTTGTGCAACGGTAATGAGCGGCTCCACCGGATCCACGGGTGTTAATTCAGGCACGGCGGCCGCGGCAGCAGCCGGAGCCGGGGCCGGGGCAGCAGCCGGAGCCGGGGCCGGGGCAGGAGCTGCAGCTGCGGAGGCAGCAGCGGGCTGTGTTTCGGGGGGCACCTGCCGGGAAGGCGCCGCCACCTGCATCTCATTGCGCCGTGGTACGGGCAAAGGCGGGAGGGTGGTCAGAATCGGCTTATTGTCGGAAAAAGGACTTCTGGGCGTCATTGTTTCCGCCGTACGCTGCGCTACTTCGGTGGCAACCGGCTGCTCCGCAGCTGAAGGCGCCGGGGCTTCTGCCACAGCGGGCGGCACTTCTGTCGTCGCAGGTGTATTTACTGGATTCTGTGCCTGATCAGGCGCCGGTACAGATGCAGGCGGATTCTGCACTTGCGATAAGGGGATCGCATAGGTCTCTTTTTCCACGGGAACAGGCGCTGCCGCCGTCTCTTTTTTCTCAGATTCTTTATCCGAAGACTTGAAGTCCAGGAAGCAGCCTTTGCTGAACACAGCAATCAGAACCAGAATAATAAATCCGGCAGGGAACTGTGCCGTCAGCCTTTTCCCGTTTGCACGTTTCACAAGAGGGATGGAGAGTTTTGGAATTTTAATGTCTTTCATTGCCTTACTCCTGCATATCAGCCGGGCCTGCGCCGGACGGCGTCCCTTCCGTTACAGCTTCTGTGGGAGATTCTTCCTTCGTTTCCAGCGGGGCGATAGCTTCCTGAGCATTTTCTTCGGACGGTGTTTCCCGCTGCCGCAACTCCTCCATCAGCAGCACACGCGCATTATCCAGTTCGGTATAACTGAAATTCAGATCTCTTGTTTCGATCAGGCGATTTCCCGCCCGGTCCAGATACAGGCAGACACGACATGTCCCCTGCTCCTGCTCCTCTTCCGTTTCGCGAATCTGCCGGAAGACACGCTGCCTTTTCAGCAGCTGCGCCGCAAGAAAGGTCTGTGCGAGACTGCTTCTCTCTTCCGAAGCGGCGAGATCATAAAAAAGCCTGCGCAGCGGGGAAAATGACTCCTGGCGTTCCGCTTCCGCCACTTTTGGGTCTACATACTGGCTCGCCCAGGCACACCAGACATCACCTTCTTCTCTATCGGCAAAGCAGTGTTTGCAAAAGTCCTGCCGTTCCAGTTTGGAGTCATTCCACTGTGCAACAGAATGAATTTTATCCTGGTGGGCAAAAACAGCTTCACATTGGTGACATGCATCACTGCATCTGTTAATTTTTATTTCCATCACAGGTTACCGGAGGTTATTGTCCATGCCGTCTGCTTACTATACATAGTGGTTTTTGCCGCTGAAACAGGCGGATTCATTACAACATATAGTATACCCGATTTCTTTCGCAGGAGCAAAGAGGGGAAAGAGCATTCGGAAGCACAGCCCCGCACCGAAGCGGCGGGCAGAAAAGCGGCTTCATAAGACATATCGGGCGCAGACTGGAGCACTCAGCGAATTTCGTATCGGCCTGTTTGTTCCTCTTCGTTGCGAATGACGAGGCGTTGCTTTTCCGCATCCCACGTCCAGGTATCTTCAGGCAGTTCTTTCCCCTGAAAACGCAGGATTTGAGGCTTCTGATCCAGAAGAATCCGGAGGATATGCGCTTTTGCCTTTCCTTCCAGATCAACTGTCACGGCACCGGCATCTTTCTGCACTTTTACCTGCAGTGCCCCGCTTTTATCGGGATGGTGCACGGTAAACGCCGAAGAGGCGGCGGGGTAGATGTTCAGCGTCAGCATGCCCGCCCAGTCTTCTTCACCGATACCCGTATACCCTCGGGAAATATTCATGGGGATAATGGCACCTTCTTTGATAAAAACAGGGTATTGCGCCATGGGATAGCTGCGCTGAAGTGTCGTTCCCCCGTCAATGAGTTTTGTATCATCGAACCAGTAACGCCATTTTCCGAGCGGCAGCAGCACCGTCCGCTCCGCTGACTCTTCATAAATGGGCGCAACGAGCAGACTTTCGCCGAAGAGATACTGGTATTTCCCTTTTACGACACGCATCAGCACGGGCGCACCCTTATGGGTTTCCACCACATGGCTGTAGATATAAGGTACGAGCTCGCTCCTGAGCCAGGAGTACTCCCGTACCAGCGAAAATTCTTCGCCGCTCCGCATCCACATGCGCCGCTCACCGTGGCCGCCATTCAGAAAAAAACCGCAGAACGTGGAGAACTGCGTCCAGCGAATATAGATCTCGGGCGGGATGATCTTATCGCCGTGATAGCCTGCAATATCAGATCCGGGCAGGTTATAACCCAGCTCGGCACTGCGCAGGATACACCGGAGTGCCCGTTCGAGTCCGCGGTCGGCATCACGCCAGGTATGCGTATTGTCGCCGACCCAGTTGAGAGGCGAGGCATCCTGTGGTGCGAAGCCTTCCGGGTGAACCCAGGGCAACACACTGTCAATGGCACGGCTCATGGTCACAAATTCGGGATTCTTCGTCAGGCCGTGCTGATACTCGTCCCGATAATAATGATCCATGTACCCTCTGGTCGTCATCCATCCCTGATGGGTTTTCTGGTAGAAAATGGGTACTTTCCCGAAGACCGGCCTGGAGAAATAGCTGGCGGTATCGTCCAGTTTCCAGGCATCAATTCCCCAGTCCAGCACCTGCTGCTGCAAACCGCGCCACCATTTCATGGCTTCCGGATTGGTGTAGTCAATAAGTCCGCCGCGCCCTTTCCACCATTTATACTGGGTGCCGCCGCCGACCAGATATCCCCTGTTCGCCGCCTCCTGATACCAGTCCTGTGACTCCGGCACTCCCGTATCGTCACTGCGGCTGTTCACGTTGGGTGTCATCCACAGGCAGATGCGGATACCCCGGGATTTGATCGTTTTAAAAAAATTCTCAGGATCAGGGAAACGCTCCTCATCCACCGTAAAATCGTTATACCGCAGCGACCAGGGACTGTCGATAAGAATGGTGCCCACCGGGAAATCATGCTCCAGATAGCCGTCGAGGAGTTCCATGGTTGATGCCGCCGTGACCGTATCGTCCTCCCAGATCCAGGGTTCCAGAGCCCAGGCAGGGGTCAGCGGGAGATTTCCCCGGCGCTGTGCATTAAACGGCATGCCCCAGAAGGGCAGCACGCAGTAAAAGTAGAGAAAGACGGCCAGGAGAAACAGAAAAACAGCCCCCGCTTTCAGTGTGAGTTTAAAGCAGCCTGACATGGAAACTCCTTTTCCGCTTTAGGGCGGTCTGTTGAGGAAGAAGAAAAACGGCAGCACGGAATAAAATACCGCTTCCTCCCGGAGAAAGCGGTATGAGACGCATCATAAATCTTGTGTACTTAAAAAAACAATAGCGCCGGTCAGGGCTCCAGTCTGATAACAAAGGCATGACTCAGACCGGCATCGACAGATACCTTCGGGATGGCTATTTTCAGATCATTGTCCTTTTGCGCAAGACTCACTGCTGCATCACTGCCC
>ERZ795030.5792-NODE-5792-length-11152-cov-3.714067_pt1 | contig 11152 bp, 6 predicted proteins | sample MGYA00375122_ERZ795030 | MGnify/ENA primary metagenome ERZ795030 (study PRJEB30165, sample SAMN05720146) | activated sludge metagenome | isolation source: anaerobic digester from wastewater treatment plant | place: Japan | collected 2015-04-20 ...
CCATCGAGCACAGTCATTAAAACATCCCTTATATATCCACAATCAGCTCTTGAGTTAGCCCAATTTTACACAAACGTGTGCAGCGTATATTTGCCTGAATTTTTAGTAGAACCTGGATTTTTGATAGGAGGATCGAGTGATCATGCATCATTTAATAACAATGGTTATATGGGAATTTTTCCCTTTGAAGATGTTGATAACCACAGCCCGTACATTCACACTGCAAACGACACAATCGGATTAAGTTATAATAACGAGCTAATGGCAACAATATTTACTAAAGCGACTTTAGCATCTGTTGCAACGATGTCGAATATGCGATTTCCTCCAAAAAATTTAGTAGCCCTGCCGTCAGACAATGTGGTTGAACTCTTTTGGGATTATGTAGTAGATATCTCTTGCTACAAAGTTTACAGAAACGGAACACTATACGATTCAGTAACAACCAATTATTTTGCAGATTTTGATGTTGTAAACGGAAGATTATATCAGTATTACGTCACTGCTGTTTTTTCTGATACAAACAAAGAGTCTGGTAAATCAAATACCGTTACTGTAAAACCAACTGTTCCTATGGTACCTCCTGTTGTTTACGATTTTGAAGGAGGTGTAGCTGGTTGGAATTTTGAAGGCGAATGGGGATTAACAACCTCAAGTTACTATTCTCCCTCAAATTCACTTACTGAAAGCCCTAACGGCAACTATGGCAATAATTTGAATGCTTCGGCAACCTTCGGACCCATTGGTTTAATGGGATATACAAGTGCTCAGTTTAAGTTTTGGACAAAATACGATATAGAAACAAACTACGACAATGTCTATCTTGAGATCTCTGTCAATGGAGCACAATGGACTAAAATAGAACAGTTTACAGGAACTCAAGCAACGTGGATGCAGAAAAGTTATTTGCTTAATGATTATCTAAACAAATCAATTTATATAAGATTCAGATTTATGAGTGATGCATCTGCGAATAAAGATGGAATATATATTGATGATTTTGAAATATCGGTAACAGGTAATGGGCAGATGCAACCTATAAAATTATATTCAGGCTGGAATGGTGTGTCAACATTTTTAACACCAATAAGTTCAGATATTGAAGATATTACACAATCTATTACAACTAATCTTGTTGTAATTCAAGATGAAACAGATTCGTACCAACCATCAACGGGTATTAATACATTAGGAAATTGGAATACCAATAGTGGATACAAGATAAAAGTCTCTAATAATACCTATTTTCGTATTGCTGGAAATAAAATAGAAGATAGAAGCGTAAACTTAAATCGAGGATGGAATATAATGCCAATCATTAGTGAATGTAATGTTTTTTGTGACGATTTTTTTGCTAATATTCCGTCTATAGTAGTAATAAAGGAGATAGGTTCAAGTGGTGTATATTGGTTTTCTAAGAATATTGCAACTTTATATTACCTACAGCCAGGAAAGGCATATTATGTATATGCTTCTGAAGACGTTACAATCACTTTCCCCGATTGCGAAGGGGATAAAACAGTGACATATTATAATGGTACAACAAGCTATCCGTGGGAAGTGGAAAAACCGAGCGGAAACTCACATATTATTGGTATTTCAAAAGAGGCTTTACAGGATTTTTCTGTTGGCGATAAAATAGGTGTTTTTAATACACATGGTAAGTGTGCAGGAGCAATAACTATTGGAAGTTTAAACTATAACACAGCATTGGTAGCGTTTGCAAAAGACACAATGGATATCAATTCAAATGGATTTGTTGATGGAGAATTATTGAAATATAGGATTTATAAAACGTCAACAAACTTAACCTATGACTATTCAGCAGAATATAGTTTTGATATGCCCGATTCGAGTAAATTTAATTCTGAGGGGATATCGTTTGTAACAAAGTTTAATGAGGGAGATATTAATGTCCTAAGCGTTGATTATAAGGTAAGTATATATCCAAATCCTATAAAAGAGTACCTGTTCGTAGAGTTGCCCAATGAAAACCAAGCTCTTGTTGAGATAATTTCTGTTTCTGGGCAAATCGTTCAAACTGAGATCATTAGAGGAAAAGCACAAATTGAAGTCTCCTCACTGTCCAAAGGTGTGTATTTTCTAAAAATAATGAACCAAGATCAAGTTATAGTGGAGAAAATAATCGTGCAATGAGCAATTAACAATGAACAATAAATCAATTGAATGTCAAGACTATGTAGAGACGGTGCATGCACCGTCTCTACTCGAAATCTGTGCTAATCTGTTTAATCCGTGTATTCTGTGTTCTATATCTTGTCCACCCAAATCTCAAATCCGAAGTTCCAATAAATCCGTGTAAAATCCGTTCAATCTGTGTCATCTGTGTTCCAAAAATCCGCTTTGCATTGAGCTTAGTCGAAGTGAAATCCGAATTCTCAAATCCCAAATCCGAAATCCGAAATTTCACGGCTCTATTTTGCAAAAAAAATGCCACCCATTTTGAGATGGCATTTTATGTGAAGAGTCGATTATTAGTCGTTAATGACTTCAACGTTAACGGCGTTTAAGCCTTTTTTTCCACGTTCAACATCAAAGCGAACTTTGTCGTTTTCACGAATTTTGTGGATTAAACCTGTTTTATGTACAAAAATATCTTCGCCACCTTCGATTGGTTTAATAAAGCCGAAACCTTTTGTTTCGTTGAAGAATTTTACTGTTCCTTCTCTCATGATTGTAATAATTAATTGTATTAGATAGTGTTAAAAAAGTTTCAAATTAATGGCTGGTAAAAACATTAACCGAAACTAATTGAATGTTAGTGGATAATGTTGCTTTGGACTGTTTTGCCAAAACTAGTTAATGAGAAAAGAAACCTAAGAAAAATAAATTATTCTGCTAAGAATCTTACTACAATTCCTAATTTTACTACCAAAATTTGTGACAAAGGTAAGGCAATTTTTTACGTTTCAAAATAATCATTAAAAAAATCGTAAAAATATTTTATCAAACAATTATGGTAAATAAGAATAAATTTCATAATTTTGCGGTTCTAAATAAAAAGGAATAATTTAATAATAATAGACTAATATGTATTTAACAAAAGAGAAAAAGGTTGAGATTTTTTCAAAGTATGGGAAATCAGAGAAAGACACAGGAGCAGCAGAATCGCAAATAGCTCTCTTCTCTCACAGAATTTCGCATTTAACTGAGCATTTGAAACAAAACAAAAAAGATTTCAGCACTCAAAGGGCTCTGTTGACTTTAGTTGGAAAAAGACGTCAGCTTTTAGATTACCTAAAAAAGAAAGATATTTCTCGATATCGGGCAATTATTGCTGAACTTAACCTGCGCAAATAAGATAAAAGGCAATGGAAATTGCCTTTTTTTTTAAAATAACAAAACATAAAACGGATACACAAAGTAAAGGGTAAAGTGAAAAGGAGCAAGGAAAAAGTACTTGTAACTTTTGTAGAGACGGAGCATGCTCCGTCTCTACTTTACCAACAGACAGCGCATGCGTTGTCTCTACTTTATAAACTTTTAACTAAATAAATATGAATATTATAAGAAAACATATCTCACTACCCGATGGAAGTGAAATAATTTTAGAAACCGGAAAATTAGCAAAGCAAGCCGATGGAGCAGTGGTACTCACATACGGAAAAACAATGTTGTTGGCGACAGCAGTATCGGCTCCTGACGCAAAAGAAGATGTTGATTTTATGCCCCTTTCCGTTGAATATAGAGAGAAGTTTGCAGCAGCGGGACGTTTTCCAGGAGGTTTTACGCGTAGAGAAGGTCGTCCGGGAGATTCAGAGATATTGGTAGCCAGACTTATCGACAGGGCTTTAAGACCATTGTTCCCCGATGATTTTCACGCAGAGACATTTGTTACCGTCGAGTTGATCAGTTCTGAAAAAGATATCTCTCCAGATGCATTGGCTGGATTGGCAGCATCGGCAGCTATCTCTGTTAGTGACATACCATTTAATGGTCCAATTTCTGAGTGTCGTGTTGCGCGTATAGATGGCGAATTTGTTATCAATCCAAAAACATCTGATTTAGAGCATGCTGACATAGATTTGATTGTTGGCGCAACCATTGAAAATATTATGATGGTTGAGGGCGAAATGAAAGAAGTTGACGAAATGGACATGCTTCAAGCTCTTAAAGTGGCTCATAATGAGATTAAAAAGCATTGCCAAGTACAAATAGATATGGCTAAAGAGCTCGGAATTGTTAAACGTGAATATTGTCACGAAGAGAACGACGAAGAGTTGCGTAAGAAAGTATGGGACGAATGTTATCAAAAAGCCTACGACATTGCATCTAAAGGAAATCCATGTAAAAAAGAGAGAGCTGAGGCTTTTGATGCTATTAAAGAGGAGTTTTTATCGCAATATACTGAAGAAGATGAAGTTAACGAGGTGCTTGTGGGACGTTACTATCAAGAAGTAGAGAAAAAAGCCGTCCGTGACTGTTTGTTAAAAGAACGTAAAAGATTAGACGGCAGAAAGTTAGACGAAATACGACCAGTATGGTGCGAAGTTGATTACTTGCCAGCAGCACACGGCTCAGCAATTTTTACTCGTGGAGAGACCCAATCGCTAACTACAGTTACTTTGGGGACAAAATTAGACGAAAAATTAGTCGATGAGGTTACACGTCAGGGATTTGAGAAATTCCTGTTGCACTATAATTTCCCACCATATTCGACAGGCGAGGCAAAACCTTATCGTGGAACAGGTAGGAGAGAAATAGGACACGGCAATTTGGCTTATAGAGCTTTGAAACCAATGATTCCAAATGAAGATTTTCCCTACACCATAAGAGTAGTCTCTGATATTCTTGAGTCAAATGGGTCAAGCTCAATGGCCACTGTATGTGCGGGAACATTGGCACTCTTAGATGCTGGTGTTAAAATAAAAAGACCTGTTTCAGGAATTGCTATGGGCTTAATAACAGAGGGCGACCAGTATGCTGTTCTCTCGGATATTCTCGGAGACGAGGACCATCTTGGAGATATGGACTTTAAAGTCACAGGCACCGTTAATGGTGTTACAGCCACACAGATGGATATAAAAATTGACGGATTACCATACGAGATACTCGAACAAGCTCTACAACAAGCCAAACAAGGACGTTTGCACATTTTGTCAAAAATGTTAGAGGTAATGCCAGAGCCTCGTCCGGACTTTAAACCACATGCTCCCAGAATTACAGAGATGACAATCCCGATAGATTCTATCGGAGCATTAATAGGACCGGGTGGAAAAGTTATACAAGAGATTCAGCGTGTAAGCGAAACAGTAATTACTATCGAAGAGACAGAAGGAAAAGGTATTGTTGAAATTGCCGCATTCAATAATGAATCCAAGGAGAAGGCTATTTCAATGATCAAAGATATAGTGGGAGTACCAGAGGTTGGAAATATTTACAAAGGCAAAGTTAAGTCTATTCAATCTTATGGAGCTTTTGTAGAAATTATGCCAAACAAAGATGGTCTGTTACACATTTCCGAAATAGATTGGCGCAGATTAAATAAAGTTGAAGATGTGTTGAAAGTAGGTGATGTTGTTGATGTTAAGCTAATTGGCATTGAGGATAACGGAAAACTAAAACTATCACGCAAAGTTCTGATGCCCAAACCTGAAGGTAGAGGACAGAATAGATAGTAAATTTGTTTTTGGTTATAAAGTTTTTTGAAATAAACATGCCACAGTCTAAATTCGACACAAGTCGATGATTATATAATATTGTTTTAAACGATATTAGACCAATAAATTTATAAACATAGATGAATTGTTAAAAGATTTGTCACTATTTAATAGAGGCAAATCCTTTTTTTCTTATAGAATTTTTATAACTTTATGCACAGCTAAAACAAATTTTAATTTTACCCCGACCACGCTCAGAGCATTTCTAATTTCTAATTTCTAATTTCTAATTTTATAAAACGTAACCATGGCAAAAACAAAGAGACAAGTTGAAGAAAATCAATCTATTATTGTAGATGGAAAGGTACCCCCCCACGATATTGAGATAGAAAAAGCTGTGTTAGGTGCGCTGATGTTAGACAAGGATGCGCTAAATGATATAATTGGACTTTTAAAAGAGTCTTGTTTCTACGGCAAGGGGCATGGCAAAATATTTAAAGCTATAACCGAGATGTTCGATAGCAATTCACCCATTGATATACTTACAGTTAGTAATACTTTGCATAACAAAGGGGAACTTGAAGAGGTCGGCGGTCGTAGCTATATCGCTTCGCTAACAGCTGATGTGGCTGGAACGCACAATCTTGAATATCACGCAAAAGTAGTAGCACAAAAATATATACAACGTGAGCTTATAAGAGTGGCGTCCGATATCCAAAAAAGAGCATTTGACGAAAGCTACGACGTACAAGAACTTCTTGATTACAGTGAAAATGAGATATTTAAAATATCTGAGGGAAGTATTAAAAAAGATGTTTTACCAATAAATATTATTCTCAGAGAGTCACTACATCAAATTGAGGCTAATTCAAAAAAAGGGGGAGGTTTAAATGGAGTACCAAGTGGTTTTACACATTTAGATTATCTTACAAATGGCTGGCAATCGTCAGATTTGATAATAGTTGCAGCAAGACCATCAATGGGAAAAACTGCATTTGTATTGAGTATGGCGAGAAGTATATCGATAGAGCATCAAATACCTGTAGCTTTTTTTAGCTTAGAAATGTCGAGCGTTCAACTTGTTAACAGACTAATTGCTGGAGAGTGTGAAATTAATGCTAACAAACTGCGTTCTGGCAATCTCCAAGACTGGGAGTGGCAGAAACTCGAGCAACGCTTAAAAAATCTTAGAGATTCTAAACTATTTATTGATGATACGGCAGCTATTTCAGTATCTGAACTGCGTGGAAAATGTCGTCGTTTAGTATATGAGCATAAAATTGAGTTAATAATAGTTGACTACTTGCAACTAATGACAGCAGGACAACAAGCTTCAAGAGAGCAGGAGGTGGCAACTATTTCAAGATCGCTTAAGGCATTAGCAAAAGAGCTGAACGTGCCTATTATAGCCCTTTCACAGCTTAATCGTGCATTAGAGACACGAGCGGGGAATAAAAGACCACAGTTATCAGACCTGCGGGAATCAGGTTCGATAGAGCAAGATGCCGACCTTGTTATATTTATTCACAGACCTGAATACTATCAAATACCAACTGTTTTTGATGGATCAGACTCTCATGGTAAAGCAGAAATAATTGTTGCTAAGCATCGTAATGGTGCAATTGGCGATATTATATTAAATTTCAGGTCAGAGTTTGCCAGCTTTACAGATATTAGAGTAGAAGGGATGGCTGATATTAGTAATTTTGAGCACGAAGCACCAATTATTCAGTCAAAAATGAACGATGAGGTTGATGAATTTATTCCGGACCTTCTGCATCAAAACAACGACGACCTTTTATTAGCTGACGATCCGGATATACCTTTTTAGACTAAACAATTTTTAAAAAATTTGATATTAATGAGGTGTATGATAAAGAAAATATTTTACTTTTTTTGCATTCTTAATTTTACATTAAGTTCTTATGCTACAGGAATTTTGATACCAATGGACGGTGAACAGACAGATCATTTACGAGCTTATGGGGTTGTTTATTGGGCACTAAAGCATGATGTTTCAGGCTGGTGGTTGCTTAACTACCGTGGAGGAAGTTTCCTTTTACCTTATGCCAAAGAGATTGAGTCGGAGTGTTTGATTCGTAATGTGCGATATCAAACAATATCGTCAGCTCAACAGGAGTTAATATTACACGAAATTTCGCAGCCTGACGTAAATCAAGATGCGATACAATTAGATAAAGCCCCACGCATTGCTGTATATAGCCCCGAAGAGGCTTTGCCATGGGACGATGCAGTTACCTTAGTTCTTACCTATGCGCAAGTACCATACGATGTTTTATATGATACCGAAATAATTTTAGGGAAACTAACAGATTATGATTGGTTGCATCTTCATCATGAAGACTTTACAGGTCAGTATGGTAAGTTTTATGGAGCGTATGGTCATACAGCTTGGTACCAAAATCAAGTAAAAAACGCAGAAGATAACGCCAGAGCTTTAGGATTTTCAAAAGTTTCACTATTAAAACTTGCGGTTGCCAAAACCATTAAAGAGTATGTAAGGAATGGAGGCTTTTTGTTTGCAATGTGCAGTGGTACAGACTCTTTTGATATTGCCTTGGCTGCTGAAGGTATAGATATTTGTCACGATGTTTTTGACGGCGATCCATACGACCCAGATATGAATTCAAAGTTAGATTACTCGAAATGTTTTGCATTTACTGATTTTACTTTGGTTCTAAATCCTTTAGAATACGAGTATTCAGATATTGATGTTACTCAAAATAGAAGAGTATCAGAGAGTAACGATGTTTTCACTCTCTTTGAATTTTCTGCAAAATGGGATCCTGTACCCACGATGCTTTGTCAAAATCACGAAACTGTTATCAAAGGTTTTATGGGACAAACCACAGCATTCGACAAGCGTTTAATTAAACCCGAAGTTCTTATAATGGGCGAAAATAAAGCACTTGATGAAGCGCGTTATATTCACGGAAATTTTGGAAATGGAACGTGGACGTTTTACGGCGGTCACGATCCAGAAGATTACAGACACTATGTTGGCGACCACCATACATTGTTGGAATTGTATCCAAATTCGCCGGGATATAGATTGATTCTCAATAATATACTGTTTCCTGCAGCTAAGAAGAAAAAACTCAAAACGTGATATAGCAATTAGCAATTAACAATGAGCAATGAGCAATTATGTAGAGACGGAGCATGCTCCGTCTCTACACCCAAAACGCATCCTATTAATAATGCATATAGCCAATGGCTAACAGCCAATAGCCAAATTCTATTCCGCTATTAGTATTTTTTGTCATGCACTAAACAAAAAACCTCCCAAACAAATGCTTGAGAGGTTTTTGGTAATTTATTGAATAATTTCCTAACGTAATGCTGCTTGAGCTGCTGTCAAGCGAGCAATAGGTACTCTAAATGGACTACATGAGACATAGTTCATGCCTACTCGATGGAAGAATTCTATCGAGCTTGGATCGCCACCATGTTCTCCACATATACCAACTTTTAAATCGGGTCGAGCACTACGACCTCTTTTAATACCCAAGTCAACTAATTGTCCAACTCCTTCTTGATCAAGCTGTTGGAACGGGTCATTTTTCAACATTCCTTTTTCTATATAAATAGGTAAGAATTTGCTTGCATCGTCACGCGAAAAACCAAATGTCATTTGCGTTAAATCATTTGTTCCGAACGAAAAGAACTCTGCCTCTTTTGCAATCTGGTCCGCCGTTAATGTGGCTCGAGGTATTTCGATCATGGTACCAACCAAATAATCGACCTTCACCTTTTTCTCAGCAAACACCTCTTCCGCTACTTTGCGAATTATTTGTTCCTGATGTTTAAACTCTTTAACAGAACCAATCAACGGAATCATTATCTCAGGCATTGGGTTTTTTCCTTTTTGTTTTAAGTTACAAGCAGCTTCAATTACGGCGCGTGCCTGCATCTCGGTAATCTCAGGATAAGTAATACCCAAACGACAACCACGATGACCTAACATTGGATTAAATTCGTGTAAAGATTCAACTTTTTCTTTAACTTCTTTTGCCGATATTCCAAGCTCTTTAGCCATTGCTGCTTGCGAAGCTTCATCGTTTGGAGTAAATTCGTGCAGTGGTGGGTCAAGCAGGCGAATTGTTACGCCATATCCATCCATAGCTTCCAAAATACCTTCAAAGTCTTTGCGTTGCATAGGAAGCAGTTTAGCTAAAGCTTTACGACGCCCCTTCTCATCAGAAGCCAAAATCATTTCGCGCATTAGCATGATTCTGTCACCTTCGAAGAACATATGTTCTGTACGGCACAAGCCAATGCCTTTAGCACCAAATTCGCGTGCAACTTTTGCATCACCCGGAGTATCGGCATTGGTTCTTACGCTCATTCTTGCGTAACGGTTTGACATATCCATTATACGACCAAAATCGCCATCAAGTGAAGGGGTTATTGTAGCGACTTTACCTTCGTAAACCTCTCCAGTTGAGCCGTTTAATGAAATCCAATCGCCCTCTTTATATACTTTCGAGCCTATTTTAAACTCTCTTGCTTGGTAATCAATATGTACGTCACCTGCACCTGAAACGCAACATTTACCCATTCCACGTGCTACAACCGCTGCGTGTGATGTCATTCCTCCACGAGCAGTTAAAAAGCCTTCTGAAACGTGCATTCCGCTAAGGTCTTCGGGTGATGTCTCTGTACGTACAAGTATTACTTTTTCGCCTCTTTTTTTCCACTCTTCTGCTTCGTCAGCAAAGAATACAACGCGACCTGAGGCTGCGCCTGGAGATGCAGGTAACCCCTTAGTCAATACTTTTGCTTTTGCTATGGCTGCTGTATCAAATACTGGGTGTAGGAGTTCATCAAGTTTTACCGGTTCCAAACGTAATAGAGCCTCTTTTTCAGTTATATAGCCTTGATCGTGCATATCGCAAGCAATTTTAACCATAGCTGCGCCAGTACGTTTACCGCTTCTTGTTTGTAGCATCCAAAGTTTACCGTCTTGAATTGTAAACTCAAGGTCTTGCATATCTTTGTAATGATCTTCTAACTTTTGCTGCACTGTGTCGAGTGTGGCATAAACCTCGGGCATAACCTCTTCTAATGAAGGAAATTCAGCTTTACGTTTCTCTTCTGAAACACCCATTCCCTCTGCCCAACGGCGTGATCCTTCTAATGTAATTTGCTGTGGTGTTCGAATTCCTGCGACAACATCTTCGCCTTGTGCGTCAAGTAGATATTCACCGTTAAAAATGTCTTCGCCAGTAGATGAACTACGAGTAAAGGCAACTCCGGTACCCGAAGTTTTTCCCATATTTCCGTAAACCATTGCTTGAACATTAACAGCTGTTCCCCATTCCTCAGGGATTTGGTGCATCATACGATAGTATTTAGCACGTTCGGTGTTCCACGAATCAAATACAGCGCAAATTCCCCCCCAAAGTTGCTCCCATGGATCTGTTGGAAAATCACGACCTGCATGTTTTTTAACAACTGCTTTAAATTTGTCTACTAAAACTTTTAGGTCGTTGCCAGTAAATTCGGTA
>ERZ795030.5798-NODE-5798-length-11143-cov-5.576209_pt1 | contig 11143 bp, 9 predicted proteins | sample MGYA00375122_ERZ795030 | MGnify/ENA primary metagenome ERZ795030 (study PRJEB30165, sample SAMN05720146) | activated sludge metagenome | isolation source: anaerobic digester from wastewater treatment plant | place: Japan | collected 2015-04-20 ...
TGCGCCTGGCCAAGAAACCGCCTGAATAACGGGGAGAACTTGGCACTGTCCAGTAACTTGATCCACCGGGCAATCCGGCGACCATGATGGCATCTTCGGCACTGGTGCTATCCGCAGTGAGCGCTGATTTCATGGTCGAAAAATCCGTTGAGAAATAGGTTGAGCCAGCCTGGGCCAAAATATTGGTACCAAGCGCAGCAAATCCTGCCGTGATATTGACGGTGACGTTGTCAGTAAATACGCCCTGCCAGATATTGGCGGCCGCCCGAAAGCCAGTATCCGCGGTTGCATTGCCTGTCGAGGTCAGGTTGATGTACAGCGCGTGGGCTGGAGCTGCTACACCCAAGGCGCTGACCAAGGTTGCACCGCAGGCCAATTTTTTTAGAAACGTGTGCCTGGTTTTTCCGTCTTTCATTTGGTCTCCAATTTCAAATGCAGGTTGATGATTTCATCAAGCCAGGTGAGGACGCCTGGCTTTCACCGAACGAAATTCATCGATTGTTGGCATCACTATTTGTCAGAGCCAAAGGTCGTACAGATCAATGAAATCAGGTAAAAGCACGATCCGCGCCATGTGCTGTAAATCCAACAATTTCAATGACATACATCAAAAACAAAACCCAAAAGCAAGGAGGTTGTAAAAAATATCGACATTTTTCATGAAAACTGGGTTTGCTGTGGGGCGGCGGGCGACGACTCTTCTTGCCCCATCTGTCCCTCAAGCCCCTGCCAAGTTAAACGTCGGTTTGCTGCATTGAACATGGTCAAGGCACTCTTTGTTGCCGGGCCGCACCTGAACATCTACAACCTGCTGACGCTGTAGTGGATGGCCATGCTGGCGGTCAAGCTCAAAGGGTAATTGGGGTCAGGTAAATCGGATCAGAGTCGAATAATTCTCCGCAGCGCAAGTCCGGCAAGTACCGCATTTTTTATACCAAATCAGCCTGTAGCCCTTGTCCAGAAAGCGCTGATAGCTCCCATTTTTATATCGCCTCCAGCCACAACAGCTCAGGCGCCGGTGCCAAAGCGCGGTCACGGCTGACCAAGGTGGCGTTCACCGCAACCGCATGGGCTGCGGGAGACGATGTCGTCAATTCGCCGCTTGCCGCTGCATGTTCTGCGGCAAGTCGCGTCGTCATGTGAGGGGTGCGAGGTAGCTTATTGGTGTCTTAACACCAACCAGGGTCATGTCCATGAGCCGTCTGACAATCCCCTTGTCTGAACCCTGTTACCGGGCGTTGAAAGAGGCTGCTGCCCAACGCGACAAAACCATTGGGCAGGTGAGTGACGAAAGCCTTGACTTTTGTGGCATCAAGTCGCGCGAACAGGCCCTTGACCTGGTGCGCCGGGCCAGGGCACCCAGCACACTGAGCGAACCACAAGCCCTGGCACTGGCAAAAGAAGCGGTGGCTGCCGAGCGCCACGCAAAGTGAGCGGCTTCCCAACCATTGACACCAACGTGGTGGTGGTTGGGCTGCTGACCGGGCATGCATATTCGCCGGTGGCACGCATTTTGGACGGCATGCTGTCTGCTGCATTTCCCTTTGTGGTGTCTGAAGCCTTATTGGCCGAGTACCGCGCTGTGCTGCTACGTTCCAAGCTGTGCAAGCGGCATGGCTTGTCAGTGGCCGAGATCGACACCTTCATGACGGATCTGGCCCGCCACGCCATCGTGCTGAACCCGTCAAACACGGTTACCGCGCCGATCACCCCAGATGCCGGTGATCAAATCTTGTGGAATTTGTCGGCTTCCCGAGCCGACTTGGTGCTGGTGACCGGCGACAAGCTGCTGCTGCAAGACAGCACGATGCTGCATCGCATCATCCTGCCGCAAACCTTCATGGCGCAGTGGCAGCACTGAACCAAAAGAGGCCAGGCTCGAACGACGCATTCCGGGTCGGCATGGAGGTAAGCTTCATCATTTGTCGCAACACCATTCAACAGCCGCTGCTCGCCATCGCCATGCCCCGTTTTCACTGCCCCATCCCCCTCACTGCCGGTGCGCTGCTGGAATTGCCGCCAGGCGCGGCGCGTCATGTGCAGGTGTTGCGGCTGCAGCCAGGCGATGCCATCACGCTGTTTGCCGGTGAAGCCATGGCAGCCGATACTTCCGAGTCGGCAATCAGCGGCGAATTTGCCGCCACCGTTACCAGGATGGGCCGCAGCAGCGTGCAGGTGCAAGTGGGGGCGTTTACCGCCTGGCAGCGCGAACCCTCACAACGGGTGCATCTGGCGGTCGGCATGCCTGCCAATGAACGCATGGACTGGCTGGTCGAAAAGGCAAGCGAGCTGGGCGTGGCCAGCATCCAGCCGCTGATGTCCGCGCGTAGCGTGTTGAAGCTCTCGGGCGAGCGGGCCGAAAAAAAGCGCCTGCATTGGCAAAGTGTTGCCATCGCCGCGTGCGAGCAGTGCGGTGGCAACCGGGTGCCACTGGTACACGCGGTGCTGCCGCTCGATCATTGGCTGAAAGCCCAGCCTGCCTCAGCCAGCGGGCCGCAGCAACGGTTGTTGCTGTCATTGAGCGCCACTGCAATGGGTTTGCGTGAGGTGTCGGCGGGATTTTCAGCCACTGCAGACATCACATTTTTGTCCGGTCCGGAAGGCGGGCTGAGCCCGGCTGAGGAAGCCGCCGCACTGCAGGGCAAGTTTGCGCCGGTCACGCTGGGGCCACGCGTGCTGCGGGCCGAAACTGCGGCGCTGGCAGCCCTGGCGGCGCTGCTGGTGCGCTGAACAGCCACAGGCGTGGCCGTCCCTGGCATGGGTCATGTGCTGCGCTGCTGTCTGCAAGACGCAGCGGGGTGAGGTCTTCGGCGCGATGCTTGGCACTGGCATGAACAATGCTACAGAATCGCGCCTTCAATCTGTGACAACAACCCGAAACCCATGAGGATATCTGACCATGCTTATTCGTGTGATTTACACCAGTACCGCTGTTGTCCCGCAAACAAGCGCTGTCACCGAGTCGATCTTGCGAACCGCGCAGGCAGCCAATTCGCAAAACGGCATCACCGGCGTTTTGTGCCAGGGGCAGGGTGTCTACCTGCAGGCGCTCGAAGGTGACCGGCGCACCGTCACTGACCTGTACCAGCGCATTTTTGCCGACAAGCGCCACACCAATCTGGAGATGATCCACTGCGAGTGCATTGCCAAAAGACGCTATGCCAACTGGTCCATGGCGCATGTCGCCATGTCCGACCTGGACCCGGCGACGAAAATCGACTGGCCTGAATTTGACCCGTACTCGGCAGCGGGCATGCTGGTGATGGGACGCATTGACGAGTTGCTGGCCGCCGGAACCGTCATCAAGCTGGCCGACAGCGAGCCACATTAGCAATTTGCCACGACGCAGCGCGCCCAGACCCGATGAGCCAAATGGGGAAGTGATGGATGACCATGACCCAATTGGCCCGGCTTGTCATCTGGTGCGCTGTTCGCCGCCAAGCGGCAGAAGGTGCCAAGGCAACCGCTTTCGGCTTGCACGCCTGATTCTTGTTTGCTGAAATTCGGGGCAGTCGTTCAGCCGTCGTTGTCCGGGCGACCGCGCAGCACTGCCGGGTCAGCGGTGATCGGGCGGCAGATTTCAAACTTAGCCGGACGAGCCGGAACCAAATCGGCAACACAAACCGTCAGTCGTGCGCAAGATTTTTCGACGTTCAGCCGATATTCGTCATTGCAAATGTTTTCGGGTTGACCAATGAAACGTTTGTAGCCCATTGGGTTTAGGCGCTATGCGCATCAAACTTACCAACATGTTGTCGATCTTTGCCGACAGTCTCGGGCAGCAGGCATCCCGTTTTGAACCTGTTGTGGGCCATGGCTGTTCGCCAAAGGCGAACCTCATTTTCCCAGCTTGTCTGGGAAAATGCCTAGTCTCTAACAAGTCAAGTCTTTGCATATCATGCGAAGAATTCAAACATTCAAAGTCATTCGCCGCGAGGGCGCGACTCCTACAAATTCAAATTGGTGCCGACTGTTTGTGTAGGAGTCGCGCCCTCGCGACGAAGGCTCATCAATTCCGGCTCGTCCGGCATAGGATGTGGTCAGGAATAACTTCCCCTATTTGCACCGGCGGATTTGGGCGCACAGCGTCGTTGCAAGACGCTTGTTTAGCCAGTTGCACGGCGCGTCTTGCGCCTAGCTGTGCATCCCAACTCCTTGGTGCAAAACGGGGAGTTATTCCTGACCACATCCTTAAAGGCATTTTGCCTATGACGAAATCATCGCCGGGTTCATTTTGACGCATCAGAATTGTTCGCAGGATGTGTGAAGACTGAACTTTCTGGAAACTGAATGACCCTGCCGTCAGGCGCATTTTTGTTGGTGACTTGCCCAGGAAACACGCTATCGCGAGAATCATCAGGGTCGGCACCTGAGTTGTTACCACCTCTGCCGGGCGATACCTGGACTCATGTGGTTGAAAAGCCTGTCCGTTCAGACAGTTTAGTAGCCTGACTCCATTCGAGCCTGTTATTGTGTTACGTCAATTCCGCCCCAGGGGATGCACAAAATAATTTGGTTGGACCACCTGCTCAAGTTGCCAGCAAACTGATAACTGCGCGCATTGTTTGACCGACTCAAAGGCATAAAAATGAAATTCGGACAGCTTTTTGACTCTTTTCGAAACATTTCCTGGGTCCTTGCATCAACCCTCGCATTGCTGGTTGTGCCAGCCCATGCCGACGAACTCACGCTTGGTGGCACCGGCAACAGCTTGGGCACGCTGCGTTTGCTGGGTGTGGCCTTCAGCAAAAAATACCCCGACACCAAGGTCACCGTCATGAGCAGCCTGGGCAGCAGCGGCGCGCTGAAGGCAGTGCCAAAAGGTGCGCTGGACATTGGCGTTACATCCCGTACCCTGACTGACGAAGAGCGCAAAAGCAACATGGCGGCCACTGAATACGCCCGCACAGCCACGGTCATTGCGGTATCCAACAAATCCAGCGTGACCGATATCACCCGCGAACAGTTGGCAGATATGCTGACCGGAAAGCTCGGCAAATGGCCTGATGGCGGGGTCATTCGCCCTGTATTGCGACAGCCTGGCGACGATAACTCCAGGCAGCTCAGAGGCTTGTCACCCGCCATTGAGCAGGCCCTCGCCAAGGCCGAACAGCGCCAGGGTCTGCCATTTGCCGTTACCGATCAGGAAGCCGCAGACAAGATCGAGTCGATCCCCGGTGCCGTCGGGGTCACCACCCTGGCGTTGATCAAGTCAGAGAACCGCAACCTGCGGGCCTTGAAGCTCGACAACGTGGCAGCCACACCAACTGAGGCAGCCAATGGGAAATACCCTCTCATCAAACACTTTTATTTCATCACCAAGGTGGTCCCGTCTGGCAGCGTCGAAAAATTCATTGCGTTTACCAACTCGCCCGCCGGGCGTGACATCCTGATACAAACCGGGCACTGGTTGCCCTGAGCCTGCACGCCAGGTTCCCTCTGGATATCTCATGTCTGCATCCAGTTCAAACAGCTACCAGCAGATCGACCTGATCGTGACGCGCTGGGCCGCCAGCATTGCGCTGGTGCTGGCGGTTGTGCTGCCGCTGGGCTTTGCGCTCAATGCTTACAAGAATCTGGCTGACGACCTGGAGTTCAAGGCCCAGGTGAAGGCATCGGCCTTGAATGACCTGATCGCCAACAGCCCCAAGGTATGGGTGTTTGCAGAAAATCGCATGCAGGGGCTGCTTTCGCGCGAGCCAGTGCCGTTGGACAACGAACTGGTTGAAGTTTTTGACCTGACCCACAATGTGCTGGTGCAAAGCGGCAAGCCGCCAGCGCAACCGGTGCTACGCAAAAGCGTTGACCTGTTTGATGCCGACGCCGTCGTTGGGCACCTTGCGGTGACCGGGTCCATGCGCACCCTGCTGCTCGAAACGCTGATTGCCACGCTGCTCAGTGTGCTTTTGAGCCTGTCGGTCTTTCTGGTCATTCGGGAGCTTCCGTTGCGCGCGCTGCGAAAGGCAACGGATGCACTGATTGACGAAAAAGACCGCGCTCAGGCAATGTTGCAGTCCATCAGCGATGCCGTCATCACCAGTGATGCGCAGGGCGTGCTGATGCAGGTGAACCCGGCCGGGATTCGCATCATGGGTGCCCAGTCAGTTCAGCAAATGGTGGGGCACCCGGTCGCCGACTGGATCACCCCTGAGTACCGCGCCAGCTATGCTGACCACCACCAACGGGTGCTGGCCGGGCAGACATTACCCCTGGAATACGAAGTGCTGAGCCTGCGCGGTGAGCGCCGCTGGCTGGAGTCCCAGGACACGCCATTGCGCGAGGGTGGCAAGATTGTGCATTTGGCGGTGGCCCGCGACGTTACCGAGCGCAAGATGGCCGAACAGGAAATCAAGAGTCTGGCTTTTTATGACCCGCTGACCGGTCTGCCCAACCGTCGCTTGCTGGCTGACCGCATTGACCAGGCCAAAGCCGATGGCGCCCGCACCAAAAAATACACTGCACTGCTGTTCATCGACCTTGACAAATTCAAAGCCATCAATGACAGCCTGGGTCACGCCACGGGCGACCTTCTGCTCCAGCAGGTGGCGCAGCGTCTGGTGTCATGCGTGCGCGAAGGCGACACCGTGGCGCGTGTCGGTGGTGATGAATTTGTCGTGTTGCTGCTAGGCTTGAACCAGGAGTTGCCTGATGCCAGAGCACAGACCGAGGCGGTGGGCAAAAAAATTCTGACCTCGCTGAACACACCTTACCAGTTAGGCCAGCACACGCATACCAATACACCGAGCATTGGTATCACCCTGTTCAATGACCACCAATACACAAATAATGAGCTGATCAGATGTGCCGATCTGGCCATGTACCAAGCCAAAGCGTCGGGGCGAAACACCATGCTCTTTTTCGATCCTGGCATGCTGACCGCTGCCGCCAGGCGAGATGATCAAAGTTGAGGACCATCAAAACCATGGTGAGATTCGCTCAGGCCTTGGCTGACTCGACAGCGTCAAGACTCATTCGACACCATCAAACCATCAGTCCCCGTGTTGCCGCCGTTTTTACATAACCAATTGGCCTCTAGCGCCCGTCCTCATTGCGCAACTAGCTATTATAGCTATAGCAACTGTGCAGCCACCTTGATGACTGGCCCGCTCCTTTTTTAGCCACCGGAACCCGCATTGCCAGACCCCAGCGACAGCCCCAGCCTGGCCAGTTGCGCCCGGGTCGTTTGATCCGTTGGGTCGGGGCGATGGAACAGGTCGATTGTGTGGTGATCGGGGCCGGTGTGATCGGTCTGGCGGTGGCGTGTGCCCTGACGCGGGTCGGCTTTGCGTTGAAAAAGTCTTGCAGTTGCGCCATTGCGCAGCCCTGTTTCGTGCATGTTGATCACCATATTGGACGATCAACCTGCTGGCGATTTGGTGGGCTACAGGCCCCGCTTTGGGCTCATTCCTGGGTGGAAATACACGCGCCGTTCAGGCTCACACCTCGTTGGACAAGGTACCCGGGCAGGCTGCCGTCAGGGCCAGCTTAGAATACTACGCGTTGGTGCTCGCGGTGTGATTCACACGCCGCAGTTCAACGGGAAGCAGGAGGGTCAGGCCGACCAAGCCGAACCTAACCTGCGCTGCCCCCGCAACGGTAAGTGGACGAACCTTGACAGGTTCCGCTGTGATCAAGGCCACTGGGTGTTTTAACCAACACCTGGGAAGGCGATGACGGTAGCCTCCATCAGCCCGGATACCGGCCAACACGGTGGCTGTGCGCCTGCAAATGCGTGCAACCGTGACGCTCATGCACTGTCGGGGACGATGGTGAGAGCTCCTTGATGGTTCTTTTCCTACGATGAATTCATTTGCTTTGTCGATGCGCACAGGCGCACCCGTGCGCCTGTGCGCGTCTGTTGTGGCCGTTTCGGCGGCTTTGGTGGCTTTGCCTGCAGGGGCGCAAAGCCAGTCGCCGGTGACGCTGGGGGAGGTGGTGGTGACGGCGACGAGGGTTGAGCAGTCGCTGGCCAATGTGCTGGCTGATGTGACGGTGATCGAGGCCGAGGCTATCGCGCGAAGTGGTGCGGTTTCGCTGGCTGATGTATTGGTGCATGTGCCTGGGATCGAGATGGTGCGCAATGGCGGTCCTCTGGGCACGACCAGCCTGTATCTTCGGGGTGGCAACACCAATCACACCGTGGTGCTGATTGACGGTATCCGGCTCGATACCCAAAACGGCAGTGGCGGCGCGACTTGGCAGTCGATTCCCGCCCAGCAGATTGACCACATCGAAATCCTGCGTGGTCCCGCTGCGGCGATTTATGGCTCCGATGCCATGGCCGGTGTGATCCAGGTGTTTACCAAGAAGGGTCAGTCCGGGTTTCAGCCCAGTCTGGGCTTTGGCTTCGCAAGCTTCGGCACGCGTACCGCCACGGCGGGTTTGTTGGGTGGGTTTGAGGGCTGGCGCTACGCGTTGTCTTTGGGTCACGAAACCAGCGACGGCTACAACATTCAGCCCGCCGCCAACCCTGATAAGGACGACTACACCAGAGACACCGCAACTTTGCGCCTGGGGCGTGATCTGGTCGCCGGGCACAAGCTCGATGCTACCTGGCTGTACACCGATGCCGATGCCGGTTACGACAGCACCACAAGCCAGAGCAATGTCAACTACGCAAAAGACAACCGCACCGTGCAAAAGCTCAATGCATTGGGGATGAACTGGCGCGCCAAGTGGTCGGATGTCTGGTCCTCGACGGTTGGTGTGACGCAGGCACTGGATCACTATCAGACCTTGCCAAGTCCTGGGGCGGTGCCAAGTTATGACACCGACACCACCATTCAAACCGCACTGTGGCACAACACGCTGCGCTGGCGCGATGCGATCTGGACCGTTGGGCTGGAGGGGCGTCGTGATGCCTTGACCAACTCTGGCACCACGCCCAAAGACACGAAACGCAATCAGAATGCCCTGGCACTGGGTTACGGCGATCAAACGGATGCCCATAACTGGCAAGTCAATACCCGACTGGACCAGGACAGCGACTTTGGCGACCACGCCACCGGCACGCTGGCCTATGGCTACAAATGGTCGCCTCAATGGCGGCTGTCTGCATCAATGGGCACGGGCTTTCGTTCGCCCACCCTTTACCAGCGCCATAGCGACTATGGCTTTGCCGGGTTGAAGCCGGAGGAGTCCTTCAACCGCGAACTCGGGGTGACTTACCGTCATGAGGCACAGACCTTGTCGGTGGTGGCATATCACAACCGGATCAGCAATTTGATTGCCTTTGGTGCTGCCGGTGCCTGCATCAGCACGTTTGGCTGTTACGCCAACACCGCCAAAGCCACGCTGCAGGGGGTGACATTCAGCGGCGAGGCGCGCTGGGCATCCACCCTGTGGAGCATGTCGCTGGACTTGCAAGACCCGCTTGATGCCAACACCGGCAAGCGCCTGGCGCGCCGGGCGCAACGCCTGTTCAAGCTGGCTGCCGAAACCTCCTGGCAGGGCTGGGACTGGAGGGCCGATGTGTTGCTGTCGGGTGACCGCTTTGACGATGCGGCCAACACAACCCGTTTGCCAGGGTATGGCCTGCTCAATGTCGGGGCCAGCCGGTCGATCACGCGGCAAACCGAGTTGCTGCTGCGCCTGGACAATCTGGGCGACCGGGCATACGAAACCGCCAAGGGCTATGCCAACCCAGGGCGCACCCTGTTTGTTGGATTGAAATGGACCGGCCTGTGAGCGATACCACACCAAAGGTTGCGGCGCTGCTGGTGGCCGCGCCCGCCTCCGGCCAGGGCAAAACCACGGTGGTTGCCGCGCTGGCGCGGCTGCACGCGCGCCAGGGCAGAACAGTGCGGGTGTTCAAGTGCGGGCCGGATTTTCTCGACCCCTACTGGCACGCGCTGGCCAGCGGCGCGCCGGTTTATCAGTTGGACTTGTGGATCAACGGCGAGGCCGACTGCCGCGCCCGGCTGGCAGCAGCGGCGGCGCAAGCCGACCTGATCATCGTCGAGGGCGTGATGGGCTTGTATGACGGCGACCCCAGCGCAGCCGACCTGGCACAGCGCTTTGGCCTGCCAGTGCTGGCGGTGATTGATGCGGCTGCCATGGCCGGTACTTTTGGCGCGCTGGCGTTTGGGCTGCAGCACTACCGCGCTGGCTTGCCCTGGGCCGGTGTGCTGGCCAACCGGGTGGCCAACGGGCAGCATGCGCAGATGCTGCAGGGCAGTGTGCGCGAACCCGAGTGCTGGCTGGGCGCGCTGATGCACAACGCTGCCTGGTCGCTGCCCGAACGGCATCTGGGCCTGACCGTGGCCAGCGAGGTGCATGATGCGCTGGCCCGGCTGGATGCCGCTGCTGATGCGCTGACCAGCACGCCGCTGGGCCAGATGACGCTGGCAGACTGGCAGCGCTGGCGCGTTGGGTTCGAGCCGTCAGCGACATTGCCACAACCCGCGCCTGGCCCCGCTTCGGCCGGTCTGTCGGGCCAAGGCGACGCGTCGATGCCGCCCTTGCAAGGCCAGACCATCGCGGTGGCGCGCGATGCTGCGTTTTGCTTCATTTACGCCGCCAACCTCGACTGCCTGCGCGATCTGGGTGCCGAACTGGTGTTTTTCTCACCGCTGGCCGATGTGGCGCTGCCCGCTTGTGATGCACTGTGGCTTCCCGGCGGCTACCCCGAATTGCACGCCACCACGATTGCCAGCAACAGCGCACTGCGTGACAGCCTGGCCGCGCACATTGCTGCGGGCAAGCCGGTGTGGGCGGAATGCGGCGGCATGATGGCGCTGTTTGACACCCTCATCACAGCCGATGGCCAACGCCATGCCCAATGGGGCCTGGTGCCGGGTTGCGTCACCATGCACAAACGGCTGGCCGCGCTCGGGCCGCAGCAGCTTCAACTCGCCAGCGGTTTGCTGCGTGGCCACACCTTTCACTACTCCACCACCGAAACAGCGCTGCCGCCAGTGACCAGAACGGCGCGCCCGGACACCAGTGCGCAACCCGATGCGGGTGAGGCGCTGTGGCAGCACGGCAGCGTGCGGGCCAGTTACTTTCATGCCTGGTTTGCATCTTGCCCGGCAGCGGTGGTAGAGCTTTTTTCCGCCCCAAGCGGCCCACCAGGCTTGCCTGCATGAACCTAAGCCGGACAAGCCGGAATTGGACGGCCTTCGTCGCGAGGGCGCGACTCCTA
>ERZ795030.5800-NODE-5800-length-11137-cov-9.039343_pt1 | contig 11137 bp, 9 predicted proteins | sample MGYA00375122_ERZ795030 | MGnify/ENA primary metagenome ERZ795030 (study PRJEB30165, sample SAMN05720146) | activated sludge metagenome | isolation source: anaerobic digester from wastewater treatment plant | place: Japan | collected 2015-04-20 ...
ACATGATGGGCATCAGATACATCATCCACTTCATCATACCGGCGCCCGGTTGATCGGACGTGTTTGTATTTGCCATGTTCAGCTTAGTTGATATCAAAGTGGTAATGGTCATCAACAAAGTAAACAAGCTAATATGATTACCATAAAATTTGGAAATAAAAGGAATGTAAACGTCCCAGCTAACGATGGCATCATAGGATGATAAATCTTTTGCCCAAAGGAAACTTTCTCCCCTTAGCTCAATGGAAGAAGGAAAGAACATAAACATAGCAAACAAGATAGGCATTTGCAATAAGGTAGGCAGACATCCGCTGAAAGGACTTACACCGACTTTGTTATACAGTTCCATGGTCGCTTTTTGACGTTCTGCTGCTTTCTCAGGAGGAATACGTTCGTTGATTTCATCAATTTCCGGCTTCAATACACGCATCTTGGCGCTTGAAACATAAGATTTGTAAGTAAGTGGGAACAGTACGAGTTTGATGACTATGGTCATCAATAGGATGATGACACCAAAATTACTGATAAACGAGCTGAAGAAGTCGAACATGGGAATGATGGCAAAACGACTGACCCAGCCAAAAATGCCCCATCCTAAAGGCACCACATCACGCAGTTTGAGCTTTTGATCGGAAGGTAAACCCTTGTCATATGCTGCTAAAGTTTTATATCTGTTGGGCCCTAAATAGAATTTGAAATTCATATCCTCATTGCTCATCGGGTTATAATCCACTGTCATTTCAGCTTGATATGATTTCATGTATCCGCTCTCTTTCGATTCAACCTTGCTAATGAGGTGTGTATTGGAAAAACTTTCCCCTGCAATCAATATTGAACTGAAATATTGATCTTTGAAGGCAATCCATTTTACCCTGCCGGCTAATTTCTTTTCATCATCCTTGGCTGCATTCATTTTTTCCATATCATCAGTCAGATATTTGTAGTTGAGCGTAGAGTATCGCTCCTCAAACTGACGACCTTTCTCTTGTTGACGAATCCTCGAATCCCAATTCACAATCATATAGTTGCTTCCTAAAGGCATGATAGTGCTCATCTCATGGGATTTGACCGTAAAGTCAAGCATATAATCGTTTGCAGGAAGTGTATAAACAAAATCGATATAAGCATCAGTTTCTGATTGCAGTCTGAAAATCATTTGCTGGTTTCCCTCACTATCTGTTGTAACTTCTGATACAGGATTAAAAAACAAGGAAGAAGTTGTAATGATGTGATTGTTGCGCAATGCCATCGTAAATCCGAAGTTCGTATCGTCTTTGTGGAAAAGCTCAACAGGTAGTGAATCCCGCGAAAGGTGTTCTTTTAATTGGGCGGATACAATTCTGCCTCCTTTGTTACTTAAAGTAATTTTAATCAAATCATTTTCAAGCACAAAAAGATTTTCTTCTCCTGAGACAGCTGATTTAAAATCACCGTACGCTTTTAAAGCTTTTTGTTCGGAAGATGAGTCAGTATGGTTTGCTGCATCAAGGTCTGATGCCTTTTGTGCTGCACTTTCCCGTATAGCTTCTTGTAATTCCTGTTGTGCAATTCTTAAAGAATCCTGATAAGCTCTTTGACGTTCAATTTCTTCCAGGCTTGGGCGATTTAATATCGAAAAGGTTATTAAAATGGCTGCAATGAGCACAAACCCAAGAATCGTATTCTTATCCATTGATATGTGTTTTCTTTATTATTTAGTAATAATAGCTTCTATAAAGCTGATGAATAAAGGGTGTGGATTAGCAACGGTACTTCTGTATTCCGGATGAAATTGTACCCCAATATACCATTTTTTGTCTTTCAACTCAATGATTTCCACCAAATTAGACTCTTCGTTGTGTCCGCTACAAATCATGCCTGCTTTTTCAAAAGCCTCTTTGTATTTGTTGTTAAATTCATAACGATGCCTGTGACGCTCGTAGATGGAGTGACTATTGTAAATTTCAAAAGCTTTGGTGTTGGGTACAATGCTGCATTGATATGAACCTAAGCGCATACCGCCTTTTAGTTCTAAGATATTTTTTTGCTCATACATGATGTCGATGATATTATGAGCTGTCGTGGCATCCATTTCAGTACTGTTGGCATCTTTTAAATCCAATACATTGCGTGCAAATTCAATAGCCATAGTTTGCATGCCTAAGCCGATACCGAAACAAGGAATATTGTTTTCACGGGCATATTGAAGTGCACATATTTTACCTTCCACTCCACGTGTGCCGAATCCGGGTGTAACTAAAATTCCATCCATTTTAGCAAGCTTCTTTTCGATGTTTTCGTTAGTCAGCCTGTCGGAAAGAATCAATTCAAGCTTTAATTTTCTGTTGTTATAAGCAGTTGCCTGAATTAGCGATTCGGTAATGGATTTATATGCGTCGGGGAGTTGTACGTATTTACCAACTAAGGCGATACGAACTTCTTCTTTGGCATTTTCGATTCTATCAACAAAATCTATCCATTTGTCCATTTCTACAGGCGGAACTTTCGTTAGGTCATATCCTAATTTTTTTAGAGCCACCTCATCCAATTTCTCTTGTTGCATATTGAGCGGTACGCGATAAATAGAGGGTGCGTCAATGGATTGCATAACGGCGTGAGGTTCTACGTTGCAAAACAAAGCGACTTTCTTACGTATTTCAGTGTTGATGTTGTGCTCGGTGCGTAAAATCAGAATATCAGGCTGGACACCTTGTTCTTGTAAAGTCTTAACGGAATGCTGCGTAGGCTTGGTCTTTAACTCTTTGGCGGCAGCGAGATAAGGAACATATGTAAGGTGGATGATCAGGCTGTTTTTGCCTAGTTCCCAACGTAACTGACGTACACTTTCAATGTAGGGCAATGATTCGATATCGCCGACTGTTCCACCGATTTCTGTAATGACAAAGTCAAATTCACCTTTTATGCCTAAGGACTTAATATTGTGTTTGATCTCGTCTGTGATGTGTGGTACCACTTGCACGGTTTTACCCAAATAGTCACCTCTGCGTTCTTTATTGATTACGTTTTGGTAAATTCTGCCGGTAGTGACATTATTGGCTTTTCGTGTTTCTACTCCTAAGAATCGTTCGTAATGGCCTAAGTCTAAATCAGCTTCATGTCCGTCAACAGTGACAAAGCACTCTCCGTGTTCATGGGGATTCAGCGTACCCGGATTTACGTTGATGTAAGGATCCAATTTTTGATTGGTCACCCGGAATCCGCGCGCTTGTAAAAGTTTACCCAAAGAGGCAGCAATTATGCCCTTGCCTAAAGACGAGGTTACACCACCGGTAACGAAAATATACTTAGTTTTATCCACTTTGTTTTTACTTAAAATTTATACGATTACAATCCAATAAGTCCTAAGTCGTATTGAAACCTTTGATGAGCCAATATGCAACCATTCGCATGGACGAAATAATTGATGAGATCAGTTCATCATGGATTCATATTTTAAGCTTGCAAATTTCGGTAAAAAAAACGAAATATCCAAAGTTGAAGGATGAGAAAGCATATCGTGTGTTTGTTATGTTATTGTCAAGCAGTTTCGGAGTTCCGAGGCGTCGTGTCTCTAATCCATAAAAAAGCTGTCTCGTTTTGAGACAGCTTCTGTTTTTGTCGATTGGTTGATATGACGATATTTTTATTTAATACCCAACTTCTTCTTCACTAAAGGTGTTACATCTACTGCTTTGGGTGAATGATAGGCGATAGATTGGGTGCTTAAGTCAAATATGTAAGTGTAGTTATTCTCTTCTCCCACTTCAGCAGTAGCTTTAATGATTTTATCACGCAATACACTAACAAGCTCCATTTGTTTTTGCTGTAATTCCTGACTGGCAGTTTGCTGAAAGGTGGAAATTCTGTTTTCCAGGTCCACAATTTCGCTTTGGCGTCTGGTCTTGATAGTTTCTGCCATGGTGGCAAGATTGTCCTGAAACTCTTTTGCTTTGGCATAGTACTCTTCGTACATTTTTTCCAATTCCAGTTTGTATTCTTCGTTCAAGTCAGCAATTGTCTTTTCAACATCAGACAACTCAGGCATCACCTGAAAAATTTCTTGTACGTTTACATAAGCAAATTTTTCCTGAGCCATTAGACTGAAAGGTAATGCTAACAATACTATGAGTGCAATTCTTTTAATCATGTCAATTTTTTTTATTTCTAAATTTAAATTTGCGCAAAATTAATATATTATTTTGAATAACCCAATTTGATGAGTATCTCGTCACTGACGTCGATTTTAGGTGAACTGAAGATGATGTTCATAGCTGAACTCTTGTCTATGATCAGGCTGTAATCTTTCTCTCTGCTAAGTTCTTGTATCACATTGTATATTTCATCCTGAATAGGCTTCATCAGGCTTTGACGCTTTTTGAAAAGTTCACCTTCCGGACCGAAATATTCACGTTTCAATTCCTGGGCTTCTTTTTCTTTGGCGATAATTGCCTCTTCGCGTTCCACTTTCATTTCATCCGAAAGAAACACCAGTTCTGTTTGGTAGTTTTTATACATATTTTGAACTTCCTGCATTTTTGCTTCCACTTCAGATTGCCATCTCTTAGAGATGATGTTCAGCTGTTCATTGGCTGTTTCGAAGGATGGGATGTTTTTCAGAATATACTCCATGTCAACAATTGCAAACTTCTGGGCACTTAAGGAACCAAGAATTCCCATAAAGAGACTAAGTATCAATATGTTTTTTCTCATAACTTAAAGGATTAATTGTTAGTAATTTTAAAAAGCCGGTGCTGCTCTGACAAATTCCCTGCCGAAAATTATAATTCTTGTCCAAGTACAAAGTGGAACTGACTTCCGCCAATTTCGCCCCTGGTGTCTTTATCAAAGCCATAACCCCAGTCTATACCCATCATACCAAACATAGGCAAGAAAATGCGAACTCCGACACCTGCTGATCTTTTCAAATCGAACGGACTGTAGTCTATCATTCTGTTGAAGCTATTACCGGCTTCCATAAAGCCCAGCACATAAATAGTGGCGGATTGTTCTAAAGACAAAGGATATCGCAATTCCATTGTGAATTTATTGAATAAATATCCAATCCTTGTTCTGCGGGATATATCATAAGGAACTAATGATCCGGATTCATATCCGCGCATGGCAACATATTCAGTACCATAACTGGTGTAAGCCGTCATGCCGTCGCCACCCATATAATAGGTTTCATACGGAGAGCGTGCATTTTCGTTATAGTGCCCCAAATAACCGAACATCAATCTGGTCATTAGAATTAGCTTCTCATCAGAAGTAAGTGGTGTAAATGTTTTGCCATTAAAAGTCCATTTGTGATATTCTATAAATTTGTATCGCTCCTGGTCAGTCATGGCAGGGTCAGCATAGTCTTTACCGTTAAAAACAGAATAAGGAGGAGTGATTTTCAATCCTAAGGTAAAGGAAGAGCCGCGACGTGTATAGATGGGGTTGAAAATGGAATTTCTGCTGATTGTCAGGTTCAAACTTAAATTATTAAAGTTTCCATCTGTCAGCGGAGGGAGATAGCTCCAGTTGCTTAACATGAAACGCTGATATGACAATTCTGCATAGAGTGAAAAATAATCATCAGGCCAGTTTAATCTTTTTCCGTATCCCAATGATGCGCCTAAGGTACGCATGTAAATTTCCGGATCCATTTCTCTCTGATACATGGTGGAATAGGCATTGCTATAATCGTTGTATCCACCATATCCTCCGTATCCTCCGTATCCATACCCGCCATATCCGTAACCTCCGTATCCTCCGTATGCATACGGGGAATACATGTAATTTTGCATACTTTCCCAAAATCTTTTGCTTACCCCGGTTTGTGCAGCATAATAAATTGAAGCAGACAAGGAGTTAGGTCGTTTCCCACCTAACCAAGGCTCTATGAATGACGCGCTGACTGATGAGTAAGTTTGACCGCTCGTTCTGGCATTGATAGAAAATGTTTGTCCTTCGCCTTGCGGTACAATACGATAGGTTTCCGGTTTGAACAGGTTTTGAATGGCGAAGTTTGTAAATTTTAATCCAAGGGTTCCTACTATACCGGTGGCGCCCCATCCTGCAGAAAACTCAATTTGATCGCTTCCTTTCGTCTCCAATCCATAAGTGATGTCGACCGTTCCATTTTCAGGATCAGGCTGTATGTCAGGTACGATTTTTTCGGGATCGAAATGCCCCATGGCAGCGATTTCCCTAAGGGTTCGCATAATGTCTGACTGACTGTATAATTGACCGGGCTTGGTGTAAAGTTCCCTTTTTATCACATGATCATATACCCGCGTGTTACCGGTGACATTAACAGCATTGATGGTAGCCTGTTTACCTTCGTAAACGCGCATTTCAAAGTCGATGGAATCGTTTTCTATCAACACTTCTACAGGTTGAATGTCGGAGAAAAGATATCCCCTGTCTTGGTACAATTTGCTGACGGCTTCATTTTCATCTGTTTTCAGCCTCTTCATCAGTTCTTTGTAATTATATACATCACCTTTCTGAATGTTTAAAACTTCATTCAGATACTCATAAGGATAGATGGTGTTTCCGACCCATTTGATGTCTCTGAAATAATACTTTCTGCCCTCATCTATGGTCATGTGCACACTAACATGTTTTTCATCAAAGGGGACAACACTGTCAGTAACGATATAGGCATCCCTGTAGCCGATTTCGTTATATTTTTCAATCAGAGCGATTTTGTCTTTTTCGTATTCCTCTCGTACGAATTTTTTTGTTCTGAAAAAGTTACGCCAATTATTATCATTGGTTTTTTTCATCACCCGGTTAATCTGGTTGAAAGACAAAGCTTTATTACCATGAATGATGATTTCTTTGACGCGGTTTTTTACTTTCTTGTCAACCTCAATGTCAACGATTACATGATTGGGCTGATCTGGATCATCCTTTTGCAAAACATTGACTTCTACGTTCATAAAGCCTTTTTCTTCCAGGTGTTTTTTGATGACCAGGATGGCTCTGTCCGAAATATTGGGGGTGATTTGATTGCCTTCCACAATGCCTAATTTTGGACCCAGTTCATCAATTTCTCCTTTTTTTAGGCCATGATAATTGATTTTTGATATTTGAGGGCGCTGTTTAAGGGCAATCTGAAGCCAAATTTTTCCGTCTTCTATTTTAGTAGCAAAAATCTTTACATCCGAGAATAAACCCTGATTCCAAAAACGTTTCACTACATCTGAAATTTCATTTCCCGGTACGGTTATGACATCCCCCACTGACAGTCCGGAAAAACCAATCAACACAAAATCTTCATAGTTTTCGGCTCCTGTTACAGTGATTTCTGCAATTTCATATTTTTGTGGAGTAGCATTGTAGTTGATTTCAGGAATAATGGTGGAGTCAGTTTCTTCTTCCTGACTAAAAACAGCCCATTTCCCTAAAAAAAGGCTTAAAAGGACGATGAGTAAAGATAAATATCGATATTGACGGGACATTTCTCTGCTATTAATTTACTTACCAAAACGACGATCCCTGTTCTGGTAACATACAATGGATTTGTAAAATTCTTCTTTGCGGAACGCGGGCCAGTGCTCATCTGTGAAATACAATTCGGAATAGGCAATTTGCCACAACAGGAAATTACTTATTCTGATCTCTCCGCTTGTTCTGATTAGTAAGTCAGGATCAGGTATGTCACGGGTAAGCAAATACGATGAGATCAATTCTTCAGAAACTTCGTCGGGTTTGATTTTTCCGTCACAAGCATCTTGCGTGATTTTTTTTACGGCATGTTGAATTTCCCATCGGGAAGAATAACTTAATGCAAGAATTAAAGTAAGTCCGGTGTTCGCCGATGTGGTATGGATGCAATCCTCCAATTTTTCACGTACCTTTTTGGGTAAGCGTTCAAGATCGCCAATGGTTTTGAGTTTGACATTGTTTTTTTGTAATTTGGCAGTCTCCTTTTCAATTGAGTCAATCAATAATTCCATCAACGCATTGATTTCCTCCAAAGGACGGCCCCAGTTTTCAGTGGAAAAAACATACAAGGTGAGGTATTGAATGCCTAGCTTTACAGCTTCTTCAGTTATTACACTGACCGAATCAACGCCATTCTTGTGACCAAAGATCCTGGGACGACCTTTATCTTTTGCCCAACGACCATTTCCATCCATGATGATGGCGATGTGTTGCGGGAGACGAGATAAATCAATCTTATCTTTATAGCTTGACATAGATTTACTTATAATTAAAGCATTTACACTTTCTCCTGAATAAGCCGTAACTTACGCCGACTGTAACAGTACCCAAATGATCATTATTTAAAATATTGCTGCCATTCATACCCAGTGAATTATTTAATTCGGGGTAACCTTCTATGTTATCAGCAAGCATCAATCTGTGTGTCCATTGTACATTCAGGTGCAGCCGTTCATATAACAAAAATTTGTATCCGACACCGAGGGGGATACTGATGTTCAACTTGTTTGAATTTCCATTGTTCAGGTGAATCAGTCCGGCTCCGGCAAAGAGATAAGCGGTATGATTGCTACTCTTCAATACATAATCGAGCTGGATATAATCAAAAAAATTAAAAGCAAAGGTAAAGTCCAATGCATTTATATTTTGATTGATTGTGACATTAGGAGCTTCAATCTTTTGTTCGTAATCGCCTTGGATTGAATTATGATTGAAATCTGCTTGCAATGACATCCTCTGATTAAAAAGATATCTGAACAAAACACCATAATCAGCTTGAAAATCAAAGGGCTTTGCTTTTACATCACCAAAAAAATAAGAAACACCTCCGTGAACTCCCACTTCAAGTGTGTATATCTCCTCCTGTGCGTACAGGCTGATAGTTATCACCCACATCATCACCGTTAAGAAGAGACATCTAATTAATTTCAACATGACAAGGAATCATTTATTTTAAGTTGCGCAATCAGATATCTAACGGTATAATCATCAATTAATTATTTTTTGATGCCGAAAAGCAGCAACAAAAGTAATGATTATCTTTTAATGTAGAAAAAATAGGAAGTCGGAAGCTTTCAAATTTAACAATTAATTGCAATCATTGTTTATATTACGATTTCAAAGTAGCGCAGAAGTGCATTGTCCTCGTTGAAAGTCATGATTCTTTGAGCATCAGGAGTGTCGTCCTCTAATCCGCAAAGATGTAATATGCCATGAATGATGACCCGTAGGATTTCTTTTTCGAAGGTAACCTCGTATTTTTCTGCATTGGCTTGAACCGTTTCTACACTGATAAAAACATCGCCGGAAACGATATTCTTTTTTGAGTAGTCGAATGTGATGATGTCGGTGTAGTATTCATGTTGAAGATATTCACGGTTGATCTCTAATATCTTATCATCAGTGCAAAAGATAAGAGTAATGATCCCGGTTATTTTATCAAATCCTTTAACGGTACTTTTGATCCATCGGGTTATTTTTTTTTCATCCAATGTTGGCACGGCTATATTGATGGTCCGAAAAAGTATCATAACGTCAGTTTGAGTTGTTGATAATCAATATGTTCTCAGTTTTGTCGAGGTGTTACTTTTAGAAAAAGAAAAGGTATCCAATCAAAATGGCAGCAATGATACCTGCCAAGTCTGCCAACAGGCTACATCCAAGTGTGTAGCGTGTTTTTTTGATGCCGACAGAGCCATAATATACAGCCAAGATGTAAAAAGTAGTTTCTGTTGATCCTTGCACAATGCACACCAATCGCCCTACAAAAGAATCAGCTCCGTGTTGCGTCATCGCATCTATCATCATTCCTCTTGCTCCGCTTCCACTCAAAGGTTTCATGAGTGCTGTGGGTAGCGCATGAACGAATTCTGTGTCTAGGCCGAGCATTGCCACAAACTTACCAATGCCGTCAATGATAAAGTCCATGGCACCGGAAGCCCTGAATACCCCAATAGCCAATAAAATGGCAATCAGATAGGGGATAATGCCGATAGCCACCTGAAAGCCGTCTTTGGCTCCTTCAATAAAAGACTCATATACATTGACCTTGCGGAAAGCTGCTAATACAATAAAGCTAATAATGATGGAAAACAGGATAAAAGCAGCCGCCAAGTTTGAATATATGGCCAATTGATCTTTCGGTAAACGCATGAGGAAGAAAATCAATCCGGCTACCACAGCTATGAATCCAAGTAAGGTTAGTAGTATAGTTTTATCAAAGAGATTAATTTTCTGCATGATGGCAACGCTCAAAAAGCCCACTAATGTTGAGAAGAAAGTTGCCAACAATATAGGTAGAAATACGTCGGTGGGATTTGCTGCTCCCAATTGTGCCCTATATACCATGATGGTAATTGGAATGATAGTTAAGCCGGAAGAGTTCAGTACGAGAAACATGATCATCGGGTTGGATGCCCGGTCCTTATGAGGATTAATCTCTTGTAATTCTTTCATGGCCTTTAGTCCCATAGGGGTGGCTGCATTGTCCAATCCCAGCATATTGGCGGAAATATTCATAAAAATACTTCCCATAGCAGGATGATCTTTGGGGATGTCGGGGAAAATTTTTGAGAAAAAAGGACCGACTAATCTTGAGAAAGCTTTGATGATACCACCATTTTCACCAATTTTCATGATGCCCAACCACAAAGCCAAAACGCCGGTAAGACCAAGAGAAATTTCAAAGCCGGTTTTAGCCGATTCAAAAGTGGCATTCATGATATCCGAAAAGATCTGGGTGTTCCCAAAAAGGAAAGCTTGAAAACAAGCAACAATAAAAGCTATCAGCAAAAATCCAATCCAAATATAATTTAGAATCATATTACTGTGTTTGGGATGTGTGATAAAAACGATACAAAGTAAATAAAAAAATATTAATAATCATGAAGAAGTCCCTGAATTAACATGTTTAAATACCATTTGGCGTTTTACATTTTAAACCTTTGTGCGATTTTTTAGTCATAGGGGATGTTGTTGAAACTAAAAACGAAACGATAAACTAAAAACTAAGAACTAAAAACGATGAACGAAGAACGAATAGCCAATAGCCAAAAGCCAAAAGCCAAGAGCCAAAAACTGAACTCGCTACCCCGGAACTCGTACCCCGTTAACTTCCCTAACTTCCCTAACTTCCCTAACTTCTTATAACTTCATTAACTTCCAAACTACTAACTACTAACTACTAACTACTAACTACTAACTACTAACTACTAACTAC
>ERZ795030.5802-NODE-5802-length-11129-cov-34.140329_pt1 | contig 11129 bp, 10 predicted proteins | sample MGYA00375122_ERZ795030 | MGnify/ENA primary metagenome ERZ795030 (study PRJEB30165, sample SAMN05720146) | activated sludge metagenome | isolation source: anaerobic digester from wastewater treatment plant | place: Japan | collected 2015-04-20 ...
GAGTAAAAGCGTTCAATCGTTTCAAGAATCATAGAGGTAGGGTATTGGCAGCGGGAATCCTCGTCAAGATATTCTCCAATGTAGCTTCTTATTTAATTGCTTGATGTTTAATTGGTTGAGTTTGATAAACTGGGATGTATTGTGCAAATTACATCAATGTTCCTTATAGAAAACTCCCACAAGAACTCCTGACATGTCACTTGGCGATACAACTTGCTGTAGCTGCCATCCTTTAGCTACATACTCATTTATAATGGTTTGAGCCTGCCCTAAATCTTTCTCACGTGAAAGTTTAAATCCTTTGTTCAAATAGACCATAGTATATTCTTTCACCACTATTACCTCCATTAATTCTAATGTATCTCACTAAATATTCAGCAATGGTATACCATTTTTAAGCTGTTTTTTTCTACCATCAGACTTCATGCTTGTTTTCAAGTTTTTATAAAAGCAGATAGGGAACGAATGGAAAGGGTAGATAGAAAAGTCGTATGTTTTCTTTATTCTTTCTTTTCAGAATATATCACTTTAACAGCGGCCTTTCACATTCGGCACCTGAAGGCGCTCATAGTAGATGATGACCCGGCTTGCAAGCTTCTGCCTGGTGAGAAAGATTCCCTCTCTTCTGAAGATCTCTTCCTGACGATACGGGGGAAGGTGGTCATCGGGAATCCTCATCAAGGTATTCTCCAATTGCCCGCTCATCGGATTTGGAGTAAGCTGTCACTACGTTACTTGATGGAGGATCTGGATGAAACAAGAGGATATCGCCCCATATATCGATCACACGGTTCTCGCCGCGGATGCGACGAAGCAGCGCATCGAACAGCTGTGCAAAGAGGCCATCAAATATAACTTCGCCTCGGTGTGTGTCAATGGGTGCTGGGTCAAAACGTGCGCCAAGCTGTTGGAAAAGAGCTCGGTGAAGGTGTGTACCGTGGTCGGATTCCCCTTGGGGGCAATGAGCAGTGAAGCGAAGGCGTATGAGGCGAAGAAAGCGATCAGCGCCGGGGCGAGTGAAATCGACATGGTCATCAACATCGGATTTCTGAAAGACCGCCAGGATGACAAGGTGCAGGAGGACATCAGCGCGGTGAAAGCCGTCTGCGGCCGGGCGGCGATCTTGAAAGTAATCATTGAAACCAGTCTGTTGAACGATGAAGAAAAGGCTCGCGCCTGTCGCCTTGCCAAGGCCAGCGGAGCGGACTTCGTAAAGACCTCGACCGGATTTTCCACCGGTGGAGCCACCGTGAAAGACGTTGCGCTGATGCGCAAGACCGTCGGTCCCGATACGGGAGTGAAAGCTTCAGGCGGGGTTCGAACCTACGAAGATTTCCTTGCGATGGTCGGAGCCGGTGCGAATCGAATCGGGACTTCCAACGGAGTGGCGATCATCAATGGCGCACATTGAACAATCGCCTCAGGCCCGGGATTTTCTCAAGAGCCTGGGCTTTCCGACCCTTGCGTTCCATGAAACGTTCTCCCACTTCGATTTCACCGTGCCCGGACGGCGGGTTCTCCTGATCGGGCCGATGGGCTCGGGGAAAACCGAGTTCGCCGCCCGGGTCTGGCGGGATGCGGCGATCGCTCAAAAGAAGGGGAAGGTGGTTCAGAAACAGACATCGACCGGCGAGGTCGATCGACGAAACGTCTTTTTTGTCCGCGCCCAGATCGATGCTTCCCGCTTTCCGGATGCACCGCCGGACGCGATGGTCTACCGAAACGGCTATATCCGCTGCGGCGAGAATATCGCCCTGATTCGAGACTCCTTCGATCTTGAACGGGTATTGGCGGACAATCCGAAGGTCGGAACATTCATCATCGACGAAGCGTCTTTCTTCGATGAGCGGTTGGCGTACGTGGTGCGGAATCACAGCTATGAACGGGGAGTGATGTTCATCTTCCCTTCCCTGATTCTGAACTTTCGCCGCGACCTCTTCAACATGACGGCGCGCCTGATGCTGGATATCGCAACCGACGTGATTCCCCTTACCGCCTACTGCGAACACCCCGATTGTCTCCGCGATGCGTTTTACACCTACCGTTACTACCAGGTGGGTGAAAAGGAGTGCCCGGCCCTGTACTTCGATCCCTTGATCATCGTCGGAGGGGACGAGCACAAGGACAGCTCGGTGGAACCCAACTATGCCGCCCGCTGTGACGAGCATCACTATCTGCCCGGGAAGGAGTACACGTACTTTATCCTCAAGCCGCTGGGCCAAAAAGCGGCCGCCGGGGACGAGAAACCGCTCATTAATGAACTCACCACGCTGAAAGAGGAGATCAAAGCTTCCCAATTGTGGAAGAACTTCACCGAACGGTATGAGAAGCTGAACGACAAGGAGATTCTCTTCAACTCGCTGGAGGTGGAGAAAATCGCCGAGAAAGCACTGCTCTATCTCTTCGTTGAACAAAACCTCATCCCAGAAGATCTTCTTCTTCGAATCGTCGATCTCCTCGAGCTGGATGTCGCCTACATGAGCAAGGTGCTCACCGACAACAAGCGCCCGGTTTCGTTCGCCCAGCCGCTTCTCTTCTGAAAGTACTGGAACGTGCAAAGACCCCACGCAATAGTCCATTGAGGGGGGTCTTTTCGTGTCTTACAATGAGTAGAACGTCGAGAGCGTGCTTTCCAAGGTTGCCGGGTTCGCATTCTCCAGAAGAGCGGGGACGGAGATCTTCCGAGAGCGCAGATCGGCAAGCAGCGCCGGCCAGTCGAAGACGCCTTCAAGAGCGGGGAGGTTTCCGATCTTGAAGCCGTGTTCGTCGAGGACGAAGTCCTTGACGTGAAGGGCGGCGATCCGCAGGCCGAAGGCATCAAGGGCGCTGTCGGTGAAGGCGCGCTGGGCTTCAAGTGAAGGCCTTGCGCGAAAGGAGCCGTCGGCTTCGGGAATCCCGATCCAGGGAATCAGGTTGACGGGATCGTAGATGATCTTCAGGCGGGGGGTGTCGAAGCGCTCGGCGAGACGGGCCATCCGTTCGATCGAACAGATCGTGTTCTGTTTGGCAACCGCCTCGACCGCCACGACGGATCCGACTTTGACGGCGTATTCGACCAGGCGGTCCAAGGAGGAGTAGAGCGTTTCAAGATGTTTGGGTTCAGCGGTATCGGGGTGGTAGGAGCAGTCGGGCCGGACCGACCCGGTTTCCGTTCCGACCATCGGCGCTCCGAGAATCGAAGCGAGCGCAAGGTGCTCTTCAAAGCGCTTGAGTTGGCGCTCCCGCTCGGCGGGATCGGGGTGAATCGGATTGATATAGCAGCCGAGCACTGCGATGGAAACATGCTGCCTGTCAAACGCTTCCCTGATCCGAAGCGCGAACGCTTCATCAAGGGGACCGGAGGAAGGAAAGGATTTGGCGACGGCCAGCTGCACCGGCAGGTGTTCGCCGAACGTTCGAACAGCGGCAGCGAGCGCCTCGGGAGTATCAAAGGAGCCCAGATCATGGGCACGAACACCGAATCTCATCATACGGGCAGTATAAAAGGATTTGGAAAGGGAGTAAAGAAAGAAGAAGATGGCGACGATGCGGGCAACAACGTTGATTGACGGGGGAACATATAACAACACGGAACGTTTTCAAACACTCTTTGATGACTTAACCGAAGGTGATGAGCTGGTCATCCCTTCCGGTGTCTATGCCACCGGAGCGCTGACGCTCAAAAAGCACAACGTAACGATTACGTTGGAAAAGGGATGCCGGATTCAGTTCATCCCCGACCCTGAGCTTTATCCTCCCGTATATACCCGATGGGAAGGGGTGAACTGTTGGGCGATGCAGCCCGCCTTATTGATTACCGACAGCTCTCACATCCGCCTGCGGGGTGAAGGGATTCTCGACGGAAGCGGGTCGTGGTGGTGGCAGCAAGCGGTAGTAAAGAAAAAGCAAAGCAAACCGATTACCGATCTTGAACACTCTTTCGCTCACCTGAATCCCGGCTTTGAGGAGCAGGCAAGTGGCGGTGGCGGTCGCAAAAGCCAGTTTCTCCGCCCGCCTCTCTTGCAGATCCATCAGAGCAGGAACGTCCACATCTCAGGGATCACTCTGCAAAACTCCCCGTTCTGGACGCTTCATCCCCTCTACAGCAAACGGGTAACGATTGAGGACGTTACGATCTTCAATCCCGAAGACGCTCCCAATACCGATGGAATCGATATTGATTCATGCAGGGATGTCGTAGTCAGAAACTGCATCGTCGATGTGGGGGATGACGGCATCGCCATAAAGAGCGGTAGCGGAAGCGACGGTGTCGTCACCAACCAACCGACCGTTGGGGTCGTCATTGAAGGATGCACCGTTCGAAGCGCCCATGGCGGGGCGGTGATCGGCAGCGAAACCGCAGCCGGGGTGCGGGACGTTCTTGTTCAAGGGTGCATCTTTGACGGAACCGATCGAGGCATCCGGATCAAGACCCGCCGCGGCCGGGGAGGTGAGATCACCAACATCCACTACCGATCCCTCACGATGAAGGACAACCTCTGTCCTATCGCGGTAAACATGTATTACCGCCCGGGAGCCACCAATCCCGACCTCTTCAGCTTGGATCCTCAGCCGATATTGGATACCACGCCGTCCATTTCCAACATCCTGATCGAGGAATGCACCGCCGTGGGGGCGACTTCAAGCGCCGGCTTCATTGTCGGTCTTCCCGAGGAGCCGATTCGCAACGTCCGGATCGTGCGCTCCTCCTTCGGTGTTTCGAATGAGAACGTCACGGCGATCGAGGAGAGTGAGATGTATGATGGACTTCCTGCCCTCCGCGAGCGGGGAATCCGCCTCAGAAACGTCCACCTTCACCTCGAGGATGTAAAGGTCCTCGGGGTGAAGGAAGGGTTTGTCGTCGAAGAGGGGGTTACGTTCGATTCTTAGCCTTTGATCAGGTGGAACGCGAAGCCGGCGATCTCTTCATTGAAGTAGCAGCTCTTCATCGCTCCCTTGTCATCCCGCTTCACGGATTCCTCATTGAGGGTGAATCCCTTCTTTTGAAGGTAGTGGACGGTTCGATCGACGTTGTTGCATGCAAAGCCGAGATGTCCGTGCTTTCCGTAGAACGGCGCGTGGGTCACTTCAATGACGGTATCGAGGAACGTCGAGGAATTTCCGACCTTTCTGGTCATCCCCAGAAGCTCAAGCGACGCTGCGGCGACTTGGGCGTTCTCTTTGGTTGTCTCATTGATTCCGAGGTGGGCGAAGCGAAGACCCTGGAGGGCGAGCACCGCTTCCGCACAGAGGGTTGTGATCTCGTCCCACTGCTCGTTTTCAATCAGATCACTCTTGACCATCCACGATCCGCCGACCGCAAGGACGTTGGAAAGAGCGGCGTAGGAACCGAGATTCTTGGCGTTGATGCCGCCGGTGGGCATGAACATCACGTTGGAGAAGGGACCGGCGAAGTTTTTGAGCATGTCGACTCCGCCGCTCGCTTCGGCGGGGAAGAACTTGAGGGTGGAAAGACCGCGGCTCAAGCCCGCTTCGATATCGCTCGGGGTGCAGACACCCGGAACGATCGGAACGTTGTTTTCAAGCGCCCAATCAACGACCTCGGGGTTGAAACCGGGCGAAACAATGAATTTGGCTCCGGCCTTGACCGCTTTCTTGGCGAACTCGACGCTGGTTACCGTTCCGGCTCCGAGGAGCATCTCGGGCACCGCTTTGGCGATATTGGAGATCGCTTCTTCCGCTGCGGCGGTTCTAAAGGTGACTTCGGCTACGGGCAGCCCTCCGGCGATCATCGCTTTGGCCAGGGGTACGGCCTTGGCGGCGTCATCAATCTTTACGACGGGGACCAGACCGATGAGTTGGATTTTTTTCATCAGAGTGTCAGACATTACAATGCCTCCTTATTAAATATGAAACAGTGTTTCAAAAAACATTGACAGTGTGAACTATACTCTCTATAGTAGGTAATAGCAAGAGATAAGGAGGAAAACCTTGAGTAAAAAATTTGTAACATTTGGTGAGATTATGCTTCGCTTGAAAAGTCCGGGCCATGAACGATTTTTCCAGAGTCCGGCCTTGGAGGCGACGTTCGGTGGGGGAGAGGCAAACGTTGCCGTATCGCTCTCCCTGCTTGGTAAAAAAGCTCAGTTTGTAACCGCTTTGCCGAAGAATGCGATCGGGGAAGCGGCGGTGAGGGAAGTTCGACGCTACGGGGTGGATACTTCGGCGATTCTCCGAACCGAGGAAGGCCGAGTGGGAATCTATTTCCTTGAGACCGGGGCGAACCAACGGCCGAGTCTCGTCGTCTATGACCGCGCCGAAAGCTCGATCGCGACCGCAAAGCCGAGCGATTTTGATTTTGCCAAGATCCTTAAGGATGCAGCGTGGCTCCACGTCACGGGAATCACTCCGGCGGTCAGCGCCGAGGCGGCGGCATCGACCCTGGCGGCATTGAAGGAAGCGAAGAAGCAGGGAGTCACGGTATCGATCGATCTCAACTACCGCAAGAAGTTGTGGAAATGGGGCAAGACCGCCGTTGAAGTGATGCGCGAGCTTGCAACCTACGCGGATGTAATCGTCGCCAATGAAGAGGACATCCAGAAGTGCCTGGGAATCGAAGCGAACGTCGATGTTACTTCCGGTGAGCTGGATACCAACGTCTATAAAGCGCTCACCGAAGAGGTGAAAAAGCAGTTCCCGAACATCAGCGTCATCGGCGTCACCCTGCGGGAAAGCCGCAGCGCGGATGTGAACGGCTGGAGCGCCGCCATCAACGGAAAGACCGGTTTCTATCTTTCCCGTTCCTACGAGATCACCGACATCATCGATCGGGTCGGCGGAGGAGACTCCTTCTCGGCCGGCTTCATCTACGCCTTGAGCGAGTACGGAGATGACGAGGAGTATGTGATCAACTTCGCGGTCGCCGCGTCAGCTTTGAAGCATTCGATCAGCGGTGACTTCAACCTGACCACCCTGAGCGAGGTGAAAGCGCTCGTCAAAGGGGACGGATCGGGTCGGGTTCAGCGCTAGATGTTTTCTTGGCGTGAAAAAAGAGCTCTTCCGTGGCCAAGGCGACCTTGGTCACCGCGAAGGGCTTTTCTTTCGGGTAGAGGTAGTAGGTATCATCCAGCGTCGACAGATCGATGCAATCGCCTTTTCCCTTGTATTCATATTCGATGTGGCAGCTGTACATCGAAGAAACGTCCTTATGGAGGAACAGCCCTTCGGTTTCCAGGGTGAAGCCCTTCATATCGTGCACGAGCCGGCCTATCCCGATGGGAATGTATCCCCGGGCATTGGGGAGCGCTTCGATCATCACCGGCACATCAAGAGAATAGGTTCCTTTCTCCACCTCCCGGCGGACATTGCTTCGCTCCCACTCATACCAATCGGGGATATGGGAAAACTCGGTAACCAAGGCAGTTTCGTCTTCAGCGGGTTTCGAGGCGCCGAGTTCGCCGTAAATTCCCATCTCCCACTCTTTTTTGCATGCCTTGCACGCGATGCGGGAACCGAAGGAATGCATCTCGTATTCCGTATGACAGTGGGCGCATTGGTAGAGGATCTTATGCAGTCCTTCCGCCCGTTTTTTGAAGGTGATCGCAATCCCGTTCTCTTTCTGCCGGCGGTACTCGTCATATTCGAAGGCGCTGCGGATCCTTTCGTTGAGCTCATCGACCGAAAGTGATTCCGTCTCCTGTGCATCGGCGATAAGAAAGTAGTCGCATGCGATCGGGACGCCTCGTTTTTTCAGATTCCAGACGGGACTGTTGAGGTAGTGCCCGTGCATGTTGAGCATCACCACGGGAACACCCAGCAGCTTGCAGATCTTGCCCAGCGAATCGGGGAGGACGGCGGTGGTTCCACAGAGGGAATACCGGGCTTCCGGATAGAGGGCGAGGACATCGCCGTTGACATGCAGGACTTCCTTGATCTGCCGCACGACCTGAAGGTCATTGGTGAATTTTCGCTTGCAGATTCCGCCGGCGTTTCTCAACAGCCATTCGCGGCCGATGAAGCCGTCAATCGCGACCACATAGTTCGCCCGGTGGGGGAAGAGGGCGGCGGTCGTCACCTTGAAGTCGATGAACGCCATATGGGTGCAGAGCAGAAGAAACGGCGGTCTGATGCCTTCCATCCCTCTTTGCCTGATCTTCAGGCGCCTTAGCCATACTTCAGGGTAGCTGAGCAGCCAAGTAAGCGGGCGCAGATAATGACGCTGAGGTATGGGTTTTCTTTTCATGTCAAAACGTTTCGCCTTGGCAAGTTTTTCAAGCGGGGTCATGGATTTTCCTTCTCGTACGTCCGATGGTAGGGGCATAACCGTGGGATTGCAAGAGGCCGGGAAAGATGATTTGACAACTCATGGATTTTCACTAGACTGGAACCATGGATAAAGACCTTCTTACCGAGCTGTATACACTTGCGAAAGCGACGTTCGCCGCCAACCTGGACGGCCTCTTCTTTGAAGAGGATTTGTTTGCGGTTTCCCTAGCAAATCGACCGACCTATTACGTGACCTTAGGGAACGGGGTGTTGGTGGCCAATCGCGGCAGGAAGGGACTGACGAACTTCCTCGAGTACCTCGAGCACGAGGAGACCGAGGATGAGCTGGAGTTCTTCGAGTACCAGCAGGCGATGGATTCACTGTACAGCGTCGTTCCTTTTGATGAGGACGACGACATGCTTGAGACCGATGAGACGTGGCGGAAGGAGAGCGGCGTTCTCTTCGAGGATATGGCGGCCCCCATCTTCAGAAGCAAGGTGGAGTACTGTCTTCCCGGGATCATCGATGAAGAAGAGGCGAAAGAGTTCATCCGGATTTTCAAGGCGACTCTCCACCTCATCGCCCGCCTGACGGAGATTAAAAAAGAACATCCGAAGCACCGGGCGATCGCGATGTGGCATGATCAGGTTTCCGACGGTTCAAAGAAGAATGAGTATATTCCCCGCCTGACGGTCGGTGAAAATGAAATACTTCTCGACAAGCTCCTCTTTGAACCGTGGAACTACGAAAACACCTTCCCGGTACCGGAGTTCGCCGATGCCGAACAGCGGCGTTACTATAAATCGATGAAAGCGAAAAGCGGGAAGGTTTTCTATATGGCGACGGGAATCTTTCCCGCTCCCGTATCCAGTGAAAAATTTGATGAGCCGACGTTCCCGGTTTTCTATCTTCTCTATGATCCCCAAGCCCATCAGATCCTCGACGTGTATATGCTCGATGACTATGAGAAGGATCACAATATCTTCATCGATCGCTTTCTAGCAGTGGTGGATCGAGGCGTGAAGCCCCAAGCGATTCACTGCTACGGCCGTCGAACATTGCCGCTGCTCACCAAGATCGGGCCCAATATGGGAGTGATGGTCTTTGAAGGGAAACGGGATGCCGAGCTCGATGAGGTGATCGACGACATGCTCCATCACTTCCTTCACGATGGAATTGAAGAGGAGGATGAGCACGACCGTTAGATCGTTCCGGCAAGCCTGGCAAGAACCCAATCGGTTCGCAGGGCGGACTCGCCCGTCGAAGGGCAGGTGCCGATTCCCAAAAGCTCATCAACCACCGTCTGGATGAAGGGCTGGGCGACGTGGGCTGGCGGAGGATCGCCTGCGATGGTTTCGGTGCCTTCTTTCGTTCGGATAACGATCGGCTGATTCAGATCAAGGACGGAGTAGGCAAGATCCCCCTTTTCACAGTGGATCGTCGTCCAATCGTCATCGGTGTAGGTGTTGAAGAGGAACGTCCCCACCCCCGCCACTCCCTGATGGGTTTTGAAGTGTCCCCAGACGATGTCTTCCGCCCGATACGTTTTGCTCTGGTTCGCTCCCATCCCTTGAGCCTCGACGATCGGTCCGAGGAGGAAGTCGATCAGATCGAGGGCGTGCGAGCCAACGTCGGGAAAGTGTCCGCCTCCGCTGATTTCCGGCCGAACCCGCCATGAGCCGCCGTCTTGAGTATCCCGTTTCTTGATCTGTTGGCGCATCAGCACCTCCACTGCGCGAATCTCCCCCAGGCGCTTGCTCTCCAGGATCTTTTTCACCCGGAGGAACTTCGGGAGCGCCCTGCGGTAGTAGGCGACGAAGAGGGGGACGTTCGCCCGGGCGCACCCTTGAACCATCTCAAGGCCGTGTTGATAGTTCAGGCCCATCGGTTTTTCCACATAGACGGGCTTTCCCGCCCGGGCGACCCGAAGGGCATACTCCTTATGCGTATCGGGATGGGTGGCGATGTAGACCGCATCGACCTCGGGATCGCCGATCAATTGATCGGCATCGTCATACCAGCGCGGGACATTGTGCCGTCTGGCGTAATCCTTCGCCTTCTCACCGGTTCGCCGCATCACCGCGACGAGCTCGGATCCCCGGGCCTTCTGAAAGCCCGGTCCGCTCTTCACTTCCGTTACATCACCGCATCCGATGATTCCCCAACGTATCGTCTTCATGAAAGCCCTCTCCTCACAGTCCATCGTCCGGCATGGAGGTCCGAATCGTCAAGAGACAATCGAAGTGCATGGGTATAGATAAGCTTATGCCGGAGGCAACCTACAAGAAATTCTTGTCGGTTGGCACCCCGACCCTTATGCCCCTGTCAGCCGGTTCAGGCCGTCGAACTCATCTTATGTGGAATGGTCTTCCGTTTTATCCGCAACATCTTCGATAAGCTTGGAAAAATCAAGGGCATTCTTTTGGGTGAGGACGGACCTGCCTGTCCTTGCTTCGATATCTTTTCGGGCATTTCCGGCAACGGTTCCTCCCTCTTTGGCAATCTCTTTGTTCTCTTCCAATCCATGGGGATTCAAGGTTTGAGTCAATTCAGTGGTTGTCGCTTCCGCAAGCATGGTAAGAACCAGCTCCAACGTGGACATGTTGTCTCTAAGATTTTCTTTCTTCAGGTTTTTGAAATCCTTGTATTGGCGAGTCGTCATCCCGGACCATGCTTTGGAAATTTCATCGGTGAGGATGGCATATTCCACACCTTCCCGTACGCCGTGGTCGCCCCACGCATCCGTGAGCTCTTTTCTGACCTGGATCGCTTGAAGTCTTTGATTGATCCATTCTCTGGAATAGCCTTTTCGAAGATATGTCTGCAGAGCTCTGTCAATAGTACGTTCAGGATCGACAATCTCATCGATTCTTTCTTTTCCTACCTCCGCCAGCCACATTTTAAACGGTTCGGCTTTCGGTGA
>ERZ795030.5807-NODE-5807-length-11127-cov-4.494581_pt1 | contig 11127 bp, 11 predicted proteins | sample MGYA00375122_ERZ795030 | MGnify/ENA primary metagenome ERZ795030 (study PRJEB30165, sample SAMN05720146) | activated sludge metagenome | isolation source: anaerobic digester from wastewater treatment plant | place: Japan | collected 2015-04-20 ...
AAAAAAGGCGGCGGCTCTACGCGAAACGGGCGCGATTCCAAGCCCAAAATGCTCGGTGTGAAGATGTACGGCGGTCAACTGATCAGCGCCGGCTCAATCATCGTGCGCCAGCGTGGCACGCAATTCCACCCCGGCTCCAATGTCGGCATCGGCAAGGACCACACGCTGTTTGCGCTGGTCGCGGGCCATGTATCGTTTGCCGTCAAAGGTGCGCTCAACAGGCACACGGTGAGCGTGACGGCAGCCGCTTAGTCAGCGTTCTCCCCATGAAACCCTGCGCGTGGCGCGGGGTTTTTTGTTTCTGAAGCCTTGTGGGACAGACCAATTGCGCTGAGCGCAGCAACTATCGTTGGTCGGTCCTCAACTGATAATCAAAGCATGAAATTCGTCGACGAAGCCTACATTGATGTCTCTGCCGGAGACGGCGGAGCCGGCTGCGTCTCTTTTCGGCACGAAAAGTACAAGGAATTTGGTGGTCCAAACGGCGGCGACGGTGGCCGCGGTGGCCATGTTTTTGCGGTGGCAGACGAAAACCTCAACACCCTGGTGGACTTCCGCTTTTCGCGCCGCCATGACGCGCAGCGCGGCCAGCACGGCATGGGTTCCGACATGTTTGGTGCCGCTGGCGGCGATATCACCCTGAAGATGCCGGTCGGCACCATCATCAGCGATGCCGAAACCGGCGAAGTGCTGTTTGAATTGCTCAAACCCGGCGAAGTCATCACGATTGCCAAGGGCGGCGACGGTGGCTTTGGCAATTTGCGCTTCAAGAGTGCCATCAACCGGGCACCGCGCCAGAAAACACCAGGCTGGCCGGGTGAAAAACGCAACCTCAAACTTGAACTCAAGGTGTTGGCCGATGTTGGCCTGCTCGGTATGCCCAACGCTGGCAAGTCAACGCTGATCACCGCCATTTCCAACGCACGTCCGCGCATTGCCGACTACCCCTTCACCACGCTGCATCCCAATCTGGGTGTGGTGCGGGTTGGGCCTGAGCAAAGTTTTGTCGTGGCAGATTTGCCAGGTTTGATCGAAGGTGCGTCCGAGGGTGCCGGGCTGGGGCACCTCTTTTTGCGCCATTTGCAGCGCACCCGTTTGCTGTTGCATGTGGTTGATATGGCACCGTTTGACGATGCGGTTGATACCGTCTTGCAAGCCAAGGCGATTGTCAACGAGCTGAAAAAGTACGATGCCAACCTGTATCACAAGCCACGTTGGCTGGTACTCAACAAGCTCGACATGGTGCCCAAAGAGGAACGTGCGGCGCTGGTCAAAGACTTTGTCAGTCGTCTCAAATTCAAGGGCCCGGTGTTTGAGATTTCTGCGCTGACGCATGAGGGTTGCGAGCCTTTGATCAAGATCATTTACCAGCACATCAGCGCCCAGCAAAAAACCGAGCAGGTACCTGAGGTGATTGATCCCCGCTTTGCGGTCGCAGCCGGGCCTCTTTGAATGCTACTATGTTAATAGCTGCTTGCGCAGACTGGATAAGGGCTAGAGCCTGAAAATGCTTAAGAAATTTGACGAATCAATCCTGCGTGATGCGCGCCGTGTGGTGGTCAAGGTGGGTTCGAGCCTGGTGACCAACGAAGGGCGCGGGCTCGATGCCACAGCCATTGGCGAATGGTGTCGCCAGATGTCGGCGCTGGTGCGCGAGGGCCGCGAAGTCATCATGGTGTCAAGCGGTGCCATCGCCGAGGGCATGAAGCGACTCGGCTGGACCACCCGCCCGAGCCAGATCCACGAGCTGCAGGCCGCCGCCGCAGTGGGCCAGATGGGCCTGGCGCAAATGTATGAAACCAAACTGCGCGAAAACGGTTTGGGCAGCGCGCAGGTGCTGCTGACGCATGCTGACCTGGCGGACCGTGAACGCTATCTGAACGCCCGCTCTACCCTACTGACGCTGCTGAAATTGGGTGTGCTGCCGGTGATCAATGAGAACGACACGGTTGTCAATGACGAAATCAAGTTTGGCGACAACGACACGCTGGGTGCGTTGGTGGCCAACCTGGTCGAGGCCGATGCCCTGGTGATCCTGACCGACCAAAAAGGGCTCTACAGCGCAGACCCGCGCAAAGACCCGACTGCGGAGTTCGTTGCGGTGGCGCAAGCCGGTGACCCTCAACTCGAAGCCATGGCCGGTGGTGCAGGATCAAGCCTGGGACGGGGCGGCATGATCACCAAAATATTGGCAGCCAAGCGCGCTGCCGGTTCTGGTGCATCGACCGTGATTGCCTGGGGCCGCGAGCCCGATGCACTGTTGCGATTGAGCCATGGCGAGTCGATTGGCACGCTGTTGGTAGCGCCCACACAGAAGCAGAAAGCGCGCAAACAATGGATGGTCGATCACCTGCAACTGCGCGGCTCGGTGACGGTCGATGCGGGTGCGGTACAAAAGCTGCGCGTTGGCGGCTCCAGCCTGCTGCCGATTGGCATGACCGCCGTTGAAGGTGATTTCTCGCGCGGTGAGGTGATCGCCATCCGCGCAGCAGATGGTGTTGAGGTGGCGCGCGGCCTGGCCAACTACGCCAGTGCCGAGGCACGCCTGCTATGCCGCAAGCCCTCTGGTGCTTTCGAAAAACTGCTCGGCTACATGGCAGAGCCCGAAATGGTGCACCGAGACAACCTGGTGCTAAGCCGCTAGGCATCTGCCAGAAAAGCGGTGCCAGGCAAGGGTTCTGGGCAGCTATTTCTTCATCGCCCGGACGATGTCATCCGTTGAACTTGCCGCAGCCGCTCCGGTGCAGGCGGCCTGACGTGCGAAGATGACAGCATGTCTGGACGGCTGGTTGCTGCTGAGGGCACGCCACTCGGGTTTTGCGGCCAGTGTCCAGGAACCAGTGCCACCGGCACGGGCATAGACCTTGACCTCACCCTTGGAACAGCGAATGCCCTCATAAAAAGCACTGACTGATCCGCTGCTGTTACTGGTGACCACCACGTAGCGCACGATGCCATCCGGGCTAATGCTCAGCGTGGCCGGGTCAATGCCGAATTGCAAGGTGACATACGGCGGCATCTCAAGGGGTAGCAGTTTGTCCCGGCTGAAAGTCGGCGGTGTCGGCGTATCTGACTCCCGCCAGTCTGGATCATCGGCGATGAGCTGCGCCTGAGCACCTGCGGCCAAGGCCAGGCTCCAAAGCAGACTCAAGAATCGGTAATTTTTTCGGAAAAAATGCTCAAACATGCTCTTCGCCGGTCATTGGAACGGCCTCCAATGTCGCGTCCGGCGGCAGATCAATGCAGGCATCGGGCCGGTCTGCACAATTTTGCTCTGACTCCAGGGAGCGAATGCCTTGACGTAAAAAACGGCTACGGTAGTCATTGCGCGGCACGTAGCGCGACAGTTCAGTCAAGGCCGTGACATAGACTTCGCGCTTGAACTCCACCACCGCTTCCAGTGGCACCCAGTAGTCGTTCCAGCGCCAGGCATCGAATTCGGGATGATTGGTGGCGCGCAGGTTCAAATCCCAGTCGTGCCCGACCAACTGCAGCAAAAACCAGATTTGCTTTTGTCCCTTGTAAAAACCGCGCGAATCGCGGCGGATGAAACGGTCTGGCACCTCATAGCGCAACCAGTCACGGGTGCGGGCCACAATGCGAATGTGTTCACGTTGCAGCCCAACTTCTTCGTGCAATTCCCGAATCATGGCCTGCTCGGGGGTCTCACCCCGGTCAATGCCACCCTGCGGAAACTGCCAGGAATGCGTCCGAATACGCTTACCCCAAAACACCTGATTTTTCTGGTTGAGCAGGACGATGCCGACGTTCGGCCTAAAGCCGTCTCGGTCAAGCATAATCAAACCCCAAATTTGTAAATTGTGTCCATTATGCACAGCGTTTGCCTGGCATCAAGAGCGACAACTGACTTAATTCCGGATACCCCCATGAAAGCCTCCCAATTCTTTATTTCTACCCTCAAAGAGGCTCCGGCCGATGCCGAAGTGGTCAGCCACAAGCTGATGATGCGTGCCGGCATGATCAAAAAGCTTGGTGCGGGCATTTACACCCTGATGCCGATGGGCCTGCGCGTGGTGCAAAAAGTCGAGCAAATCGTGCGCCAGGAAATGAACCGCGCAGGTGCCGTGGAATTGTCGATGCCGGTGGTTCAGCCTGCTGAACTGTGGATGGAAACCGGCCGGTTCGAGAAAATGGGGCCGGAGTTGCTGCGCATCCGTGACCGCCACGGCAACGACTTCGTGGTTCAACCCACCAGCGAAGAAGTGATCACCGACATCGCCCGCCAGGAAATTCGCAGTTACAAGCAGTTGCCAAAGAATTTGTACCAGATTCAGACCAAGTTCCGTGACGAGCGCCGTCCGCGCTTTGGCCTGATGCGGGGGCGCGAGTTCATCATGAAAGATGCCTACAGCTTCGACCGTGATCAGGCCAGCGCCAAGGCCAGCTACCAGGTCATGGCCCGGGCTTACCGCCGCATTTTTGACCGTTTTGGCCTGACTTACCGCGCGGTGGCAGCCGACAGCGGTGCCATTGGCGGCGATTTGAGCGAAGAGTTCCAGGTGATTGCCGCCACCGGCGAAGATGCCATCGTCTATTGCCCGGGCAGCGATTACGCCGCCAACATGGAAAAAGCCGAGGCGCTGGCCCCGACTGGCCCGCGCGCTGCGGCCACGCAAGCATTGGTCAAGACCCCGACACCTGGCAAAAGCACATGTGCCGATGTGGCAGAACTGCTGGGCGTGCCACTGCAAACCACCGTCAAATCGCTGGTTCTGGCGACTGACACCCTCAATGACGATGGCGAAGTCGTCAAAACGCAGGTGTGGCTGTTGCTGCTGCGTGGTGACCATGACATGAACGAAGTCAAGGTTGGCAAACTGCCCGGCCTGCAGACCTTCCGTTTTGCCACGGTGCCTGAGATTGAAGACCACTTTGGCTGCAAGCCCGGCTATCTTGGCCCGTTGAATCTGCAAAAGCCGGTGAAACTGGTGGTGGACCGTGAAGTGGCGATCATGAGCGACTGGATTTGTGGCGCCAACTTGCCTGACTTTCACCTAACCGGCATGAACTGGGGCCGTGACCTGCCCGAGCCAGACCTGGTGGCAGACCTGCGCAACGTGGTGGCCGGTGATGCGTCGCCCGATGGCAAGGGCGTGCTGGTGATCGAGCGCGGCATTGAAGTTGGCCATGTGTTTTACCTTGGCACCAAATACAGTGCAGCCATGAAAGCCACCTTTCTGGACCACAACGGCAAGCCCCAGTTCATGGAGATGGGTTGCTACGGCATCGGCATCACCCGCCTGCCCGCTGCTGCCATCGAACAAAACCACGACGAGCGCGGCATCATCTGGCCAGATGCGCTGGCCCCGTTCACCGTGGTGCTGTGCCCGATCAATGCAGACCGGTCTGCCGAGGTCAAGGCCGCAGCCGAGTCGCTGTATGCCCAACTGCTGGCCGCCGGTGTCGATGTGATGCTGGACGACCGTGGCGAGCGGCCTGGTGCCATGTTTGCCGATTGGGAACTGATTGGCGTGCCACACCGCGTCAACATTGGCGACCGCGCCCTGAAAGAAGGCAAGGTGGAATACCAGCACCGGCGCGACACCGTTGCCACTGCGGTGCCATTGGCAGACATTGCTGCCCTGTTGATTGCCAAGTTAGCAGCTTGAGTGGTTTGCACACCTGTTGACGCTAAATTTGACCGGGTTGCCGACTTTGCTGGCAGTCTCACACGCCGCGCCCTGATTATTGGTTCTTTTGGCCTCAAGCCCTTGTGCATTGGCCTGAGCGCGCTCTATTTTCAAGAGCAAGCCGAGGCCGGTGCACAGCTTGAAGAGCCGCTGGTTGACGCGGTCCGCACGGCCCTTAGCTCAGCCATTGCCAATACCGCCCCACCGGTACCGGAGTTTGCCGATACCGAGTCGCGCCTGGTGTACCTGCGCTGGCTTGGTGCCATGGGCGAGCGTCTGAAGAAAAAAAAGCCGGACTGGGACACCCGCCGGGAATTCCTGCAAACCGTCTGGTACGAAAGCAAACGAGCTGGCCTGGAGGTGTCGCTGGTGTTGGGCCTGATTCAGGTAGAGAGCAATTTTCGGAAATTTGCCGTCAGCAGCGCCGGTGCCCGTGGTTACATGCAGGTCATGCCATTTTGGACCCGCGTGCTGGGCGATGGGGATTCGAGCAAGCTGTTTCACATGCAGACCAACCTGCGTTTTGGCTGTGTCATCCTGCGCCATTATCTGGAACGCGAGCGCGGCGACATGTTTCTGGCGCTGGGCCGCTACAACGGTTCCAGGGGAAAACCGCCGTACCCGAATGCGGTGTTCGGGGCCCAGAAAGTCTGGGCGCTGCAGGGCCGATAGGCTCTCAAAGCGTCACCGGCCAGCAAACCAGCTTCAGGCGGCGCTGGTGCCCAGCATGGTTTGCAGTTCGCCGCTCTCGTACATCTCCATCATGATGTCGGAGCCGCCAATAAATTCACCTTTGACAAAGAGTTGCGGAATCGTCGGCCAGTTGCTGTAGTCCTTGATGCCAGCCCGGATTTCGTCGTCCTCCAGCACGTTGACGGTCTTGAATGCCTTGGCATCGACACCACAAGCCTTGAGAATTTGTACCGCGCGGCCCGAAAAACCGCACTGGGGAAAACTGGCTGTGCCCTTCATGAACAGCAATACGTCGTTTTGCTTGACCAGATCATCGATGCGTTGTTGTGTGTCACTCATGCTCAAAAATTCCTTTGTGAAAAAACAGCCCGAATTATTTCACTTTCGCCAATAGCCAGGGCTGCCGGGCAAATTTGTTCCTGTAGCAGTTCTATCAGTGTCGGGAAGGCTGGCATCCAGGGGTACTTGGAGCCTGCCAGACCTTACCGGCTTCGATGGTGTTGCAAATTGCTACTATGTTTATAGCTTGTCACGCTTGTCCCATAAGGGCTAGCGGCAAATTTGCATCTATTGTGGGCAAGCCTCGGCGCGCTAAAGGCATTTCCGGAGGAACACCTGGCCGGGCCAATTCGGCCGCAATGCCGTGGGCTGCTGGTTTCTGGCTACGGTCGCCTTCATCAATCCCCCGAACTGCGATTTGATGCATGGAGTTGGCATGTTTCAGTAATGCGGCGGCAAGTTGTCACGCAGGTTAGCTGGCGCGCTGGTGCTTTGTTCCAACGCGGCTTGACGCAGGTGCAGCACTTCACGGGTCAGGCGGTCGATCTGGTCTTGCTGGGCAATGAGAATCTGGTCAAGCTTGTCGATCAGGTCTTCGGCAAAGCTGGCCTTGATCTCCAGATTGGTCAGGCGCTCTTCGAGTGCGTTCGGATAGGTCATGGGATACAACCGGTGGGTGGTGAAAAACGGGTCAGGCGTGGCGGCGGTCATTGAGGGTCATTGAGGTTTCTGGCCACCGCTGCAGCGCTCGATGCCAGCCAGGTCACGGCGGGATTGAACGGCGACAAAACCCCGCTGAACCAGCAAGCTGCGGGTCTGTTCGGCCTGGTCAAAGCCATGTTCGAGCAGCAGCCAGCCTCCGGCTTTCAGATAGGCCGGGGCATCGCTGATGATGCAACGCAGGTCGTCAAGGCCGTCAGCGCCACTGGTCAGGGCTGACGCCGGCTCGAAGCGCAGCGCCGCCAGGTGCGGGTCGTGCATGGCAATATAGGGCGGGTTGCAGGCAATACAGTCAAACAGCGGGGCATCCGCAGGCAACGCAGCAAACCAGCAGCCCTGGCAGAACCGCACCTCAAGCTGCAGGTGCCGGGCGTTGGCCTGTGCCACCGCCAGCGCGGCTGAACTCATGTCGGTGGCCCACACCCGCAGATCAGGGCGAGTGGCTTTGAGCGCCAGGGCGATGGCACCGCTGCCGCTGCCCAGGTCCAGCACAGACAGTGGCACCTTGTCGGTTAAACCGGTCGCTGACCAAGGCACGCTGCCGGGCAGCCCAGCCGCACCGCCGGGCCATGGCGCAGCGTTTGCCCGCTGCTGGGTGGGTTCGCCTGGCAATTGCTGAAGCGCCCAGTCCACCAGGGTCTCGGTGTCGGGCCTTGGCACCAGCACGTCGCGGCTGACCTGCAAGGTCAACCCGTAAAACGCCTTGTTACCGGTCAGGTAAGCCAATGGTTCACCGGCCAGACGGCGCTGCACCAGCGCCTCTAGCGACAACTGGCACGCTGCTGGCAGTGCATCGCTGTCATGCGCGAGCAACCAGCTCCGCTGCTCGGGCGGCTTGCCCAGCAGATGCAGCAGCAGCAACTGCGCGTCCAGCCGGTCAATGCCGCGCGCCTGCAGCACCGACAGCGTCTGCGCCAGACTGCCCGGCGCCAAAGGACTGGTCATCCATTACCTCGGCACAGCACCTGACCGGCGAACCCGGCGGGAGTTGACAACGGCGAACTTTGACAAGCTTGCATGGCGTTCTGATCAGGCAGCAAACCGGGCTTCACCGGCGGGGATTCCACAACTCATGGCAGAACTTGCCATTGCCGCGCAGGCGAAGAATTCGGACGCGCTCAGCAAGCTGCTGAAAACCAGGGATTTCGTGCCTGCCAGGCCATGACGCAATCGCGTCAGTTCGCAAGTTTCGCGACGGGTCATCGAGTTGTCGCCCTGGTCTGGCCAAATGCCAGCGCCTGACCCAACATCAGCCCGCCTGCCAGCGATCTGGATCACATCACTGGTGATCATTTCAGGCTCAATCCCAACTCAACGCCACGCAAAAATTCGACGATTCCAGGGTTCAGTTCAAGCGCGGCGGCCAGCGCGCTGGCTTGCGAGATATCGCGCGTGGCACCAATGCTGGTTTGAATGGCCGCCGCCTGTTCACCGCACAACCTGGCAAGCCGCTTGGGCAACAGGTCACGCAACGCCTCGGCCCCATAACGCAAGCGCTTGGCAAGGATGCGAACCTGGTGCTGCTGCTGCGGGGTTGGGACATTTTTCTGCGCGCCATGCAGGCGCTGCTGCAGACGCAAAACCCGCCGCTTGGCCCATTGGCGCAACTCCCCCTTGTCTTCAGGTCCGCTGTGCTGCGTCTGCGCCAAGTCGTGCAGCCATTGCGTCATCAACAGCAAATTTGACCCGACCGCCGGGTCCTGCAGCGCATGGCGAACCACCTGGCGCTGCAAGGCAACCGCCTCGGTCAGCGTGGTCAGCGCGGCCTGCCATGCCTCGGCACGCTGGGCCTCGCCCCGGCAATAGGCGCCTTCCAGGGGCGGCAGCGTCTCGGTCAGGGCCACTTCCCGGTTGCGCAATTCGCTCAAGCCAGACAGCAGCGCATTAAGTTCGGGCCAGGCCGGTGCGCTGGCAAGGGCAGGCAGCTTGCAAAAAAGACGCAGCGCTGACTTGAAGCGCCGCCAGCCCACCCGCGCCTGATGCACCACCTCGGGGTCATCCGATACGCCAAGCGCATTCAGGTTGGTGGTGAACTGCGCGAACCTTTCCAGCAGCACGCATTGCGCCAGTTCGACCCCCGCCAGGTCCGGATTGAGCCGTGGCGGCTGCGCCCGTTGCGGCTGGTCCAGCCCAAGCTGCGCCGGCAAAAAGCCGCGCTGCGCCTTGCTCTGGTTGGCTGGCAAAACCGCCATGACCAGCGCGATGACGCGGGCAATGTCAAACAGGGCCGCACTCTGACCTGCCTTGAGTTCGAGTTCCAGCTCGCAAATCGGTGCCTGCCGACCATCGGCCTCGATCTGACCGATGTCCAGCGCCACTTCCACCACACTGCCATCGGGCCTGCGCACCAGCCAGGTGGTGCGCTCAAACTGGGTCACAAAACACGGCATCAGGCGGTCAAACAGGCTGCCATCAGTATCCATGGCTGCCCAGGCGGTACCTTTGAGCGCATCCCGGCTCAAAGCGGGACCGGTCACTGCGGTCTCCCATTCGCCGCGCCGACTCAGGGCCGAATCGTCGCTGGCACCGGTTTTCAGCGTTTGCAGCCACTGTGGCTGCGCCGCGCTGCCAACCCGGCGCAAGCGCAAGGCGGCCCGCTGCTGGCGCAACAACTGGTCTGGCGTGTCAAAGTAAATGTTGTACAGCGCCTGCCGTATTGGCTTGCGCCGGGCCAGCAAGGGCAAGCGGGCCAGGTGCACGGCCAGGCCTGCCGGATCGGCGCCGGGCAAGGACAGTTTGAGTTCAATCTCTTGCGGCATGGCGTGACGGGGGAGTAATTTCATCGGGTATTGACCTTAACGCATTGTCAGGCACGATTGCCAGCCTTGCACTGGCTACTGACATGCTATTTATTATATAGCTGTCAGCGCTTTATTCGTAAGGGCTAAAGGCACTTTTGGCATCAAACAATGCATGAGTGCGATGACTCACACCAGACCGGCACCTTGTTGCCGGTGCGCCGTGGTTCGGGGTTCGGGCATCGGTCTGGCTGACTGTCTTGGGCCGACATGCAGCGCTTGCCCGATCAGTCATCGCAATCCTCTCTGGTCCCGCGCTGGCGGGGAACCTGAAGCGCTTGCAATCTGTTGAAAAAAAACATTGCCGCCTGCGCCGGGTGGCCGGTGTGTCGATTGGCTTGCCGGTGGCTTTTGCGGATGAATTGCCTCCAGCGCGGGACTGGCGCAATCGTTTCAACTTGCGAGTTTCGCCACGGGCTATCGGGAAGTTGCCGCATGCGCCAGACAGTCCACCTGAAGTCGGCCCCACAAAGACCGCCGCGACCCAGCGAAGGTTTGCATTCTGCACGGATTGCTCACAAAACCAGCCTGCATTCACGCCAGCCTCGATTGAGCACACGCTGCAGCAGATTTGGGGTCGGATCCCAATTCGGCCTCACACCGTCAAACCAGCCAACAGCGCATCGCCGAATTGGGCTCAGACCCCAATTTATGCGGACCACACCCGCAGCCAGGCAAACACCGACAGGAATGGTTTGGAAATGGCATCAGGCCCCCGGCCCTGCGACTCAGACACTCAGACGGACGACCAGCGTTCATCCCCCAGAACCAGCAGGCGGCCAATCCATTGCAACACCAGCGCGCCACGAAGGGCGCTGGTGGCGCAACATCAAGCCAGCACTCCCAAGATAAACTGCCATCCACCCTACCCTCCTGATGATCCCCAATGGCTGACCACTACGACGACTATTCGCGCCAGCAGCTCATGCGCCTGCTGCGCGAGCGCGACCGGCGGCCCCATTTCGGGCTGGTCTGGGAACGCGACG
>ERZ795030.5817-NODE-5817-length-11116-cov-4.226833_pt1 | contig 11116 bp, 6 predicted proteins | sample MGYA00375122_ERZ795030 | MGnify/ENA primary metagenome ERZ795030 (study PRJEB30165, sample SAMN05720146) | activated sludge metagenome | isolation source: anaerobic digester from wastewater treatment plant | place: Japan | collected 2015-04-20 ...
TTATCAATCTCGAAGAATTATATGAACAAGTTGACTTTCCTGCAGAGATTGCATCGTTGTACGTGTACGATTCAAGCAATGAGATTTTATACGTCAAGCTAATGCATCATCCCGGTCGAATTGTACCATTCAAAAGGAAACGACTCAGTGGATACCGGTTTAGTAAAGAGGTATTTGCTCGGAATTCCTTCAAATCCGGGGATACGACATATTTATATACTTCAGAAAATTTTGTATCCCAAAATATTGCCAGTACCGTTGATTGCATGAACTCTGATCAATTAGCAAAGTGGTACGTCAATAAAGTAAAAGACTTGGTCAGTTGCGACGATCTAGCAATTGGTACACTGAAAAAAAGTTTAGAAGTTGCTTTATCTGACGACGATGAATTGACGCCTATAAGGATATCACGAATTCGTAATAAGTTAGATCAGTTTGAGCTCGATGTGGAATCTATAAATGAAATGTTGTCTGGAAGTTCGGTGATAGGGCAGCAATTTGCTACGTTATGGAATGATAATGAGGAAAATCTGAAGAACAATCTAATCAACGAACATTCAGAGATATTCCAACAAAAAATTGATGAGATTAAGGCTCAAGAGATAGCGATAACAGCCCTGGCCGAAGAAAAATCAAAGATATCTGCCGAGATAGTTACAATGGAGGATGAAATGACTTCTCTTGAACAAAAGATAAATATGCTTGAGGATCATCAAGATAGTCTTGTTCAAATAGCTGCGAGTTCTGCTCAAGCCTTATTGAATAGCCAAGACGAAAGTCGTAAGGGATTAAGTAGGACTGTATCTCCAACAAAAAAGGTCGAATTTTTCGAAGTCAACAATGGAGATATTCCCTTTGCAGAAAGTAAAAAGGACGTGAAGACCTATCTAAATGAATACGAAGGCATGAATCTCGGGTCATTGTTACCGTCCATTGCATCCTTTATTCCCGACCTTTCTGTCGCCTATTTTTTAGCGTACAAATTGAATAAAACGAAACTCTTGCATATCAACGTTGAGCCCACCTGGTTTAGTTATGATGATCTTGCTGAGCGAGGTGTGACAGAATTCTGGGATGCATGCTTCAATGAGCCAGAGTATAACTACATCTTACTTCTGGACAATATTAATGCAGGAATTTGTGATGCGTATGCCAAACCTCTGTTGGACGTCATTAGTGAAAAACGGGTTCTTTTACCGTACTCGTCAGTGAAAAAACGAAAACTCCCAAGAAACTTGTTTGTTCTTGCAACGCTCGCTCCAATTAGAGAAGGGCTAAAGATTGGATTGCCTCTGAACAGGGATCTGTTTTTACTATGGGATTGCCTGACTTGCCTTGATGGAACTGAATTTTCAATACGTCGGATCGATGTTCATAGTGAGATTTTTGTTTCACCAAGTGATTACGTAGATATTAGAAAGAAAGGAGTACCACAGGATACTTTGAAGGGTAGAGTCGATGAACACTATAGAGATTTCTTTGGAAAACAAAATTGATTTGATATTGGATTGGCTTTCCCTTCAACCAGAGCAGAAGTCCAAGTATCGGAATTTGAAAAATGCGTATACAAATGCCACTGCATATGAGAAATCAAATCAATCAGATTTTGAAAAAGTATTCTATTTTCTGTTAGAAGAAGGATATATCGAATCTGATGACGATAATAATTATCATCTGATTAGTAGGCCAAGATTGTCTAATAAACAACAGAACTCAATGGCTTCGATTTTACCTGTAGAAGAGCAGGGAAGGAATGAGGATCAGCAATTCACGTCTTTTGATGTCCTTAGGCAAGCTCCTTCCTTTGCTGAGATTATTCAGACCCTTGAAATCTCAGAGATTGATCATACTCTTTTTAGATTCAGATTCGATGAACGATTATCAAAGTCAATTCCTCTAAAAGAACAGAGAGTTCCCTTGGACGACGATATTTACAAGGTCCGGGACGAGGTGTATGGAGCGTTTTTTTTGGTTATAAACAATCAAGTCAGGGTAATACCATCCAGGAAGGATAATCCTGATATGTTCAATATTTGCTATACGTTTATCCATGCCAAAACCTCCCCTGTATTCAGATATGTATCGTCCACAAAGGAGTTGCATCAACTCAAGCCATTTGTGCCATCAATTTTGATAAGGCTCCTTATTATGAGTGAACCTGAATTGCAAGAGGTCACTAAGACACATCGTGGGGGTTTTCGTACGTTTTATGGCATATCACAAGAAGTTGTGAGAGAGATTCAACGTATTATCTGTAAGTCCGCAGTGGAGATTATAAAATGATTAACCCGTTTAAGATTCACCGCTACTTATTGGAAAATTATCTTCATTATATCCAAACAGCGATACCTATTCGTGATGAAGGGATTAGTGCCGAACGAGCTTCCTTGTTGAAACAAGATCATATCTTGATGCAACCACCGCTCTTTGAGCTGACACCAAGATACGAAGGAACTACAACAATCTCGGAATTGTGTAAAGAGATAGGCTTGAGCAAGGAATTTGCCAGATTTATCAATCGTGGATTATTTGAATCAATCGGAGACAGTGAGGAACGATTGTTATATCGCCACCAGGTTGAGGCGGTACGAAGCACTCTTTACGAGAAGAAGAATACCGTCGTAACAACTGGGACAGGATCAGGCAAAACTGAATGTTTCCTCTTGCCAGTATTAGGTGAAATTTTCCAACAGCTCGTAGGGCCAAACAATCAAGCTCCTGTTATGAAGGCTATGATTCTGTACCCATTAAATGCCTTGGTAGAGGATCAATTAGTGAGATTGAGAAAAGCTCTTGATGAAGTACACGACGATGGAGTGAGTGGGGTGATCCCATTGTATTCAGAGCCGGGGTTTCCCAGACCAATCACTTTTGGACGATATACTGGGAAAACCCCCTACAAGGCAGATACGGAGACTGCTGAGCAATTAAGGAACCAATGGGAGAGTAACAAAAAAGAGAGAAAAGAGGCGTGGAGAAACTACATACAAGAGACGACTAGTGAAAATTTGAAGAAATATAACGAATTGAGATCAGTGAGATTTTCAATTCCATCGATGGAGGCCAATGCTGCAGAAGTGTGGAATAGGGATGATATGCAAAAGAACCCTCCGGATATTCTCATAACAAACTACAGTATGCTGAATGTAATGTTGATGAGGGAAATTGAGGATTCAATCTTTGAAACAACCAGGAGATGGTTGAAGGTATCACCTGACCATGTGTTCACGTTGGTAATTGATGAATTGCATACGTACCGAGGAACTGCAGGGACAGAGGTTTCTTATATAATTAAGGTTTTGTTGGATCGATTAGGATTGACCGCCAACTCTTCTCAAATCCGCTTTATCGCAACAAGCGCCTCCTTGGAAAATACAAAGAAAACCCACAAATTCATTACTGATTTCTTTGGTATGAACCATAGTACCTTTGATTCGCATTTTAAGATCATAGCTGATTCCCCTGTTCCTTCAGATACAGTTTTCAAAGATGATTTGGACATTGATACTCTTCAAGCCTGCACTAGTTGTTGTGATTTTTTTGAGGAAGGGATTATTAAGGCTAAGATTCAGGACGTGTTAAAAACACACGGGTATGGCTCAGTTGAGGCATTCATTGAAAAAAATCAGCTTGCAGCACGATTGCGCAGTGTTCTTCCTCAGTCAGAAAAAGTTGATGATGTGGTTCAGGGGTTGAGATTACAAACTCAGTCACAGCTAGAATCGGTGATTACTCTCTTAAATCTTGCTCGTGATAGTGATGGCAGGGCATTGTACCCAATGCGAGCCCACTATTTTGCCCGAAATATTTCAAAATTATGGGCATGTTCAAATCCAGAATGCTCTTGCGTAGAACCTGAATTCAAGAAACCCGAAAGAGCGTATGGTAAAGTCTATTATGGCCCACAGATGTATTGCGAGTGTGGAGCTCGAGTGTTTGAGCTGATTGTCTGTAGAAACTGTGGTGAGGTTTATTTAGGAGGATATGAAGGGCTTGAAGATAAGCGTTTATATAATTCACCTTCAGCAAGGACAACTCAAATTGCTACTGTTTTTAAGAAAAAACAACCTAATGAAATTGATCTCAAGAGCGGTGGTTCTTGGATTTTCGCTGAATTTAATGCATTTGAGGGAACGATAAGTAGCAACCGTTATGGTGATTATCTGTTGTATTCTGAAAAAGATTCGATCACCGAATTCCCAAAAGAGTGCCATTATTGTGGAAAGGCATACAGGGTCACAAACAAAAACTCCTTTACCCCTCTTTATCACCACGGTACAGGTGTTCAAAAAGTCAACCAAGTATTTGCTGATGGTTTACAAAAATTACTAAGAAAATCAGAACCCGAGAAAGATCCAAAATTGGTCTTGTTTAGTGACAGCCGTCAGGCCGCTGCCAAGTATGCGGCAGGAATTGAACTGGATCATTATAGGGATACTGTCAGAGTTGCTATTATGTTGGCTTTAGAATCCGAACAGAAGGAACTGCAATTCCTTAGGGAGTTTAGAGCATCGGAAGAAGTACGATGGAAGCATTTCGCGAAGGATAACGAACTGAAACAAACAATAGACAACTCGCCAAAGTTTAGTGAGATCCGTCGACTGATTGCCTCAGAAAAAGATGATGATTATTTGAATGTTGATGACCTGCGGAAGCTAAATGAATCTTTGAATCCAAACGCCTTTGTTATAGGGGCTGATTTGCGTAACAAAGTAATGGAAATGTTATTTGATATTGGAATTAATCCGGCAGGACCGTTCCCTACAAAGCAGAGAGAGGTAAACAATGGGCCAGGTTGGGCGACGTTCTTTAATTGGAATCAGATACCGGTAAGCCCTAAAGATGTCTCGGATTATTTTGTAAAAGATATTCAAAAATCTTGTAGAAACGAAATCTTAAAATCACTGTTTAGCTCCAGCAAATTATCTTTTGAATCGCTTGGGTTGGGACGTATTGCAATACAAGGTGCTGAGTATGAAATAATTGCTAATGATTTGGTTCGATTATACGGAGAAAATTCGAGGCTGCCTGGTACGGGTGGGTTATGGAGTGGTAAGCACCCGGAAGCAGTATGGAGATATGTAAGAGCTGTTTTTGGGGAAAGTAAAAACAATCACCCCAGATTTCATGAAATTCTCCAGAAGATGCTGGTGCAATATAAGGTAATCCTGTTGCAAGAGGGATCTTATACTCTTTCTGGAGAAAATCTTGTGTTTATTCCATCCAAACCAAACGATCTTAGGAAAGTTTGTTCTAGATGTGGAAAGATTCATCTTCAATCTGCTGCAACAACTTGCACCGGTTGTTATGCAAGATTATCTGATGAGAATATAGTGGATGGCTCTCTGGAAAAAGTTGAAGATGATTATTATGCCGCTATGGTTCGGGAAAAACATCTTTCACGATTGCATTGTGAAGAGCTGTCAGGACAGACAACTGCAATCGACTCTGTGAAGAGACAGAGACAATTCCAGAATCTGATACTTGAGAATCAAAATGAAGTTGCAAAAGTAGACACAATCGATTTGCTTAGTGTCACAACAACAATGGAGGCCGGAGTAGATATTGGTAGTTTATCCGCTATCATGCTTGGAAATGTTCCACCAAAAAGATTCAATTACCAGCAGAGAGTTGGTAGGGCCGGGAGACGTGGTGGAGCATTATCCATTGCTTTGACGGTTTGTAAAATCAACAGTCATGATCAAACACACTATAATCAACCATTGCGAATGGTGGCTGGAAGTCCGAGCGAGCCATATATAGATCTTGGAAGCAAGGACATAGCACAAAGAATTGTTAATAAGCAATTGCTTAGATCAGCATTTGAATCTACCTTGCATGGTGCTAAAGATAATTTTCAAAGGCAGAATGTGCATGGTGATTTCGGGTTTGCAGATAAATGGAAGAGTTGCCGACAGTCTATTGTCAACTGGATACAATCCAACGACATTGAGATCAAACGAATTTGTAATCTTGTTGCATCTGAAACAGAGGTTTCTCAGGATGCATTATTGGAGGGAGTAAGAAGCCTTCCAGATCAAATTGATCATGTTCTGAAAAAACCAGAATTCAACCAAAGATTCCTTAGTGAACGATTAGCTGCTGCTGGGTTGTTGCCAATGTTTGGTTTTCCAACCCAAGTTCGGAATTTGTATATAATGTCACCAAAGAACTATAAGGATACTATGGCAATAGATAGAGATATGTCTCTTGCTCTCCAGACCTTTGCCCCAGGCAATGAGTTGATTTGGGATAAACAAAAAATAACATCAGTTGGATTTATCGATTATGAGTTTTCGAAAGGACGGTTGCAACCAAATGCTTACAAAGGATTGAACCTGATAGATGGGAAAATTATTCAAGAATGTAGCTATTGTGGATTTGTAAGTATGGATGACACTGGGGCCAAGCGAGAGTTTTGTCCGATTTGTAATTCATCACTCCATCATTTTGAACAAGTAGCATCTCCAAATGGCTATTGTGTTGATTTTAATGCACCTAAGGAAGATTTCTCTGGTGAGTTCTCTTGGCAAGCTCAAAGCACCCAAGTTGTCCTAGATGAGAAGAGAACAGAGATTGAACTTAGTAATCTTGCAGGAACTAACATTCTCATTGGTTATAATGAGGTTCCTGAAAAGGGGTGTATCCATACAATTAATACTAATGAGGGCCAGGGGTATACCATTGCAAAGACGTCAAACAATGGATGGGTAGATTGCAACATAGTGAATCCCAATTCTTTTGGAGGATTAAACCAACGAATAGAAAATTTGGCACTTTCAACGACAATGGTAACTGGAATCTTGGAAATAACAATTAACAGCCATAATCCTTACGTCTGCCTAGATCCCTTAATCCCAGCGGAGGAGAAGGGGGTCGTTAATCTTGATGTGCAGAGTGCTTTCCTCTCTTGGGGAGCTTTGTTGCGAAAAATGGCAACCGAATACCTTGATATTGAAATTACTGAGCTTTCGTGTGGCTACTCCTTGTTGCCAGGCGAGGGTATTGGAGATCAACCGAAGCCAATTGTATTCCTCGTCGAGCAGTTGGAGAACGGGGCGGGGTATACCTCATATTTGGGCGGCAACAAAGATGTGGCCAAGTAGGTTTTCTATGATAGTTTTAGTCCGGGAAGTTCTATTGTATCTCAATTGATTTCCCATGGTTCACGCTGTGATTCTTCTTGTTATGACTGCTTGCAAGATTACCATAACCAATCAATACACCATCAGCTAAACTGGAGATTGGGAATTGATTTGGCACAAATTGCAAGAGATCAAGATTTTGTACCCAGCTTGATAGATACCTATTGGGAAGCTCTTATAGAAAAAACGATAAGGTCAATGAGTGGCAGAAAGCAATTAAATGAGTGGCACCGATGCCCAGGGCATGATAATTTTGTGTTTTCAGATGGAAAGGCAAATGTGTTATTAGTACATCCTTTGTGGAGTAGTCATAAAATTAATGCTATTGTGAATACGCTGGAATCAAAAATACCCACCAAGCCTTTATCTGTCACGAAGTTTATTGATTATCCAATCTTAGATTAAAGAATACTTATTGGTGGATGGAGTCAAATTCCGTTAAGGTGTTCCATACAAGAGAAAAACCAATTTGATTGGGAATTGCCATCCTTACATAACATATAAACAAGAGGAGCGCCCCTCGGTGAAGGCGCTCCAGTGGCACAATGAACAGGTGTACCGGTAAGAATCAGACGAAGGCTTCGCCCAGGCGCCACACCTTTAGGGTGGGTAGGGTGAGCCCGTTGGCTTTGAGTGCATAGGATCGCTCCCGGCTCTCGAAGTAGAACTTCTGAGAGAAGCAGAGCGAGCCCTCATCGATGAAGACCTCCAGTGAGCACCGGTCGATGAAGAGGTGGACATCGATGGTGTTCTTCTGGGAGGGGCAGGGCTTGAAGGCGTGTGCTCCTGTGGCGCTCTTCTGGAGGGCGAAAGCGTGGTTCTCTCCATCGTAGATGAGGGTGACGCGTTGTGTGCCGTTGTCTGTGATCGACAGTTCGAATCCCTTTTGAGCGGAGTCTTTTTCAAACTCCATCATGATCTCCAGGCACTCGGCTGAGATGTTTTTAAGGGGATTGTCCTTCTCTCGTATTGTGAGGGAGGTGCTCAGAAGCTGCTCTTCCCTCAGAGTGGAGAGCTCGGGAACCGGCTGCTGCAGCAAGAGGCCATCTCTCATCGCCAGGACCCGGGGGATGGTCAGGGTTCCTGCCCACCCGTCCTTCTGGGTCGGGAACGGGGAGCCCCACATATCCATCCACGCCATCAGGATGGTACGGCCGCTCTCGTCCTTGAAGACGTGGGCAGCGTAGAAGTCATCCCCAGCGTCAAGCTCGGCCCACGCCTTCTGGGTGAAGACGCCACTCTGGTTGTCAAATGCCCCGGTGATGTAGATGTTCTTGTGCCCCTCCATCTCCATGGGAGAGACGATGATCAGATCCTCTCCATCAACGGTGCAGAAGTTCGGGCACTCCCACATGGTCCCCTGTGTCCCGTCACTCTGGCACATCACACCGCGATACTCCCACGCTTCCAGATCATCAGAGCTGTAGAGCACCACCCGGCCTCTGGTGTCCTTCCCCGTTCCCACGATCATGTTCCATCGCCCATCCTGCCTCCAGACCTTCGGGTCCCTGAAGTCAGGAGAGCCATCCTCAGGGTAGACGGCGATGACGGGGTTGTTGGGGGATTTGGTGAAGGTGAGGCAGTCCTGGGAGGCCCGGGCGATGCACTGCGTCTCCTTTACCGCCTGGTTGTCGGTATGTGCCGTGTAGAAGAGGGTGAGGACCCCGTTGTCGTTTACCGCCGAGCCGGAGAAGCAGCCGGTCTCGTAGCCTTGGTCCGGGGCCAGGGCAATCCTCTGATGGCTCCAATGGACGAGGTCCCCACTGGTGGCGTGCCCCCAGTGCATGGGACCCCATTCAGGCGAGTATGGGTGGAGTTGGTAGAAGAGGTGGTAGATTCCATTGAATTGGATCAGACCATTCGGATCGTTGATCCACCCACTCGGAGCGGTGAAGTGGTATGCAGGTTTCCAGATGCTCTCTTTGGCCTGGGGAGCGTGCTCCTCCATGAAGCGCTGGGCGTCGTTGATGTGTGATGGGGCCACTGCTGTATTCTCCTCTTTACTATGGTCAAGTCGGTAGACAGACTGTTCTTACGTTGCAAACACCCGCCCGGTATCGAGCATGAAGGGGAAGTATGCCCCGATCAGGTTGGAGAGGGGCAGGAGACTCTCATCGATCTGGAGAGCGAGGGTGGTGCTCATGATCGGGTCACCTGGAGAGGCTATGAGCTTGATCGTCTGCATGGGAGCTCCTTTGGTCAGGGGTAGAGTACGAGGTAGACCTCCATCGTCTCCTCCCTGAGAAATGTGTTGATGGCATCAGTTGCGACAGCGAGCGCCTCATCCTTCGGGTAGCCGTAGATGCCGCTGGAGATGAGGGGGAAGGCGATTGAGGAGAGGTTGTGCTCCGTGGCCAGGGCGAGGCTGTTGTGGTAGCAGGCGGCGAGCAACTCCTCTTCCCCACTCCTGCCGTCCCGGTAGACCGGGCCTGCGGTGTGGATGATGAAGGGGGCCTTCAGGGCGAAGCCCGCTGTGATGACCGCCTCCCCGGTCTTGATGGGGGCAAGCGGGGCGCAGGCGCGGGTCAATTCCTCGATGCCTGCCGCCTTGAAGATGGCACCGCACACCCCGCCGCCCATCCTCAAGCCGGTATTGGCGGCGTTGACGATGGCGTCACTCTTCATGGTCGTGATGTCGTCATGGATGATATGAAGCGGCATGGCCCCATTGTACCACACTAGAGGCGAAAGAGCTCCTCTTCGATGAACAGGTCTACGAGGCGGGGATCGAATTGGGTGCCGCTGTTGACCTTCAGCTCCTCGAGGGCGAACTCGAGGGGCAGGGCATCGCGGTAGGGGCGCTGCGACGTCATCGCCTCGAATGCATCAGCGAGGCTGATGATCCTCACATCCAGGGGGATTTGGCTGGCGGTCAGCCCATGGGGGTAGCCCGATCCATCGAGGCACTCATGGTGGTTGGCGATGATCGGCAGGAACGGATCGAGCAGCGAGAGGTGGCTGGTGATCCTCACCCCGATCGCGGGGTGGGTCTTCACCACCTCGTACTCCTCGTCAGTAAGCTCGGTTGTTTTGTTCAAGATCTCCTCGGGGATGCCGATCTTCCCGATATCGTGGAGGAGGGCTCCCCCGGCAAGGGTATCGAGAGAATCCTGGCTCATCTTCATCGCCTTCCCGATGGCTACGGCAAGGTCGCGCACCCGCAGGCTGTGGGCCTTGGTGTAGGAGTCCTTCTGTGCGATGGTCTCGGTGAACGCCTCAAGGGTTCCCATGCGCACGTCACGCAGGGTCGAGAGCGCTTCACTGAGGCGCTCTGCGCTCTGGTGCACCGGGGACTCTGATGCGGCGTGCAGCACCTCGTCGACGGTCTTGAGTAGGAGCTGTTGGCCCACCGGCTTGGTCAGGTAGTCACTTGCCCCCATCCGCATCGCCTTGATACCCGTCTCAAGGTCGCCGAAGGCAGTGACCATGATGACCGGGATGTGGGACCATTCACGCTTGATCTGGACCAGGAGGTCCAGACCGTTGATTTTCGGCATCTTGATATCCAGGAGGATCAGGTCGACCTGGCGTTGGGCGAGGAGGGCAAGCAGCTCCGCACCTTGGGAGCAGGTGCTCACCTCGTACCCTGCACGGGTGAGCATGATGCCCAGTACCTTGCGGATCGCCGCCTCGTCATCTGTTGTAACAATGTGATAGCTCATCTGTGATCTCGTCGTTTTGGTAGTAGGAAACCGGTAGTTGTCGTATAGTGATCATAGTCTGAAAAGAGTCGGGGAAAGAAGACCCGATCCTCGATGGTGACCAGGAGCAGGTTGCATGCCACATACAGCAGGCAAAGGCCGGCGACCGCCCTATCGTACAGGTAGAGGGAGAAGAGGCCGTTGAATACGAGGTGGAGGAGAAAGCCCGGGTGACGGACGCGTGCGTAGCTGCCCCGGCAGTAGACTTCACCTGCGCCGGTATGGGAGAGGGGAATTTCCAGCGCCGCGACGTAGATGGTAGCCAGAGCC
>ERZ795030.5818-NODE-5818-length-11112-cov-5.784119_pt1 | contig 11112 bp, 11 predicted proteins | sample MGYA00375122_ERZ795030 | MGnify/ENA primary metagenome ERZ795030 (study PRJEB30165, sample SAMN05720146) | activated sludge metagenome | isolation source: anaerobic digester from wastewater treatment plant | place: Japan | collected 2015-04-20 ...
CAGACTCAGCAGGAACAAGCAACGTTTCATACCACCACCTCTACTCATACGAAATAAAAATTAGTATGAATATAGGGGTGCTGTCCCATAGAGTCAAGCGAAGAAATCATACTTTTTTCATAAGAGTATGAGTAACGGTCGAGGCTATTGCACCCTCAATTGGTATGCTATTCCATTGAGCATCCCGAGAATCTTGTGCTCAAATGACCGACGTTGGAAGGCTTCCCATGTCCGATCTGGAACGATACACCATCACGATTCCCCGGGATCTGTTCGCCGCCTTTGACAAGTGGAATAAGCGCAAAGGGTATAAGAACCGCTCTGAGGCGATTCGTAATTTGATCCGTGAAGCGCTGATCAAGGAGGAATGGGGCGACCCCAACGCGCGCGTCGCCGCCACGGTGACCTTAGTATACGACCATCACACACGCGCCTTAAATGACAAGATCACTGATGTGCAGCATGATCATGGCGAATTGATCGTCTCGACGTTGCACGTTCATCTCGATCATCATAATTGTCTGGAGGTCATCGTGATGCGCGGAATCGCCAAAGATATTAAAGCCGTTGCCGATCTCTTGGAGTGCATCAAGGGCGTCAAACACGCTCAACTCACACTGACGACCGAAGGAAAGACTTTGGTTTGATTTGCGCAGTCGATTGATTGCTGCTTACCATAAAAAACCACTTATCATTATTAACGCCTCACTCTCCGCGCCGGTAGGAATGACGGCCCAGCTTCAATCGGTTGGCGGGTATGTTGGCATCAAGTTTTTCCTCTTGTCATCTTAATCCTTCCCAATTCCAGTCTTCAAAAATTCCATCAGCAACCGCCGCTCCCGGGCGTGGACTTGGGTGATCTTGCCATCCTCCCACCGCTCGTAAGCGCTCCAACTAATGCCCAACCGCTCGGCCAGGTGCTGGCGGCTGAGGCCCAGGCGCAAGCGGGCGAGCCGCAGCCGTGCGCCAAAGGACAGGCGGTCCTCGGGCCAGGGTTCATAGCCCAGATAAGTGACAATCCGGGGGTAGAGTTGCAGGTGCGGCGGGCGGATGCCGTGCTCCCATTTGTAGAGTGTCTGGTGGCAGACGCCCAGTTCTTGGCTCGCTTCCTCCAAAGTTTGGCCAAGATCGACCCGTCGGCGTCTCAATAGGGGTCCAAGCAGCTTAAGATCAATGGATTCAGCCTGATTGCCATGCGCAACGATCATTGGTTTCTTGCCTTTGAGGGTCAGATGACAAAAGGGGAAACCAAGGTACCGAGTTCCTGCGCGTCAAGATCGACCTCAACAAGGAGCTCGAACTGGCCGGCCTGCTGACCGACCCCACGCTGATCACGCAGAACGAAACGCTCGCCGACGAGACGCAGTGGTCGGACCCCGACTCCGATCCGCTGGCGGCCGTGGAGGCGGCCAAGGCGACCGTGATGGCCGCCGTGCAGGCCCTGCCCAACGTGCTCGTGCTGCCGTACCCGGTCTACGCGCAGCTGCGGCTGCACCCGAAGGTGGTCGAGCGGGTGGTTCATGGGTCGGTCGGCGCGGTCGACGCGGAGCTGCTGGCGCAGATCTTCGACGTCGAGCGCGTCCTGGTGGCGCGGGCCTTCCGCAACACCGCCGCCCCCGGCCAGCCGCCGGAAATGCGCTACGTCTGGGGCAACGACGCCCTGCTGGCCTATGTCCCCGCGCGGCCGGCGCTCAAGCAGGTCGCCCTGGCCTACACCTTCGCCTGGACCGGCGCGCCCGGCGCGCTCAGCGGCCACCGCGTCGAGCTGTGGCGCGAGGAAAAGCGCAAGGCCGACGTCGTCCGCGTGCAGCGCTATTACGATCAGCGCGTCATCGCGCCCGACGCGGCGTTCCTGTGGAAGGAGGCCGTTGCCTGATGCCGCAGGCCCCGGGGCTGCCCGCCGGACCCCGGGGCTTCCCTCCCGTCCGAAAGTCCAATGAAAAAGAGGAATGCGAGATGGCTTACGCAACGTTGAACGAGCTGGCCGACCGGCTGGGGCCGGAACTGTTGCTGCTGGTGGCCGACGACGACGGCGACGGCGCCGCGGATGAACCGGTCATCGAGGCGGCGCTGACCGACGCGGCGGGCGAGATCGATCGCGCGCTCGCCGGGCGCTACGCCACGCCCGTGGCCGATCCGCCCGATCTGCTCCGCCGCTGGTGTATCGACCTGGCGATCGAACGGCTCTTTGTGCGCCACCGCGACGCCCTGCCGGCCGAGCATGCCGCGCTGGCGGCGCTGGCGCGGCGGGCGCTGGCGGCCATCGCCGACGGCCTCGCCGGCCTGGCCGGGGCGCGCCCGCTCGCGCGCGACCATGCCGCCGCCGGCACGCACGGCGGCGAGGGGCGGGTCTTCGATGCCGAATCGCTCGCCGATTTCTAACCCCGAAAGGAACAGGCCATGACCGCCGGGATTTTCACGACCGGCCGCGCGGCGGAAACCCTTCTGCCGGCGGCCGTGGAACCGGGCTCGATTCACATCGCGGTGGCCGCGCACGAATTCGCGCCCGGCGACCTGCTGTTCGCCGCCGATGACGCCGGGAACCACGCCCAGTGGCTCGGGCGGGTTTCCACCCGCGGGCCGGATTCCCTGAACGTCACGCGGCCGCCGTCGCTCGCGCTCGCGCCGGGGATGGTCCTCTTCCGGCCCCGCGCCGGCTTTCTGCTGGATCAGGGGTCGGTCCAGCTCGATTCGATCGCCGTCGATCCGGGAATCGCTGTGGAATTGACCCGCGATGGCGCACCGCACGCGGCCGTCCTGGCCGAGCCGGCGACTCGGGTCCGCCTGGTCCTCGCCGGCGTGTCGCCCCGCAGGGCCGCCGATTTCGTCCTCTGGCTGGGCGAGCACGCCGGCTGGGGGCTTTCCGCGTTCACGCTGGTCGGCGCCGACGCGCAGCCCGTCGCGCTGCAGCTTTCCGGCGAGCCGCTGGAGCAATCGGCGCGCGGCGGCAGCCGCTGCCGGCTGGCGCTGCCGGCGATCCTGCTCGCGAAGGATGCCGTGCGATGAGACCCGCCGCGCCTCTTGTAGTTGAACGCAGCGCGCACCCACGCCAGCGCCCGGTCTGGCTCCTGGAAATCGAAACGCCCGGCGGGGCGTGGCGCGGCGCCAGCCGGCCGGTGTCGGTCGGCGCCGCGCCGTGGCCCTGCCGCCTGGGCCGGGTTCAGTTCCGCGAGCGACTGCCCGAAACCGGCCCGCCGGGCGGGTGGATTGCGACTGATGCGGAAGTGGACGTGATCGAGACCCCGACCACGGCCGGCGGGCTGCGCGCGGCGGCGGCGCCGGCGGCGCTCCTTGGGGCGCGGGCCGACCTCGCGCTGGCGTGGCTCGACCCAGAGGCGCCGCCGGACTTCAGCCTCAATCCGGGCGATCGCGTCACGCTGCTGCGGGGCGTCGTCGTCGAATTTCAAGTCCAGCCCGCCAGCCTCCGCGTGCGGCTCGCCGATCCGCTGCACGCGCGGGCGAGCCGACCCGTGGGCCGCCTGCTGCACGCCGCGCTGGCGGGGGGCGAGGGCCCCGCCGTCGGTCGCCCGCTGCCGTGGATCTTCGGCCGGGCAAGCCGGGCGGAACTGCTGCCGCTGCGGACCGGCGTCGCCACGCGCCTGGCGGCCGACCTGGCCGCCGACGCCACGATCGTCGCCGTCGAGTCGCTCGATGGTTTCCCGCCCGCGGGCTACGCCCAGGTGGGCGGCGAACTGATTCTCTATCACGCGGTCTCGACCGGCGGCCAAACGCTGGGCCACGCCGGATCGCCGGTCACCCGCGAGGGGGCGCATGCCTGGACCGCCGGAACCGAAGTGCGGCTGCGCCCGCCCGAAGGCTTCGTCTTCCTGGCCGCCGACCATCCCTGCCATGCGGTCACGATGGTGTTCGGCGACGACCGGCCGGCGCCGACGGGCGACTGGACCGCCGACGACTGGGACCTGGGCGGCGTCGCGGCGCAGGCCGTGCGGCTCTCGCGCTGGCCGACTGATCCGGCGGGGTGGTTTGCTCGCCGGATCTGCGCCGCCGTTGAGGGGCTGGAACTTCCCGACGGAACCCTGATGGAAAATCCCGCCGACGTGATCCAGTGCCTGCTGACCCATCCCCGGCTGCTGGGGTTGGACGCGAGCCGGCTCGACCTGGCGAGTTTTGCCGGCGAGCAGGCGCGCCTGGCGGCGGCGGGGTATCGGTATGCCCGCCGGCTGACCGGCGCCGAGACGCTGGGCGCGCTGATCGCCCAGGCCGCGGCCGAATCCGCCTTGTTGGTCGGCGGCGAGCCGATCCGGCTGCTGCGGCTGGAGCCGACGTCCCGCACCGAAGACGCCGAACTGCATCTCCATGACGCCTCGGTCGTCGACCCGCGCGGCCGACGGGGCCGGGCGACGAGTCACCTGCGGATCGCGCCGGCGGGCGACGCGGGCCTGACGCCGACGGTGATCGAGCTGATCGGGAAGGCGGCGGACGGCCTGCAACCGGCCAGCTTCTCGCTGCCGGCCGGCGCCGCCCCGGCCGGGGCAATCCCGAAGCGGATTTCTTTCCATTGGCTTTCGTTTGAAGCGGCCGGCGCCGTGGCGGAAGTCGCCGAGGTCATCGGCGCGCGGCTCGCCGCGCCACGAATCGCCATCGACCGGCTCGCCGCGCCCCTCGCGCTGCTGAGCTCGACTGGCGCCGCCGTCCTTGTCACCGACGCGGCGCTCGGCCTGGATGCGCTGGTCGGCTGGATCGAGGATGTGACCTGCGTCGACTTTGAGGTTTACGTGCGCATCCACGCGGTCGGAACGGCCGCGGCGACCTGAAACGCATAGCCGCCGTCTGCAATTACACCCGGAAGGAGAACGAGCATGGGCTGGCTGGAGGAATTCCGCGCGGAGACCGCCCCGGTCATTGCCGAGCCGTTCTTTCGCTGTCTGGCCGAGGCGATCGCGGTGGTCGAATCGGCGCATGGCGAACAGATCATCGCCGGGCCCGAGGGCTTCAATGAAATCGGCTACAAGGCGCTGGCCAATCATCCCCACGCCGTGCGCGAAACGCTGGAGGCGGGTCCGCGCGGCGAACTGAAACGCGCCCAGGCGAGCTTTCGCCTCTTCCGCAACCGGCGCGAGCAGGCGCAGGCGCTGCTCTGGCTGCTGCGCTCCTCGCAGTTTTACGAAAGCGCCCGGCTGCTGTTCATCCTCTGTTTCTACGCGGCCTACGCGCCGGGCCGGCGGGCTGGGGCGGTCGCGCTGTTGCGCGTCTTCAACGAGATCGCCGCCGGCGGGGCGCATCGCGGCGTGCGGCCGTTCACGCTGCTGACGCCGGAGATAGACGCGGGAGCGCGCGCGCTGAACCACGCCGCCGCCCGCCGCGCCGTGCGCCTGTTCGGCGAGCTCACCGCCGCCCGCCGCGTCGACGACTGATGGGAAGGGGACCGGCCGTGGACGACCAGCTCCTGCGCCAGCTTAACCAGCGGCTCGACGAGCACCACGCACACCTGCGCGAGCGGCTCGACGACCTGCGCCGCGAGATGCAGACGCTCTACGGCACGATCGTCGCCCGGCTCGATGCGCACGAAACTTACCATCGCCAGTGTGAGCATCGCTGGGGCCTGCCGCGGCTGGCGCAGCGCCATCCGTTCCGGCTCGCGCTGATCGCGTTCAGCGTCGCGTGGCTCATGGCCGCGGCCGCGCCCGAATCGCTGCAATGGCTCACGCGGCTGGCGCTGGACTGGCTCCGGTCGCTGCGGGGGTGAGCGAACCTGGTCGCCGCCGACGCCCGGCCGCGGATTCAAAATCCGTCGGATCCGACGGATCCGACCGATCCGACGTTTGACGAGCACGAGGCGATCACGAGGACGAGGGACGAACAGGGTTTGTTCGCCAGCAGGGCTCACCTGACGGGCGTATAGCCCCCCTCCACGCCGCAGGGCGAGTAGACGATCTGCCACAGCTGATTGACGCGCGCGCGGAAGCCGCCGGCGCAGCTCTTCAGATAAAATTCCCACATGCGGTGGAAGCGGTCGCCATACTGCTCGCGGAAGCGCGGCCAATTATCATTGAAATTGTCGAACCACGCCATCAGCGTCCTGTCGTAATACGGGCCGAAGTTATGCCAGTCCTCCATCACGAACAGCCCCTCGGCGGCCGTCGCGATCTGCCGTGCCGAGGGCAGCATCGCATTGGGGAAGATGTAGCGGTCGATCCACGGATCGATGCAGCTTTCCGAGCGATTGCCACCGATCGTATGGAGCAGCAGCAGCCCTTCGCGCTTGAGGCAGCGGCGGGCGACCTCGAAAAACAACCGGTAGTTGCGATGCCCGACGTGCTCGAACATGCCCACCGAAACGATTTTGTCGAACGGTTCACGCAGGTCGCGATAGTCCTGCAGCCGGATCTCGACGGGCAGCCCGGCGCAGCGTGCGCGCGCCAGCTCGGCCTGGCGTTCCGAGATCGTCACGCCGACGGCCTCCACGCCGAACCGCTCGGCGGCGAAGCGCAGCAGCCCGCCCCAGCCGCAGCCGATGTCCAGCAGCCGTTCGCCCGCCTTGAGCGCCAGCTTGCGGCCGATCAGCTCGAGCTTGGCCTCCTGCGCCGCCGCCAGGTTTTCCGCCTCCTTCCAGTAGCCGCAACTGTACTGCATGTACGGGTCGAGCATGGCGGCATAAAAATCATTGCCCAGGTCGTAATGGCGCCGGGCGACCTCGCGCGACCGCGTCCTGGTCTGGCGGTTCGCGACGCGGGCCCAGAGGACCGTCGCCGCGTTGCGCAGGTTGCGTTGCACGCGGCGCGAGAGATCGAGCCGCAGGATCCGCGCGATCAATTCGTCCAGCGCCGCGCAGTCCCACCAGCGGTCCATGTAGGATTCGCCCAGGCCGATGGAGCCCTCGGCCAGGACGCGGTTGAAGAATCGCGGGTCGTGAACCTGGATGTCCCACGGCCGGCCGCCGTCGATGCGGACGTCGGCCCGCTCCAGAATCGCATCGATGAGCGCGCGCCCGCGCGGGATGCGCCCCGCGGGGGCCTGCGTCAATTCGCCTGTCAGCATGGTCTCTCCGCCTCCTGCAACTGATACCGATCGGGGGCAGCCGGGATCCTCGCCAAAGGGATCGGAGGAAGAAGGCGCGCCGCCGGCGAGCGCGTCGCCGGGAAGAGCTCGACTCCGCCCGATCAAGAGAGGCTCCAATTATCAGCCGCCGCCGCCCGACTCTGCAAACAAAAGACGAGCCAGCCAAACCGGCGAACGACAATCAGCTTACCCACCCCGGTAATGAGAGAAACGGGCCGTAAGATGGAGATATGCGAAAATGGTACGGAGGCCGGCGCCGCGCAGGTCATGGGCTCACCCGGCGCGGGCCAGGCCGGCGGAAACGCAAAGGGCTGCGGCTTTCGCTATTCCGCGTTCAGCACTTGCTCGTAGCGCGCGCGGAAGCGCCGCTGCCAGTCGATTTCAAGCTGGCTCGCTTCGCGCGGGCTCGCCTGGTAGCGCCGCGCCAGGTCCAGCGCCTCTTCCTCCGAAAAAGGGACGGCGTTGAATTGCCGCCGCAGCGGCGCGTCGGCCGGCAGCGTCATCACCTTGCGCCAGGCCTGGCGCAGCAGCTCGCTGTTGCGCAGGAACGCCGCCATGAACAGCGGACCGAGCAGCGGCGAGCGGCGCGTGGAGAGATCCATGTCGAGGTTGAACGTCGTCTCCGAGGCATACGGATTGAAGTCGATCAGCCGCTGGTCGGCGGGATGCTCATACGCCGCCGGCAGAATCGGCATCCGCCAGAGCCCGTGCTCGGCAGGCCCGCCCGGCGCGCCGGGCTTGAGCAGCCAGAGCGACTGGCCCGGCTTGGTCAGGACAAACTCCATGAACGCCTCCGCGGCGGCCGGGTTGGGTCCGCCGCGCAGCATGCAGATCGGGTCGGGCGTCAGCGCCGTGGCGTTGACCGGGCTGACATAGCCCAGCATCTCCGCGCCGGTCGATTCGATCTGGCTGAAGGCATAGAAATCGATCGACATGCCGGCGGCGGCGCTGCCCTGCGCCACTTCGCTCGGCACATTGGAGGCGCTGTCGGTGAATTCGCGCGTGTTCCCGGCGATTTCCATCAGCAGGGCCCAGCCTTCCGCCCAGCCGTGTTTCTGCAGAATGACTTCGAACGCCACCCGCGCGCTGCCCGACTTGGAGGGATCGGCCAGCACGATGTGGCCGAACAGCGCCGGGTTGCTCAGATCCGACCACGTCGCCGGCGCCGCGACGCCCAGCGTCCGCAGCACCTCCTTGTTGTAGATGATCCCGAAGCTGGAGAGGACGGCGCCGTACCAATGGCCGTCGGGATCATACAGCCGCACGCCGGCGATCTCGGCCGGCAGGCTGTCGAGCACCGGCTGGGGGAGCGCGGCGGCGGTCGTCGCGCCGGCGGCCTTGAGCTGCTCCATCGCCTCGATGCCGCCCCCCCAGACCAGGTCGACGCCCATCCCGTCGTCCTTGTCGTCGAGGGCCTGATAGGCGCCGGCGATGGCCTCGACCATCTGATACGTCCCGCCGCGATCCTGCCATTCGAATTCGACGGCCGGCGCGCCGCCGCGGCGCTCGGCGTACCAGCGCTGGAAGCCGCGTTCAAACTCCTGGCGGATGAACTCGTTGTGCGGCGAGACGATCACCAGGCGGGTCGCTGCTGCCGTCGGCCGGGGCGTAGCCGTGCCGCCCGTGGGCGCCGCCGCAGTCGATGTTCCCGGCTCGGTTCGGGGGCCGCAGCCCAGGAGGATCAGGGCCGGCAGGAGCGCCGCCAGGGCGATCCAGCGGCCGGCGCGAAAGGCGGCTCCGGCGCGTCGGCGCCGCGCGTCTGTCACAGGCTTGGAAATCGGCATGGGGACCCCTTTCCGCGGGGGGAATGCCGGCGATTCCCCCGATTGTTCCGCCGCGGCGGCGCGGCGTCAATCTTCAGCCGGCAGGAGCATGACATGCTCCGGCGCGACGTGCCAGCGGACGCGCGCGCCCTCCGCGAGGACTTCCTCCCCCGCATTGAGTTCGAGCGCCGCCAGCGCCCGCGGCTCGCCGCCCTCGGTCGCCAGGTCATACTGCGTCACCTCGCCGAGGTAGGACACAGCAGTCACCCGCGCCTCGAAGACATTGACCTCGGCCGCGTGGCGGCGGCTCAGCGCCTCGGGGCGGATGCCGAGCAGCACCTCACCCGCGGGCGGCGCGCCGTCGGCGCGGGCGTGCAGCGGCCCGACCGGCGTCGCGACGACCACGCGATCACCGGCCGCCGCGCCCGTCACCCGCCCGCGCAGAAAGTTGGTGTGACCCAGAAAATCCGCCACGAACCGGTTGACCGGATGGTGATACAGCCGGCGCGGGGGGCCGAGCTGTTCGATCTGTCCCGCGCGCATCACCGCGATGCGGTCGGCGATCGCCAGCGCCTCCTTCTGGTCGTGCGTGACGTAAATCGCCGTCAGCCCGCTCGCCTTGCAGATGCGGCGGATCTCGCCGCGCATCTCGGCGCGCAGCTTCGCATCCAGGTTCGACAGCGGTTCATCAAGCAGCAGGCAGGCCGGCCGGATCACCAGCGCACGGGCCAGCGCCACGCGCTGCTGCTGGCCGCCCGAAAGCTGGTTCGGTTTCTTCCCGGCCTGGTCGGCGATGCGCACGACCGCCAGGGCCTCGTCGACGCGCGCGTCGCGTTCGGCGCGCGGCAACGCTTGCAACCGGAGCCCGAACGCCACGTTCTCGCGCACGGTCAGATGCGGCCACAGCGCGTAGGACTGGAAGACCATGCCGGTGTTGCGCGCCTGGGGGGGCATGCGCGTGGCGTCGCGCCCGCCGATTTCGATCCGCCCCGCGTCGGGCGGGACGAAGCCGGCGATCGCGCGCAGCAGCGTCGTCTTGCCGCAACCCGACGGCCCCAGTAGGAAGAACAGCTCCCCCGCCTCGACCGCAAGCGAGACGCCGTCCAGCGCCCGCAGCGCGCCATACTGCTTGACGAGGTTTTCGACGCGAACCGGCTGCACCGCGCACCTCCGCGCGCCATTCCAGCAGATGCCCGCGCCGTTGGAAAGGAAGGTTTTTATGAACCGGGGGGTTCATGTTTCGAGGGCCGAGGACGAGGGACGAGAGCCGAGAGCCGAATTTGGAGAAGGTCTTTAGGGAGGGCGAGGGACAAGCTCCGTATTCAACACGAAATCCGTCGGATCCGACCGATCCGACGGATTTCCATGAGGCAATCGTTAACGAACCGGCCGTCGCGAGGCGGAGGCGGCGCGCGCGTTCAGCCGCCCAGCAGTTCGTTCACCTTCCGCATCACGGCGAAGGCATCGGCGACATACAGCACATCGGCCTTGCCGCGCGCCCACCCGCAGTTCGGGTCCAGGTTGATCGCCCGGCGCTCGTTGATGAAACGCCAGCCGACGACGTGCGGCTCCTCGCCGTGGCAGCAGGTGGCCAAGCCTTTCGGGTGGCGGGGGGTCGCGCCGGTCTGGCCGACCTGGTTCAGGTGCGTCAGGAACGGGAGGACCGGTTGTCCCTCGCCGCCGACGTCGACGAGCGACTTGCTGCCGCCGAGCGACGCCTGCGTCCGGTCGAGAAAGCCGAGAATCAGTTGCGCCGCTTCCTCCACGTGCGACTGGCCGTCGCGCTGGGGCTTCGTCCAGCCGGCGCCGGCGACGAACAGCAACTCGGCATCGGGGCGGACGGTCTGGCCGGCGCCGGGCGGCGCCTGGACGCCCTCGACGCGGGTCCGCTGGAGCGACTCGGGCAGGTCGACCGCGATCCGTTCGATGCGCGTGGGCGCCGCGTCGCCGTCAAATGCCGGCATCGTGCCCGGCGCGACCGTCAGCAGCCAGGGACGCGTCGTCCGTGTCAGCGTCGCCTCGATCCGCTGGCGATAGAACCAGCGATCGACGACAAGTTGGCCGTCGTGGACTGCGAGACCGGTGATCTGTGTATCGACGCGGCCGCCCAGACGCTGGGCCAGACCGGCGATGAACCGGCTGACGCGGCTGACGGCGGGCGCGAAGACGAGCGTCGGCCGCGCGGCGCGGGCAATCGCCTCGGCCGCGGCGCTGTCGGTTGCGTAGCGCGAAATGCCGAACGCGCTCCCCTCGACGAGATACAGTGCGGCGCAACCGGCGAGATCGGAAGAGCACACGTCTGAACTCCAGTCACTCCGAGTTATCTCGT
>ERZ795030.5821-NODE-5821-length-11110-cov-4.284306_pt1 | contig 11110 bp, 10 predicted proteins | sample MGYA00375122_ERZ795030 | MGnify/ENA primary metagenome ERZ795030 (study PRJEB30165, sample SAMN05720146) | activated sludge metagenome | isolation source: anaerobic digester from wastewater treatment plant | place: Japan | collected 2015-04-20 ...
GAAGTCGGGCATCGACGGCCGCTCGGGGTTGAGGAAGCGCTCGAACAGCAGCCCATGCGGGATCGGGTCGAGGTCGGTGATGCCCATGGCGTAGGCGCACATCGAGCCGGCACCCGAGCCGCGGCCGGGCCCGACGCGGATGCCCTGAGCCTTGGCCCAGTTGATGAAGTCGGCGACGACGAGGAAGTAGCCGGGGTAGCCCTTGCTGAGGATGACGTCCGCTTCGAAGTCCGCGCGCTCCTGGACCTGAGCCGAGACCCCCTGCGGGTAGCGCTTGGCGAGCCCGCGTTGGACCTCTTTGAGAAACCACGTGGTCTCTGATTCCCCTGGTGGGCAAGGGAATTGGGGCATATAGCGCCCCTCTTCCTCCTGGAACGACACCTCGCAACGGGAGGCCACGAGGAGAGTGTTGTCGCAGGCCTGCGGGAACTCGCGCCACGTATGCCGCATCTCCGCCGGGCTCTGGAGGTAGTAGCCCGACCCGTCGAACTTGAAGCGACCTGGGTCGTTGAGGGTCGAGCCCGACTGCACACAGAGCAGGGCGGCGTGGGCGGTGGCGTCCTCCGGGTGGGTGTAGTGCGAGTCGTTGGTGGCCAGCAGCGGCAGGTCGAGCTCCTTGGCCAGCCGCAGCAGGTCTGTGATGGCCCGGCGTTCGATGTCGTTGCCGTGGTCCATGACCTCGCAGAAGTAGTTGTCGGCGCCGAAGATGTCGCGGTAGTCCGACGCCGCCTGGCGGGCGAGCTCGTATTGGCCGAGTCGCAGCCGGACCTGGATCTCCCCGGACGGGCAGCCGGTCGTCGCGATGAGGCCCGAGCTATAGCTCGCGAGGAGCTCCCGGTCGATGCGCGGCCACTTGGCATAAACCTGGTCGAGCGAGGCCTGCGAGTCGAGCTTGAAGAGGTTGCGCAGGCCGGTGTTGTCCTGGGCGAGCAGGGTCATGTGGGTGTAGGCGCCGGTGCCCGAGACGTCGTCTTCGTCCTTGAGGCCCTGGGCCCGCTTGTCGCCCCACGACACCCGCGTCTTGTCGGTGCGGTGGGTGCCCGGGGTGACATATGCCTCGACCCCGATGATCGGCTTGACACTCGTCCCCTGAGCCTTACGCCAGAACTCGTAGGCCCCGAAGAGGTATCCATGGTCGGTCGAGGCGAGGGCCGGCATACCCAGCTCCTCCGCCTTGGCGAAGAGGTCACCGATGCGGGCCGCGCCGTCGAGCATGGAGTATTCGGTGTGCACGTGCAGGTGCACGAAGCTGGCATCGGGGCGGGGCGCGGCGGACATCGTCGCTACTGTATGCCGCCCCGCCGACAGTCCGCGTCAGACACTCAGCCGCGCCCCGGGAAGGTCCAGGCGGTGGACCCGGACCGTCTCAGCCTCCGGAAGCGAGCACCTCGAGGGCATGCTCCAAGTCGGCGGGATAGTCGCTGGTGAAGGTGACCCACTCCCCCGTGCCCGGGTGCTCGAACCCGAGCCCGACGGCGTGCAGCCACTGCCGGTCCAGTCCCAGCCGCGCGGCGAGGCGCGGGTCTGCGCCGTAGAGCGGGTCGCCGCAACACGGGTGACGCAGGGCGGCCATGTGCACCCTGATCTGGTGCGTGCGCCCGGTCTCGAGGTGGATCTCCACTAGGGAGGCCCCGCGGAAGGCCTCGATGACCTCGTAATGCGTCACCGCGTGCTTGCCGCCGTCCATGACCGCGAACTTGAAGTCGTGCGCCGGGTGCCGTTTGATCGGTGCGTCGACCGTGCCGACCATCGGGTCGGGCAGGCCCTGGACGAGGGCGTGGTAGGTCTTGTCGACGGTGCGGTTCTTGAAGGCCCATTTGAGGCGGCTGTATGCCGTCTCGCTCTTGGCAACGACCATAAGCCCGGACGTGCCGACGTCGAGCCGGCTGACGATGCCCTGGCGCTCACTGGCTCCCGAGGTCGCGATCCGGTAGCCGGCTGCCGCCAGCCCGGCGACGACGTTGGGGCCGCTCCAGCCGACGCTGGGATGGGCCGCGACGCCGACGGGCTTGTCGACGACGACGATGTCGTCGTCGTCGTGGACGATGGTCATCCCGGGGACGGGTTCGGGCACGACGGTGACTGCTGGTCCCGAGTCGGCTGGCGGGAGTTCGACGTCGAGCATCTCCCCGGCTCGCACCCGAGCCGACTTGACCAGCGGTCGCCCGCCCACGCTGACCTTGCCCGCCTCGACGAGGTCGGCGGCCTTGGAGCGTGATAGTCCAAACAGCCGCGCGAGCGCCGCGTCGATCCGCTCGCCGTCAAGACCGTCGGGGACGAAGAGCGTGCGGCTGTCAGCCATCGGTGTCGGCGACGGGTATGCCGCTCCCCTCACCGGCCCCCTCGCCGTTCCCCTCGGCCCCATCGGCCTTGTCGGCCACATCGGCCTTGTCGGACCCATCGGCCTCGTCGCGTCGGTCGCCCGTCGCGCCGTCCCCCTCGATCCCTTCACCGGTGAACGCGAGCCAGCCGATGAGCCCTGCCGCGCCGACGATGGCAATGTCGGCGACATTGCCGATAAACCAGCCGTTGTAGTCGATGAAGTCGACCACGTGGCCCTGCCCGAACCCGGGCTCCCGGAGCAGCCGATCGGTGAGGTTGCCGAGAGCACCGCCGAGCAGGAGCCCGAAGGCCAGAGCCCACCGACGGCTCCCGAGGCGGCGCGCCGACCGGATGACGACGACGATGATGACGACCGCGAGCACGGTGAGGATCCACGTGCTCCCCGTGCCCACCGAGAACGCGGCACCCGGGTTACGGATGAGGAAAAGTCGGAGGAAGGGTCCCAGCAGCTCCTGCGCCGGTGCACCCGTGAGGGTGGCCAGCGCCCACGCCTTCGAGACTTGATCCACGGCATACGCCACGGCCGCGATGACTGCCGTGAGACGCACGAGGCGACCCGAGGAGGCTCGGGCGTCAGGGCGTGCGGAGGGAGGGGGGGCGCTCAGCCGCGCTCGGTCTTCTCTTTGCATGACCGGCATAGCGTCGCACGCGGAGCGGCTTGAAGTCGAAACTTGCCGATCGCCTGGCCGCAGGCTTCGCAAATCCCGTAGGTGCCGTCATCGAGTCGGGCGAGCGCGTGACGCACTTGCTCGAGCTTGTCCCGGGAGATATTGGCCAGCGAGAGTTCTTGCTCGCGCTCGTAGGTCTTGGCCCCGGCATCGGCCTGGTCGTCGCCCGAACCATCCCCGGCGTCCCAGATCAGGCCCTGGAGGTCCTCTTCGGCGGTCCGCAGATCGGCGAGCGCCCGGGCGATGTCGCGCTCGAGGTCGTGTCGGATCTCGGCGATTTCCGCTGCGGTCCAGGGCTTTTCGTCACCCCGGACCGGCAGGGTGGGCTCGGTCTGGGCGTGCTTGCCCTTGGCGCCCTTGCCCTTGGCACGTTTGGGCTCGGACTTCTTGGGCGCGGCGCTCTGCCCGGAGTTCGCCTTCGACCCAGCCTTGGAAGCCATGCGCTGCCCTCGCCCCTTCGGAAGTGATGCCACGATGCCCGAACGCGGCTGAGGATAGGGCACCCGCGGATCGCGTGGCACCCCGACCCCCGCGCGCGCCACGGACGTTATCCGACGGTGACCTGCCCGCCTCCCTCGGAATCGCTCTCAGGAGCTCTCAGGAGCCCTCAACAGCTCCGTCGGCACGACAGCGGGGCACGGACCGTGGTGGTCCGTGCCCCGCTGACGATATCTGCGACCGATGCCGAGATCAGCCCTGCTGATCGGCGCCGACGTTGGCGAGCTCGCCGAGCTTGCCCTCGAAGTACTCCCGCAACTGCGAGCGGTAGGTGCGTTCGAAGCCACGCAGTTCGTCGATCTTGCGCTCGATGAGCTGGCGCTGCGAGTCGAGCTCTTCGAGGACCGCCGCCTTCTTCTGCTGCGCCTCGGCGACCATCCCCGTGGCGCGCTCACGCGCCTCGGTGATCATTTGTTCCTTGAGGGTCGCGGCTTCCGCGAGCATCTCGTCGTGCTGACGCTGCGCTGTGCCGATGAGCTCGTCGTGCTGGGTCTGGGCCGTCGTGATGAGTTCGTGGTGGCGGCTCTCCCCCGTGCCCACGAGCTCGTCGAACTTGGCCTGGCCCGTCGACAGCAACTCGTCGTAGCGGCTCTGCCCGGTCGTGAGGAGCTCGTGGTGGCGAGCCTCGGCCTCACTGACGAGCGCCGCCCGCTTGCTCTCGCCAGCGGCGACGTGCTCGTCGTGCAGACGCTGGGCGAGTTCGATGAGGCCAGCAGCGCTCGCGGCGCCACCGGCAGCCCCGAGGCCGGCGACGGCTGCCATGGCGCCGGTGGAGGGACCGGAGGACGGAGCGGGGGCTGCGGCGAGGCGTGCCTCGGCATCCTGGGCCCGTGCTTCGGCGGCCTGGAGGGCGGCGGCAGCCTCGTTGGCCCGCGCTTCGGCGGCGGCGAGCTGCTCGTGCGCGTCGTGGAGCCGGGCTTCGGCTTCCTGAGCACGAGCCTCGGCGGCCTCAGCACGACGGGTGGCCTCGTCGATGGCAGCGCGGTCGGCGTGCTGCTGCGCGGAGACGTCATCGCGAGCCGACAGGGCAGCACCGGCCTCGTCGCGCGCCGCGACAAGCTGGCCCTGGACCTGAGAGAGCTCGGCCTTGGCGGCGGCGAGGTTGTCGCTCGCGAGCGAGTGCTCGGACTTGGCGGCCTCGGCAGCGGCGGCCAGGCGACCCTGCTCGGCCTCGGCCTCGCCGAGCGACCCCTGGACCTGCTCGAGGCGGGCCTTGGCGGCGGCAAGCTCGCGCTCGGTGTTGACCAACTCCGCCTGGACCGCGGCCAGAGCCGAGCCGTCAACAGGGGCCGCAGCGGGCATCGTGTCGGTGACCGGACCCACGCCACGACCTGCGCGGCAGTCGTTGAGTTGCTGCTTGTAGTCGTCGCGCTGCGCGATGAGGGACTTCATCTCGGCAACGATCTCGTCGAGGAAGTCGTCAACGTCGCGCTCGTCGTAGCCCTTGCGGAACTGCGTCGTCTGAAAATGCTTGTTGAGGACTTGTTCGGGCGTGAGCGCCATGGGTCACCTCAAGATCGCGTGAATGGACAGGTCAACGTTACCGAATCGCTCGCGGGGAGCCTAACCAGCGGCCACTGCCGCCGACACGCGTCAGAACCGCAGCCCCATGAGAGTGGTCGTGATGAGGAAAAGGACGATGAACGCGAGGTCGATGCGCACGCCGCCCAGGTTGAGGGCAGGGACGATCCGACGGGTGACGCGCAAGGGTGGGTCTGTCACCGTGTAGATCGCCTCAGCCAGCACGAGCACCAGGCCCGTGGGGCGCCACTGTCGGGCGAACATCTGCACCCACTCGAGGATGAGACGTCCGATGAGAAAGAGGAAGAAGATGAACAGCAGCGAACTGATGAACTGCCACAGGGCACTCATAAACGATCTGCCGACCTGCCGGCGACCAGGAGGTCGTCAGCTCTGGTTGAAGGGGCCGCGCACCGTGCGGGGCGACGCGGCGTCGGCGGCAACCTCGACGTGAGCCGGTGACAAGAGGAAGACCTTGTTGGTCACCCGCTCGATCGTGCCGCTGAGCCCGAAGACGAGGCCAGCACCGAAGTCGACAAGCCGCTTGGCGTCCGCGTCGTCCATGTCGGTGAGATTCATGATGACCGGCGTCCCGTCACGGAAGGCCTCGCCAATCGCCTTGGCGTCGTTGTAGGTCGTGGGGTGGATCGTCGTGATCCGGTTGAGGCTGCCGACCTTGGGCTCGCGCACGACGTTGGCCACCGCTGTGGGGCGCGTCGGCAACTGCGTCACAGCAGCGCCGGCCTCGGGCACCTCCGGGCGACGGTCGTCGAGCTCGTCCTCGTAGTCGTCGTAGCCGTCGTAGCGGCCGTCCTCCTCGGCAAGCCCGAGGTACACCATTGTCTTGCGCAAAGCTCCGGCCATGGCGGCACCCCTTGTCGTGTCCAAGTCGGACGTGGATTGCAGTTCTGTCAGTGCATTCCGCAGCCGCCTGCCCGCGGGCAGCCGGTCGTCGGACGTGGTTTGACGTTAGCGAAGTGGCGGGCGGGATCCGAGGATTGCGGTGCCGACACGCAGGTGTGTCGCACCGTGGGTGATCGCCGCCTCGAGGTCCCCGCTCATGCCCGCCGAGATCCACGAGGCCTCTGGGTGAACCAGACGCAGCGCGGCCGAGACACGCGCGAGGAGCCCGAAGGGTGCCGCGGGATCGACCCCGAAGGGCGCGACGGCCATGACACCCCTGAGCGTGAGCGCCGCACTGCCGTCGACTGCCGTCGCCAGCTCTCCGAGCGAGGCGATAGATGCGCCCCCGCGTCGACCGCCCGGGCCAGGCGCAGATTCGTCGAGCTCGACTTGCAGCAGCACGTCGAGCGTCCGTCCGGCCTGCCGCGCGCCGCGGTCGACGGCCGCGACCAGGCGCGGACGGTCGACGGCGTGGACGACGTCGGCATAGGCGGCCACCGAGGCGGCCTTGTTGGTCTGGAGCTGGCCGATGAAGTGGACCCGGGACCCCGGCGCCCAGTCGCGGACCCCTGCGAACTTCACGCTCGCTTCTTGCTCACGGTTTTCGCCGAAATCCCGGACTCCCAGGTCGAAGAGAATGCGCACGTCCGTGACGGGGAAGAACTTCGTGACGACGATGAGCGTCACGCCGTCGGGGTCGCGGCCGGCGACCTCGGCAGCCCGGGTCACCCGCTCGCGGACACCAGCCAGAGCTGCCGCGATGTCGGTATGCCGTGCGCGCGAGGCGCTCGTCACGACGCCTCCCCCTCGTGGCTCGGCGGGGAGAGCCAGACGAGACCGGCATACCGTCCCGTGGACCCGTCACGACGGTAGGAGTAGAGGGTGGCGTCCTCGCGGGAGCACCCCGGCAACCACGTGACCGCGACACCGCGATCGGCAAGTCGGGCGACGACCCCGGATGCCACGTCCATGGCGGGTGTGCCAGTCCAGCTCACGGCCCAGCTCGCGGCCGAGACCGCGGCGCCCGCCGCGGCCATGTCGGCCGGGACTTCGTAGCAGCGGCCGCAAATGCTCGGCCCGACGACCGCCTCGATCACGTCCGCGCCGAGGTCGCGCATCGCGTCCACGGCACGGTCGATGATGCCGGCGAGGAAGCCCGGCCGGCCAGAGTGGACGGCCGCGACGACCCCCGCCGACGGATCAGCGAGCAGGATCGGGACACAGTCGGCCACGAGGGCCGCGAGAGCCAGGCCGGGTGTCCGGGTCACGAGGGCATCACTGCAGGGCACTGGTGCGGCGACAGGGCCGTCAACGACCGTGACCTCACGCCCGTGGACCTGGTCCATGTAGACGATCCGCGCGGGGTCGAGCGACAACGCCTCGGCCACCCGGCGACGGTTGGTCGCGACGTCGTCGGGTCGATCAGCGACGTGGGTGGCCAGATTGCAGGAGTCGTGGGGGGCGGCACTCACCCCGCCGAGGCGATCGGTCACGGCATACCCGATGGAGCCGCGCTGGGCCTGCCACCGGATCACGTCGATCTCCCCTGCGGGGTGCGGGACCGCCGCAGGCGGTCCTTACTTGAGGAAGTCGGGCACGTCGAGGTCGTCGCCCTCGTCGCTGCCGAGGGGGCGCGGCTGCTGCGGCGGCGCCGTCGGAATCTGAGGCGCCGGCTGGACCGGCACCGGCTGGACCGGAGCGGGCTGCACCGGCACCGACGGAGCTACCGGTGCCGGCTGGATGGCTGCGGTCACTGCTGTCGCGGCCAGCGAGGGGGTCGGGCGCGGAGCCTGGCGCGCCGGCTCCGGTGCCCGCGGCGTCGGGTGCCCGCCGTCGAAACCGGCAGCAATGACCGTGACCCGGACCTCGTCGCCGAGCGCGTCGTCGATGACGGTGCCGAAGATGATGTTGGCCTCGGGGTGCGCGGCCTCCTGGACCAGGCGCGCGGCCTCGTTGATCTCGAACAGGCCCAGGTCGGAACCACCCGAGATCGACAGCAGGACGCCGTGGGCGCCGTCGATGGAGGCCTCGAGCAACGGCGAAGAGATCGCAGCCTCGGCCGCCTGGACTGCACGGTCCTCGCCACGAGCCGACCCGATGCCCATGAGGGCCGACCCGGCCCCTTGCATGACGGACTTGACGTCGGCGAAGTCGAGGTTGATCAGACCCGGCGTCGTGATGAGGTCGGTGATGCCCTGGACACCCGACAGCAGCACCTGGTCGGCACTGCGGAAGGCATCCATCATCGAGATGTTGCGGTCGCTGATCGACAGGAGCCGGTCATTGGGGATGACGATGAGGGTGTCGACTTCTTCGCGCAGCCCGTGGATGCCCGACTCGGCCTGGTTGGCGCGGCGACGGCCTTCAAAGGTGAACGGTCGGGTCACGACACCGATGGTCAGCGCGCCGAGGCCGCGGGCGATCTTGGCGACGACCGGCGCGCCGCCGGTGCCGGTGCCACCGCCTTCGCCGGCGGTGACGAAGACCATGTCGGCCCCCTTGAGGACCTCCTCGATCTCTTCCGCGTGGTCTTCGGCGGCCTTGCGACCGACCTCGGGGTCGGCGCCTGCGCCCAGTCCTCGGGTGAGCTCCCGGCCCACGTCGAGCTTGACGTCGGCATCGCTCATCAACAGCGCCTGGGCGTCGGTGTTGATCGCGATGAACTCCACGCCCTTGAGGCCCTTGTCGATCATCCGGTTGATGGCGTTGACGCCACCACCACCGATGCCGACGACCTTGATGACGGCGAGGTAGTTCTGCGGTGTTGCACCCACGATGGTGGCCTTCCTGCTGTGCGCGCGGCGGTCCTGACGTCCGTCACCCGGTCGGGCGTAGCCCAGAGATCTCAACCCTGAAGGTCCAGTCGAGGTAGATGGGATCGACCCCTGGCCCGTCAGGGCGACGGTATGCGCCCGTGCACGAGCGGGCAAACACGCTGTCGGCGTGTCTCGCGGTCCGCGACGAGATCGCCTCACCCTAAAGTTGAACCTTCGGGTATGCCGCGTCGTCGGCTCAGCGCGTGATCGGCGTGTCGGGGGTCGACACGTCGACGACCGTCGGATTGGTGCCGAGCAGGATCGAGAGCACCTTCAACTTCTTGTCGAGGTCGCCGGGGCCACCCCAAATCACGGTCACCTTGCCCATCATGAAGCTCACCGAGCTTGCGCTCGTGATGCGCACGTCGCTCACCGATCCCCTTTGTGCGGGGCTGAGGCGTCCGAGAATCTCCAAGACCGCCCGGAGACCGTCGACGTCCGGAGTCGCCGCGGCCGGGGTCACGAGGACGACACCCGCAGGCAGCGCCGGGACCGTCTCGAAGAGGACGGCGTCCTTGTCGATGAGCGTAAAGGCGCCGTCGGACCCGCGGAAGGCGAGGACTGGGGCGCGCGGTGTGACGGCGATGACCACCGCCCGGGGCCATTGCCGGACGACCTTGACCTCGTCGACCCATGACAACTCGCGCGCGACGCGGGCGGCGACGGCAGCGCCATCCACCCTGGCCAGCGGTGTCCCGGTGACGATCCCGGCGGCCGCGACGACGGCCGTCGTCGCGTCTGCCGGGGCACCCTCGACGGTGACGTCGGTGACCGTCAGCAGAGGCGACATGAAGAAGACCCACCCGGTCAGCAGGACCACCACGGCAGCGATGGCCCCCCAGGCGATGACGCGTTGTGGGCGACGACGCACCTCGGCGGCTCGCTGTTCGAAGCGGACTCGCGACGACGCGACACCGGTGCGCAGCCGTGACGACCGCGACTGCCAGCTCACGAGAGTCCTCGCGCGCCCAGCCCGGCCAAGACCCGAGGCGCGAGCGTGGTGACATCCCCGGCGCCGATGGTCACGACGAGGTCGCCGGGCCGGGCGAGGGACACGACGACATCGGCGGCGGCCACCACATCGCTCGCCTCGACGATGTCGTTGACGAGGATTTTGCCGCTCTCAGCGGCCTCGGCCCAACAGGAGCGGAGGGCATCGACGACGAGATCGTGGGAGATCCCCGGGATGGGGTCTTCGCGTGCGGCATACACATCGAGGACGAGCACCACGTCGGCTGGAGCGAGCGCGGCAGCGAACTCGACGGCGAAGTCTCGCGTCCGGGTGTAGAGGTGGGGCTGGAAGACCGCGATGAGGCGACCGTGACCCTCCACGAAGCGCGCCCCACTGGACACGACCGCGGCGACCTTGGCCGGGTTGTGCGCATAGTCGTCGACGACGCTCACCCCATCCACCTCGCCGCGCACCTCGAACCGTCGACGCACGCCGAGGAAACCCCCGAGGGCACGGCATACCTGCTCGAGTGGGAGCCCGAGGCCACACACCGCCACCGCGACGACCGCCGCGGCGTTGCGGACGTTGTAGTCCCCCGGCACCGGTAGGCGCAGCGAGGCCACACGCCCATCCACCTCGATCCGCGCTGTCGAACTCAGGCCGTCGAGGACGACGTCACGCAGCCCGACCTCCGCCCGTGGATCGGTGCCGTACCCCACGACCCGGACCCGCCCGGACTCCCGCGCCCACGCGGCGAGCGCGGCGGCCCCTGGATCATCGAGACAGGCCACCAGCAGGCCGCCGGGCACGATCGTGTTGACGAAGGCGCGGTAAGCCTCTTCGACGGCGGCCGCCGTGCCGTAGTGGTCGAGGTGGTCGGGTTGGACGCTCGTGACCACCGCGATGTGCGGTCGATAGACGAGGAATGAGCCGTCGCTCTCATCGGCCTCGACGACGTAGGCGCGCCCGGTGCCCGCGCGCCCATTGGTGTCGAGACCGACGAGTTCGCCACCGACGACGAACGAAGGATCCTCACCGCAGGCCACGAGACTGGCCACCAGCATGGCGGTCGTCGTGGTCTTCCCATTGGCGCCGGCCACGGCGATGCGAGAGTCCGCCCGCCACATGGTGGCTGCGAGACCCTGGGACCGGTGGAGGATCCGGAGCCCGCGGGCCCGCGCTGCCGCCAGTTCGACGTTGGTCTCGCGGATCGCCGAGGAGACGACGACCGTGTCGGCGCCATCGAGGTATGCCGCGTCGTGACCGTCGCGGATCCGGGCGCCACGCGCCGCGAGCGCGTCCAACACCGGCGACGACGCCTGGTCGGATCCTTGGACGCTCACGCCATGGTCGAGCATGACCCGGGCGACGCCCGACATGCCGGCACCGCCGATCGCGACAAAATGCAC
>ERZ795030.5822-NODE-5822-length-11109-cov-3.717659_pt1 | contig 11109 bp, 10 predicted proteins | sample MGYA00375122_ERZ795030 | MGnify/ENA primary metagenome ERZ795030 (study PRJEB30165, sample SAMN05720146) | activated sludge metagenome | isolation source: anaerobic digester from wastewater treatment plant | place: Japan | collected 2015-04-20 ...
ATAGAATCGCACCTACTGAAAACGATACAATATTCAGAAAACAACTAATACACGGATATGTGCACGACCAAGGTGCTGCATTATTAGGGGGAAAAAGTGGTCATGCTGGACTTTTTGGCAACGCTTTAGAAATTGCAATATTTGGACAAATGCTACTAAACAATGGAGAGTACGGAAATAAAAAATATTTCGATAAAAAGACAATTGATCTCTTTACAACGGCACATTTTACAAAAGATAAAAACAGACGTGGTTTAGGTTTCGATAAACCCGATATAAACAAGAGCACATTGGGACCCACCTTTAGCAAAATATCTCAATCAAGCTTTGGACATACTGGATTTACAGGCACATACCTCTGGATTGACCCTGAAGAACAAATTGTATATGTATTCTTATCAAATAGAATTTATCCCGATGCAAGTAATAAAAAACTAAGCAAATATAATATTAGAACAAGAGTTCACAGTAAATTTTATGAAGCCTTCATTAAAAACTCACAATTTTCAATATCGGATAATGAAATACAATAGTTGATTTGACTATCAACCCCACCCAATCATTTTTTATTTACTTAAACTTAATAATTAACAATTCATTAACATTTTTTTTAAATAGATATCAAAAATAGCATTTTAACATTATTTTAATTTCTATATTTATTTGCCAAATTATTGATAATCAATACATTATATTGTTAACGGCAATTAATTTTTTTAGTAAAAAAATCTCTCTTTGCACGTTATTACCTTTTATATCCTTATATTCGGAGTATTTTTTTAAAAAATTTAGTGTAATTTTTTGTATAAAAATTTGCCAAACATTCGAAATAGTATATATTTGCATAAAACAGAGATAATTTAATTTTTAACTAAAAAGGGACACTATGAACAAAGCAGAATTAATTGATGCAATGGCAGCGAAAGCTGGGTTAACAAAGACCGACACAAAAAAAGCTTTAGAAGCTTTTATGGAATCAGTATCAGACGCACTAAAAGCTGGAGATCGTGTAGGTCTTGTAGGTTTTGGTTCTTTTAGCGTTGTTGAGCGCAAAGCTCGCACTGGTAGAAATCCAAAAACTCGCGAAAAAATTCAAATTCCTGCTAAAAAAACAGTTAGATTTAAAGCAGGTAGTGAACTTTCAAATGGTGTTAATTAGTTTACTAAACACCATGAAAAAAAAGAAGTCATTTCGTTTCGAAATGACTTCTTTTTGTTTTTAAAACACCTTAAAGGCAATTAGCAATGCTTGCACTGAGCGGAGCCGAAGTGAACAATTAACAATGAACAATTATATCAAGTTGTATTCTATCATATAATTTCTGATTTCTGATTTCTAATTTCTAATTTTACTATGCAAAATTTCGATGAAATAATTAACCGTAAAAACACAAATTGCGTTAAGCATGATGGTATGGAAACCTTTATTGGAGCAAAGGATGCCATTCCTATGTGGGTTGCCGACATGGATTTTAGAACACCAAAATTCATTATCGATTCAATAAAAAAGAGATTAGACCACGAAATATTAGGTTACACCTTTAGAAGCGATGTTTTTTATAAAAGTATAATTGACTGGCACAAAAAAAGACATGGTTGGCAACTGAAAAAAGAGTGGCTATCGTTTTCTCCGGGCGTTGTTGCTGGATTTGCCATTGCGATTGAGCAACTTACAGATATTGGCGATAAAATAATTGTTCAGCCACCTGTTTATTTTCCGTTTTTTCAAACAATCAATGCTTTAAATAGAGTAACCGTTAACAATCCTCTTAAATTAGAAAACGGCAGACTGAATATGAACTTTGATAATCTGTCAAAAGTGATAAACAACAAAACTAAAGCAATAATAATCAGTAACCCTCACAATCCCGGCGGAACAGTTTGGACTAAACAAGAGCTACTTAAATTAAACGATATTTGCTTAAAGAACAATGTATTAGTGATTTCTGACGAAATTCACGCCGATATCGTTTATCAGCCACATAAATACACACCTTTTGCAAGCATCTCACAGGAAGCCTCTATGAACTCTATAACAGTAATGTCGCACAGTAAAACATTCAACACTGCTGGTCTTAGCACATCTTACGTGTTTACGGAAAACAAACAGATGTTAAAAAAATATAATAAACTGCTAAACACTTATCATTTGAATGGTGGTAATATTTTTGGAACAGAAGCTTTAATCGCTGCATATAATTATGGTGAAGAGTGGCTCGAAGAATTAATATCTTATCTATCAAGCAATATAGAATTTGTTGATAATTACCTTAAACAGAACGCCCCTAAGATAAAGGCTATAATACCAGAATCAACATTTCTAATTTGGTTAGATTGCAGGGAGCTGGGGCTTGATTCAAATAAATTAAAAGATTTCTTTTACAATAAGGCAAAAATAGCTGTTAATGAAGGGATATCATTTGGACAAGGAGGCGAAGGTTTTATGCGTCTAAACATTGGTTGCCCACGTTCAATAGTGGAGAAAGCGATGATACAGATTAAACAAGCTTACGATAAACTGTAGCTAAATTTAATAACAAAAGCGACTGAATTTCAGTCGCTTTTGTTATTTATTAATCAAAGTTTTAATCTCTATGCTTTATTTGGTAAGTCTAGCCCAAATCCACGTTTTTTATCAACACTTCTTAAAACTAAACTTAAGATTATTGCAGCTATACCAAATCCGGCAAACACTAATTCTGGAACGGTATAATTATATGCAGAAGCATCCATTGTACCTGCTCGAATTGCTTCAGAAACTCCGGGATTTGTTGATGTTAAAACGTACCCTATCAACATTGGCACACCCCATAAACCTATATTCTGAATCCAGAATATTAATCCATAAGCTGAGCCTAAGTAACGATTTTCCACAATTTTAGGAACAGAGGGCCACATTGATGCGGGCACTAATGAAAAGGCTATTCCAAGAATTACAATTGTGAAAATTGCCGTAAACGAATTAAACGATTCAGTTGGAACTAATGCAAAAATTAAATGCGATATTGTTAGCAAAATAGCTCCATATAACATCATTTTTGCACCTAAACCTTTTTTATCTAAGAAGTATCCAATAAAAGGAGTCAAAATCATCGCTCCAATTGGAAACATTGACACATATCTCGAAGCTATAGCCTCTTCAACCATTAATTTACTGGCTAACATCTGTGGGGCAAATCGCTGGAATGGGAAAATTGCAGAATAAAACAGTACACACAATCCTGCAATAGCCAAGAATCCGGGATTTGAAAAAATCTTTCCAATATCACTAATTTTGAATTCATCTTCTGGATTTGAGGTTGCAGATATTTTTTCTTGCTTATCAAGTTTTGCATCCATGAAGGTATAAATCAAAAACGTTAGGAATCCAATACACAAGAAAGCTGTACCCCAAATAAATGAACTAGAGGGTCCATTATATTTCTCCGCAATAATTGGAGATAACCACATTACTGCAAAAACACTTAAACGTGCAATTGCCATCTCCAATCCCATTGCCAAAGCCAACTCTTTGCCTTGAAACCATTTTACAATTGTTTTCGATACAGTTATACCTGCCATTTCTAAACCAACTCCGAAAACAGCAAAACCCAAACAGGCCACCCAAACAGTATTAGGATATGTCATCCAAAATAGAGTGCTGTGAGAATCAATATCAACGAATTTCAGAGCATAAACTTTAATCAAAGCACCAATAATCATGGTAAGCCCTGAGGTTAATAAGGTGAAACGTATTCCCATTTTGTCGAGAATAATTCCAGAAATGATTAGAAATCCTAAAAAGACATTGAAAAAGAATTCCTGACCTCCATAAAATCCGAATGCCTCGGAACTCCAACCATAGTCTCTTTCAAACATCGTTTTTAAAGGCGATGCAATATCAACAAAGAAATAAGCAAAAAACATTGTTGCTGATATCAATGCTAACACAATCCAACGTGCCGTTGCCGAATCACGCAACGACTTTTTAATAGCTTCTGTCATATTATTTAAAATTAGTTTATAAAAATTTTCAGCAAATGTAACATATTTATTGCCTTACAGCTTTTTATTTTAATTATTTTTTTGTTCGCTTAAAAAACATTTTTATGTCAACAAAAAAACGAACCAAAAAATATTAGTTCGCTAACATCAAAAGTTAAACATTAATCAACTGTTTCCTATTATTTTACACAATCGTTTATTTAGCTCATCAACTTCGTAAAGAAAATCTTCCTCAATTTTCTTGTAATCCTTTTTATTTAAACCCTTTTCGTTCACTTTTTGCAGATATTTTATACGAGTAGTGTAAACATCTCCATAAAGCTCCTGAGCCTCAGTATGGTTTTTATCTAAATTAAGACCAACATAGAGTTCTATATCATAATTAATCTCGTCAATTATTGAGTTAATAAACTTTTTTAAATCTTTTATACTTGCCATAGTTTTTAATTTGTCATTATTTTTTCGATAAGCGTCAGCAATATTAAAAAAAATAAAATAATCATCCAAAATAAAACAGAATATTATTTAATGTCAATATCAGTGAACTATAAAGCCGACTTTCAAAAATAAAAAAATAGAGCTATTTTTGTGTGATTTTATATGTTTTTAAGTCATAAATTATGTTTGAAAATTTAGCAGAAAGATTAGAGAGATCATTTAAAATACTTAAAGGACAAGGTAGTATAACTGAAATTAACGTTGCCGAAACACTTAAAGATGTTCGTAGAGCACTTATTGAAGCTGACGTTAACTACAAAACTGCCAAGCAATTTACCGATGATGTAAAGAAAAAAGCAATTGGTGCCAACGTACTAAAAGCATTGAAACCCAATCAAGTAATGATAAAAATTGTTCACGATGAGTTGGTTGCTTTGATGGGTAGTGAAAAGGCTGATATAAACCTAAAGGGTCAGCCAGCTATAATTCTTATGTCGGGACTGCAAGGTAGTGGTAAAACTACATTTTCTGGCAAACTTGCCAATATGTTGAAAACAAAACGAGGACGAAAACCACTGTTAGTTGCGTGCGACGTATACAGACCAGCTGCAATTGAGCAATTACATATTTTAGGCGAACAGATTGGCGTTCCCGTATTTAGCAATCCTGAATCTAAAGAACCCATAAAAATTGCACAAGATGCAGTTAAAGAAGCCAAGCTAAAAGGTTATGATACCGTTATTATTGATACCGCGGGACGTTTAGCTATTGATCAGGTGATGATGGACGAAATATCGGGTATCAAAAAAGCTATAAATCCGAATGAAATTTTGTTTGTTGTTGATTCAATGACCGGTCAAGATGCTGTTAACACAGCAAAAGAGTTTAACGACAGATTAGACTTTGACGGTGTAGTCCTGACAAAACTTGACGGTGATACGCGCGGTGGTGCTGCCATATCAATTAAATCGGTTGTTAATAAACCAATAAAATTTATTGGTACTGGTGAAAAAATGGAGGCAATTGACGTTTTTTACCCCGAACGAATGGCTGACCGTATTTTGGGTATGGGAGACGTTGTCTCTTTAGTTGAACGAGTTCAGGAGCAGTATGACCAAGAGATGGCTGCCTCACTTACAAAAAAACTAAGCAAGGGACAATTCAATTTCAACGATTTCTTAGCGCAAATTGCTCAAATTAAAAAAATGGGTAACTTTAAGGAGCTTGCTTCAATGATTCCTGGAGTGGGCAAAGCCATGAGAAATATGGATATTGACGACGACGCTTTTAAAAGTATCGAAGCCATTATTTTCTCTATGACGCCACAAGAGCGAGAAAATCCCACAATACTCAATGGTTCAAGACGCAAAAGAATTGCTGACGGCTCTGGAACAACCGTTGCCGATGTAAACAAACTGCTAAAACAGTTCGAGGATACAAAAAAAATGATGAAAATGGTATCGTCAGGAAATATGCCACAAATGATGAGAAATATGCCAAGACGATAGCCATAGCTAAATCTTAAATTTTATATTAATAAAATCACTTATAAAAAATAAACAGATTAAAATATATAGAATGGAATTAATTGATGGAAGAAAAACAGCTCAAGCTATTAAAGATGAAATAGCTGCTGAGGTTTTAAATATAAAAGCTAAGGGTGGAAAAGTTCCACACTTAGCCGTAATTTTAGTAGGAAATGACGGTGGAAGCAGAACATACGTGAACAGTAAGGTTAAAACTTGTGGTGAACTTGGTTTTAACTCAACAAAATTAGAATATCCAGATACAATATCAGAGCGAGAGCTTTTGGATAAAATTCACGAAATCAATAACGACAAAGATATTGACGGATTGTTGGTTCAACTGCCTCTACCTGAGCACATTTCAGAAACTAAAGTATTGGAAGCCATAGACCCTACCAAAGATGTCGATGGATTTCACCCGATAAATATGGGACGAATGTTGGCAGGAATACCTTCATTTTTGCCAGCAACACCTGCGGGAATAGTCGAACTTTTAGTCAGATATAATATAGAAACAAGGGGCAAAAACTGTGTTGTTATTGGACGTTCGAATATTGTTGGAACTCCCGTAAGCGTACTTTTATCTCGTAAGACTAAAACAGGAAATTGTACTGTAACTCTCTGCCATAGCAAAACAAAAGATATCAAACAACATACCCTACAAGCTGATATAATTATTACTGCTATGGGAGAACCCGGATTTTTAAAAGCCGATATGGTAAAAGAGGGCGTTGTGGTTATTGATGTAGGAACAACATCTGTGCCTGACAGCTCCACTAAAAGTGGATGGAAACTCAGAGGTGACGTAGCTTTCGATGAGGTTGCTCCAAAATGTAGCTACATCACACCTGTTCCTGGTGGAGTTGGTCCTATGACGATAGCTATGTTAATGAAAAACACGCTATTGTCTGTAAAAAACAGAAAATAGAGTTAAAAGTTCATCAAGTTAAAAGTTGAAAGTAAAAAAACGGTCACTGAAAAAATCAGTGACAGTTTTCTTTTAACTTTAAGAACTTTTAACTTTTTACTAAAATTTATTTACCGCTTGTCTGATAGCGACTAAACGTTCAAGCAACCCATCAATCAAATCCAATCGTAGCATATTAGCCCCATCGCTTTTTGCAATGCTTGGGTCGGGGTGTGTTTCAATAAACAATCCATCTGTTCCGACTGCTACTGCGGCACGTGCTATAGTTTCAATTAGGTTTGGAAGCCCACCTGTTACGCCACTTGTAGTGTTTGGTTGTTGCAATGAATGAGTAACGTCAACAATTACAGGATAGCCCGTTTGTTGCATTATTGGAATGCTTCTCATATCAACTATCAAATCGTGATAACCAAAAGTTGAACCGCGTTCTGTTAACATAATTTTTCGGTTTCCTGCATCGCTGACTTTTTTTGCGGCAAACTCCATAGCACCCGGAGCCAAAAACTGACCCTTTTTAATGTTCACAATCTTTTTCGTGTGTGCTGCAGCAATTAAAAGATCTGTTTGGCGACATAAAAAAGCTGGAATTTGAACTATATCAACAACTTCTGCTGCCATTGCAGCCTCTTCGGGCAAATGAATATCTGTTACGATAGGCAACTCTAATTCGTTTTTGACCTTTTGAAGTATTTTAAGTGCTTCTTCTCCCAAGCCAGTAAAGCTGTCAATACGAGAACGATTTGCTTTTCGATACGATGATTTAAAAACAAATGGTATTTTTAATTCAGTAGTAACTTTTTTTAGATGTTCCGCAGTGCGCATTGTAATATCCTCGCTTTCAACCACACAAGGACCTGCTAAAAGAAAAAAATTACCGTCTCTAAAGTTCTTGATATAAGGCAATGTGTTTAACATATCAATTTGTATAACTGTTTTACTCTTTTTTTATCTCTTTTATAGCGTTTAAAGCTATACATAATTTATAATAATCAAACAAAATAAGATTAGGAAAATTGCTTTGCAAATTTTTCTCAACTGTTTTTCTTAAAAGAGAAAATGAGAATATCATGAAACTGCGAATTATTGGTTTGTTGAATTTTTTAGCTGTTTTCAACAATTTAACAGCTGCCTCAAAATCAATGCAGTAATCCATGCGCTTCCACAAAGCGATTAAATTTTCAATACCAGTCTTTGTTTTTGTTAAAAACTCTTGCGAGTTTTCTAATCCATCGTGCTGTACGGGATTATCAATATGCAATATCGGAAATTTTCTTTTTTGCAGTTGGTATCCAAACTTGGTATCCTCGTGACCATAACCGTCTATCTGCTCGTCAAAGGGATTTTCTATCATTAAATCACGCGGAATTAGAACATTCCCGGTCATAAACGATCTATATGGATATAATTGACGCTCTTTGGCAGAAACGGTTTCACGTAATTTGCCATACTTCCAACTTAGTTTGTATAAAATATTTGGCAGCTCGTCAGCATATTTTATACCACCGACAACCACCTTATTATCAGCATGATAACCATAATAATTCTTTAAAAAATTGGATTTAATGACTTTTACGTCCCCATCTAAAAACAGAATTGAATTTCCCGAAGATTCTGCAGCTAATTTATTACGAATTGCCGATCTACCTATATTTTGAGGTAACTCTTTGTATATCACATTACTATTATTGAATATTGAGCGGTTATCTTCGCGATAATCTTCGTGTGATTTGTCGTCGTAAACACGTATCTCAACTTCAAGATTAAACATCTCTGCTTGCTTCGAGAGTTCTGTTATTAATTCTCGTATATATGTGTTATACACTGGGATACAAACGGAAAGCATATTGCTTTTTAATAAAAATTACGTTTTTTGCTTTATTCTTATAATCTCATTTTACATTCATCAAGCCGCAAAAGTATATAAATAATTGGCTGAAAAATTCCAAATAGTTGTCACTCCAATAGCAAACAGTTTGGCTAAGTAAAAATTTAATTTGAATTTTTTAACACATAAATATAGTATTAAAGTGTTAATAGCTAAGCCTATTAAGCTAATAATAAAAAAATCGCCAAATTCTCGCAACATGTTGGGATTTTGGCTATAAAAAGTCCAAATTCTGTTCAAATAATAGTTAGTTGAGGCTGCAACCGTAAAACCAATTGCATTTGAGATATATTTTGGGATTTTAAGCCACTCTTTACACACATAAGTAATCCCAAAATCCACTAAAACGCCTGAAAATCCAACTATTCCGAATTTTATAAATTTATAAATTAAGTTTTGATTTAACCAGCTAAACATTGCAGAATATCATTATGCCAACAAATATATCGAAAATAAACGCATGTTAAAATGTAGCGTTGATTTTAAGGTTAAAAAGACGACCTGTCAAATAATTTGGAATTGCGTGTTGTAGGTTCCTAACATCGGTAATCCACATATATGAAATTGTATTTTGTAAATCGAAAATATTGAACACATCGAGTCCAATCCATATACTTTCTACGTATTTCATTATTCTTTTCGAATTGTTATGACGTAAAATCTCTTTTGAAATACCCATATCAATGCGTTTATATCCAGGATACCTATGTTTTGAAAAATGCCTTGGAGCATCTGGGATTCCTATAGGAAGTCCTGTGTTGAAAACTGCGTTTAAGTGAACTTTTATTGTAGGATTTCCGGGCCAATAGTCTTGAAAAAACAAGTTTGCCGTAAATCGTTGATCTGTTGGGCGTGGAATAAAACCCGGATATGTAGTGTCTGGAACGCCATTTATCTGTCGAGTATATATATCATCTGTGAGATCTTCCTCAGTTTTCATAAGGCTTAGCGACAACCAACTATCCACCCCTTTAACAAATTCGCCAGTTAGTTTAAAATCAAAACCATAAGCATATCCATTAGAGTGATTTCTCCCGTCGTATATAATTCTAACATTATCAACATGATACGGTATCAAATTGGTTAAGTGTTTGTAGTATTGCTCCAAAACAAGTTTAAAACGGCGGTTCCAAAGCGTAAAATTGTAATCGGCTGCTGCAACAAGTTGTGCTGATTTTTGTGATTTTATTTCTCTATTTAGATCGCCATTCGGCATTATGCACTCTTTGTAAAACGGCGGTTGATAATATAATCCTGTACTTACTCTAAAAAGCCAGTCTTTTTCCCAATCGGGCTTAACTGCAATACTTCCACGTGGGGAAAAAAGAGATTCATTGTTGAAACTCCAATAGTGATATCTCAAACCTGCTGTTATAAACATATCGACACTATTGAAATCAAATTTCCAAGTATCCTGAACAAAAGCCCTCATTCTGTAACTGTTCGAGCTATTTGAAAATTTTCGCGTCTCATAAAGCTCAACCAATGTGTCATTAAAGCCGTGATAAGGGATACTATATCCAGCCGAATCTAACATCATCCATTCGTTAATTTTGTCACTGATATCGTCGTAACGACCTGATAAACCCCAGTGAACAACATGATTCTCAATACGGTATTTGTGTGTTAATGTAGCTGTCGATACTACCGCTTCAAGATAATTACGTGCATGGTCTAAATACGTCCCAACAGCAAGCGAACCAATGCTATCGCCCAGAGTAGTGCTGCCTAATTGTGCATCAATTTCATTTAACCAATATTGCCCCAGAATATCAAATGTTTCACTTTCTGAACTATAAAATGATGATAAAGAGAGTCTCCAATCATTTGCCTCAGAAGGTCTGTAACGTAACGACAGAGCTCCTTGAGTAGTAAAAAAGCGGTCAATCTCTTGCCCCTCAAAATATGCTGTAAAACGCTTTGCGTTATTTACCATTCCAAGAGTTGTCTCACGATAAGTGGGTTTAAACCTATATCTATTATCAGAAATGTATCCCAAAAAACTGAGTTCTAAGTACTCATTAAAATTGTAGGTCAATAGCGTTTGAAAATCAAAAAACAGAGGATCGTAGTTTCCTTCAGTATCTAACCCTTTGAGTAACAACTTAGTTTGCTTTAACCTGACGCTTGAAATGTGCGAAAAGCTATTTTTAAATGCTGTTCCCTCAAATAAGGCTGAACCGCCAAGCAGTCCTATTTCAGCACGCACCTTGGTTTCTGAAGGCTTTCTGTATTCAATATCAAGTACCGACGACATTTTGTCTCCAAATTTGGCTTCAAATCCTCCGCTACTAAACGACAGATTTTCAATCATATCGCTATTTACAAAATTCATCCCTTCTTGTTGT
>ERZ795030.5828-NODE-5828-length-11102-cov-4.459853_pt1 | contig 11102 bp, 8 predicted proteins | sample MGYA00375122_ERZ795030 | MGnify/ENA primary metagenome ERZ795030 (study PRJEB30165, sample SAMN05720146) | activated sludge metagenome | isolation source: anaerobic digester from wastewater treatment plant | place: Japan | collected 2015-04-20 ...
CCGATGAGGTGGCCAGGACGACCAAGGCGTTCACTGATTTCTTTGGCGTCTTTGGCTACGCCTTTGCCCGTGTTGAAGCGATCCCTGAAGTGGACCGGGTGAACAACCGGGTGTCGTTGACGCTGCAGGCCAACCCGGCGCGTCGCGCCTCTGTCCGCAAGATCAACGTCGCGGGCAATACCCGTACACGCGACGTGGTGGTTCGGCGTGAGTTCCGTCAACTTGAAGCGTCTTGGTACGACGGTGACAAGATCAGGCTTTCGCGCGACCGGGTTGACCGACTGGGTTATTTTGGTGAGGTGGCCGTTGAAACCCACGAAGTGCCAGGTTCGCCCGACCAGGTTGATTTGACACTTAACGTCACCGAAAAGCCGACCGGGAGCCTGACGCTTGGTGCCGGTTTCTCCAGTGCTGACGGCTTGGGCCTGTCATTTGGCCTGAAGCAGGAAAATGCCTTTGGTTCCGGCAATTCTCTCGGTGTTCAGGTCAATACCAGCAAGATCAACCGGGTACTGGTGCTCAACACCACCGACCCCTATTTCACGGCGGATGGTGTTTCGCGAACCATTGACCTCTATCAGAAGTCCAGCAGCCCGTATGAAAATCAGGACTATTACAAGCTGGTCACCTCGGGGGCCGCGATGCGTTTTGGCATTCCGTTTACCGAGATCGACACCGTGTTTTTTGGTGCCGGGGTTGAGCAAACCAATATCAAGCTCGGCACACTGTTGCCGACCTCGTACCAGGACTACATCAACGAATACGGTTACAAAAGCTCGGCCGTACCTGTGACGGTCGGCTGGGCGCGCGACAGCCGTGACAGCGCTCTCTCGCCCACCAGTGGAAGGTTGCAGCGTGCCAATGGCGAGTGGTCTATTGCCGGAGATGCCCGGTACGTTCGGGGTACCTACCAGTTCCAGCAGTACCTCCCTTTGAGCAAACAATACACCGCTGCGTTCAACGCTGAGGTCGGCCTCGGCCGGGCAACAGGTGGCCAGACCTTCCCTGTTTTCAAGAATTTTTATGGCGGCGGCTTGGGCTCGGTACGTGGCTTCGAGCAGGGCAGTCTGGGTCCAAGGGACATCAGCGGCACGGCTGTGGGAGGCACCCGCAAGGTCAATTTGAACTTTGAGGTGTTGACCCCGTTTCCGGGTGCCGGCAATGACCGCAGTCTTCGGATGTATGGCTTCCTCGACGCAGGCATGGTGGTTGGAAACGACGGCGGGCTGGCGATCAATGCCGATGCTGACCGCCTGCGTGCATCGCTCGGCATTGGTGTGAGCTGGATATCTCCGGTGGGCCCATTGCGCCTGGCATTGGCCAAGCCGATTCGCAAGTATGACAACGATAGAATCCAAACCCTGCAATTTCAAATCGGAACCAGTTTCTAATGAATCAAAATTTACGTCGTTTGGCTGCCTTGATGGTCAGCAGTTTGTGTCTGTTGACAGTACAGGCGCAAGAGCTCAAGCTTGGATTTGTCAGTACCGACCGGGTGCTCAAGGAAGCCAGCACGGCCAAGGCAGCCCAGAACAAGCTGGAGCAGGAGTTTTCCAAGCGTGAAAAAGATCTGACCGAACAGGGCGCAAACATCAAATCGATGGCTGACAAATTTGAGCGCGAGGCACCCACCTTGCCAGAGACGCAGCGTCTGGCGCGGCAAAAGCAGTTGCTTGACCAGGATCGCGATTTTCAAAGAAAGCGCCGCGAGTTTCAGGAAGACCTCAACGCCCGCAAAAATGAAGAACTGCAACAGGTCATCCAGCGCGCCAACAAGGTCATCAAAGATATTGCCATCGCCGAAAAATACGACTTCATTTTTCAGGATGCGGTTTATGTCAATCCTAAAAATGACGTGACCGACAAGGTCATCAAAGCGCTCAACGGATCTTCTGGCAAGTAAGGACATGGTCATCCATAACTTCCCCATTTGGCGCGTCGGGTTGGGGCGCACTGCGTCGCTGCGCGTCGCTGGTGTGGCTTGCCACATGTCAAACGGACCCAGTCAGGTCGGTTTGAGGTCGCGCTTCGCGCCTGGCATTGCATGCCAAGTCCAAGGGCCAAATGCGTAACTTGTTTTTGACTCTATCCTGAGCAAGGTCGAGGCTTGAGGTCAGTGGCGCTGCGTTTAGGGTCCATTGTTGAATCGCTTGGCGGCGCGTTGCACGGTAACGCCGACCTGCTGATCGAAGGTTTGGCACCGCTGCAAAGTGCCACCAGGCATCAACTCAGCTTTCTAAGCCATCCCCAATATCAAAACCAGTTAGCCGACACACTGGCAGGCTGTGTCATTGTGACTGCGCAGTTTGAGCAGGTTGCAGCGGCGCGCGGGGCCTGCATCGTCACCGATCAGCCCTATCTGTATTACGCACGCGTCACCCAGCTCTGGAAAAAGAGCCTGCCGACCTTTGCAGCGGCACATATTCATCCCTCGGCGGTGATTGATCCGCTGGCAACGGTACACCCTACCGCCCGAATTGGAGCCCTGTGCGTGGTCGAGCGTGGTGCCAGCATTGGTGCCGACACCGAGTTGAAATCCCGCGTCACCGTCAGCGAGGGTTGCACGGTTGGCCAGCGTTGCCTGCTGCACCCAGGGGTGGTGATCGGTGCCGACGGATTTGGTTTTGCACCCAACGCCGGGGCCTGGGAAAAAATTGAACAACTCGGTGCCGTGCTGATTGGCAATGATGTCGAGATTGGTGCCAACACCTGTATCGACCGGGGTGCCTTGCAAGACACGGTGATTGAAGATGGTGTCAAACTTGACAACCTGATCCAGATTGGCCACAACGTGCGTGTTGGGTGCCACACCGCCATGGCAGGCTGCGTCGGTGTCGCCGGTAGCGCCAGCATTGGTGCGCATTGCACGGTCGGTGGGGGCGCTATCGTACTGGGGCACTTGACGCTGGCCGAAGGGGTCAACATCTCCGCTGCATCCGTGGCGACTCGCTCGATTCACAAACCTGGCAACTACACCGGCATGTTTCCCATCGACGACAACGCAGCGTGGGAAAAAAACGCTGCCTCGCTCAGGCAACTGGCCAGCCTTCGCGAGCGTATTCGGACACTGGAAGCGCAAGTCAAGACACTTCAAAACACAATCTAACCAGTCAACCGCATGGACATTCACAAAATTCTGAAACAGTTGCCACACCGCTACCCATTTTTGCTGGTGGATCGGGTGCTGTCGATTGACAAGGGCAAAACCATCCGGGCTTTGAAGAATGTCACCATCAATGAGCCGTTTTTCGAGGGCCATTTCCCCAATCGCCCGGTGATGCCCGGCGTGTTGATGCTGGAGGCGATGGCGCAAGCGGCCGCCTTGCTGGCGTTTGACGCGATGGACGCAACGCCTCTGGATGACATGGTGTATTACTTTGCCGGCATTGATGGCGCGCGCTTTCGGCGGCCGGTCGAGCCGGGTGACCAGTTGATACTGGAAGCAGACCTGCTGCGCATAAGGGCGGGTATTTTCAAGTTCAAGGGACGTGCACTGGTCGATGGAGAACTGGTGGCCGAAGCCGAACTGACCTGTGCCATTCGCAAGTTTGCCTGAGGAGCCCGGTGTGACTGCCATCCATGCCACTGCCATTGTTGATCCGGGTGCCGAGATCGACAGCTCCGTCACTATCGGACCCTACTGCGTCATCGGGCCGCACGTCAAAATTGCTGCTGGCAGCACGGTTGGCCCGCACGTGGTGATTGAGGGCCACACCACCATCGGTCGCGACAACCGGATTTTTCAGTTTGTCTCGCTCGGGGCCATTCCCCAGGACAAAAAATACGCAGGCGAGCCCTGCGAACTGGTGATTGGTGAGCGCAACACGATCCGCGAGTTTTGCACTTTCAACATCGGCTCGCCTGGCGACGCAGGTGTGACACGGCTTGGCAATGACAACTGGATCATGGCCTATGTGCATCTGGCACACGACTGCCAGGTCGGCAACAACACCATTTTTGCCAATAACGCGACGCTGGCGGGTCACGTGCAGGTCGGCGACTGGGCAATTCTGGGTGGTTTTACCGGCGCCCACCAGTTTGTCAGAATCGGGGCCCACAGCATGACGGCGATCAGCACGGTGCTGCTTGCCGACGTGCCGCCGTTCGTCATGTGTCAGGGCCAACCCGGGGCAGCGCGTTCGATGAATTTCGAGGGTTTGCGCCGACGCGGCTTTTCGCCCGAACGCATGGCAGCGGTGAAGGGCATGTACAAGGCACTTTACCGCGACAACCTGACCCTGCAGGTGGCATGTGAGCACATTGCGCAATTGGATAAAAGTGACCCGCAGTGCACACCAGACGTGCAAATGATGCTGTCGTTTCTGCAGCAAGTGTCGCCCCAGCGCGGCATTGTTCGCTAGCCGCCTGCTGCACCATGGACCAAGCAGCCAGCAGCCACCCCAGCACGGGCAGTGGGTGCCTGATTTGCTGGCCCATTGCCCGGTTGGGGCCCAGATTCCCGGTACCAGATAGGCCGCTGCCGTCGGTTGGCAGCCGATCTGCCGCAGGTCCGGCCGACTCTTAGCGCAGCAGGCTTTTCGCATGTTGACTGCCGCGCTGGTAGCCGGTGAAACCTCCGGTGATTTGTTGGCGGGTTTGCTGCTTGATGGACTGAAGGCACGCTGGCCAGACCTGCGTTGCTCAGGTATCGGCGGGCCGCAAATGGCCCGGCGGGGTTTTGATGCCTGGTGGCCGCATGACAAATTGTCGGTGCACGGCTTTGGCTGGGAAGTGCTGCGCCGCTACCGCGAGATCCTCGGCATCCGCAACCAGCTCAAAAAGCGCCTGCTGGCACAGCCGCCTGACGTGTTCATTGGTGTCGATGCACCGGATTTCAACCTCGACCTGGAAGCTTGCCTGCGCCGCCAGGGCATCCGGACGGTGCATTTTGTCTGCCCCTCGGTGTGGGCCTGGCGACCTGAGCGACTTGAGAAAATCAGGCGCAGCGCTGATCAGGTGCTGTGCATTTTTCCGTTTGAGCCGGCACTGCTGGCGCAGCATGGCATTGCCGCCACTTACGTCGGGCACCCGCTGGCCAATGTGATTCCGATGCAGAGTGACCGCAAGCGGGCTCGCGCGGCGCTGGGTCTGTCCCCGCATGCGCAGGTGGTGGCCATATTGCCAGGCAGCCGGGAATCCGAGGTTCGCCACCTGGCTTTGAGGTTTTTTCAGGCTGCAGCCCTTATCAGTCAAGCGCTGCCAGCTATTGAATTCATAGTGCCAGCGATCCCACTGCTGATCCGCCAGATTGAGGCTGCGGCGATGGCCAGCGGACTCGGGGCGCGCCTGCGCATCGTGCCAGGCCAGTCGCACAGCGTGCTGGCCGCTTGCGACGTGACCCTGATTGCCAGTGGCACCGCCACGCTGGAGGCGGCGCTGTTCAAGCGCCCGATGGTTATCGCTTACCACATGGGTGCGTTGTCCTGGCAAATCATGCGGCGCAAACGGCTGCAAGCCTGGGTCGGTTTGCCTAACATCCTGTGCCGTGAATTTGTCGTGCCCGAACTGCTGCAGGATGCCGCCACGCCACCAGCACTGGCACAGGAAGTGTTGAGCTGGCTGAACGCGCCACGCTTGCAGCCCCAGAGAATAAGCGCTCTCGAACAACGCTTTGCAACCTTGCACGCCCAATTGCAGCGTGACACCCCTGCCCTTGCCGCCCATGCCATCGCGCAAATGCTTTCAAGCTGAACTGGTTGAAACCGATTTACCCCCCCAACCCAGGGGTCGGCGGGTCAGGCCTGCCAAAATTTTGCAGGCCAGCATGTTGCAGCTCGCCCGGCAATGGGGTGTCAATGGCTTGGTGGCCGGGGTCGATGAGGCCGGACGCGGTCCGCTTGCCGGTCCGGTGGTGGCTGCTGCGGTGATTCTGGATGATCTTGACCCGGTCAGCGGCCTGGCCGACTCCAAGCAACTCACTGCGCTAAAGCGTGAGCGGCTGTTTGATGAAATTCGGGCCAAGGCTTTGTGTTTTTCGGTTGCCCAGGCCAGCGTGGCCGAAATCGATGCCATCAACATCTTGCAGGCCACTTTATTGGCCATGCGGCGCGCGGTCGAGGGCTTGCGTCTAACCCCCAAGCTGGTGCTGGTCGATGGCAACCGCCGACCGCTGCTGCCAATGCGCTGTGAAGCCATTGTCAAGGGTGACGCGCTGGTGGCGGCCATTTCGGCTGCCTCCATTCTGGCCAAGGTAACCCGGGACCGCTGGTGCGTCTCATACGACCAGCAATTTCCACAATATGGCTTTGCCAGGCACAAAGGCTACGGTACGCTGGTGCATCTGGCCGCCTTGCAGGCGCATGGGGCTTGCCCGGAGCACCGCAAGACCTTTCGCCCGGTCAGCCTTGCTTTGGCGGGCAGCAAGTCATGAGTGCGCCATCGGTCACGCACGTCAGCTCGCGTGACAACCCGGTTTTCAAGGCCTTGCGCAGCTTGGCACATGGCAACACCGGCTACCGCAAACAGGGGCGCATCTGGGCCGAAGGCGAGCATTTGAGCCTGGCTGCGCTGAACCGCGGCATGCGTCCCATCATGGGCGTATTTTCAGAGTCTTTTTGGCCTCTAGCCCAAGCGCTATATGCGCAGAGCGCTACTGTAAACATAGTGTTGCAGGATGCCTTGTTTGACGCTGTCAGCAGCCTCGCCTCACCCGCCCGGATGGGTTTTGTATTTGAGCTGCCACCGCCCCCGGTCATTGTGAGCCAGGCACCGAGTGTGATTCTGGACCGCTTGCAAGACCCCGGCAATGTTGGCTCGGTACTGCGCAGTGCCTCGGCATTTGGCTTTGGGCAGGTGATCGCGCTGCAGGGCACGGCCGCCTTGTGGAGCCCCAAAGTGCTGCGCGCTGGCATGGGCGCGCACTGGGGGCTGCAACTCATCGAAGGGGTCGGCCCGGCCGAACTTGGGCAGTTGACGCTGCCGATCCTGGTGACAAGTTCGCATCAGGGCGACTACCTGCATCAAATGATTCAAAAAAATGAGCTACCCAGGCATTGCGCCTGGGCGTTTGGGCATGAAGGTCAGGGGGTTTGCGCCGAAATCGAAGCACTGGCCAGCTTGCACGTGCGCATTGCCCAGCCGGGCGGGGAGGAATCGCTCAACGTGGCAGCGGCGGCGGCCATTTGCCTGCACGCCAGCGCGACGGCGTGCTCTGGCAGGATCCAGCCGCAGGCTTCCTGAGCCAGCCAGGGCCAGCCCTGTGCCAATTGCAGGGATGGCATTTTGGGCGGGCTCGCGCCAGTGATCAAGCGGTCGATGGCGCAATACAGGCCATAACCACCGCGGCAACTCTGCCCGAATGTTCAGTGCACCAGCCCACCATTTGGCGCATGCTGCAGGAGCACAATGTTGCATCATGACGCTTGCGCAACTTCCTGTCGAGGCGGCACTGGCCAGCCTCAAATCCCAAGCCGGTGGCCTGACCACTGACGAAGCTGATCGCCGACACCTGGAGTTCGGCTTCAACCGGGTTGAGACGGTCGCGCGCGAGCCCTTGTGGCTTTCCTTTGGCCGCGAATTCAGCCACTTTTTTGCGCTGATCCTTTGGGTAGCCGCTGGCCTGGCATTTTTTGCCGAAAGCCGGGAACCCGGCCAGGGCATGGCCCAACTGGGCATTACCATCGTCTGCGTGATCCTGATCAATGGCATCTTTTCTTTCTGGCAAACCTACCGTGCTGAACAGGCGCTCGATGCCTTGCGCAGGCTGCTACCGCAGCAAGTCAGCGTGCTGCGCGATGCCAGCGTGCAAACGCTGGCGGCCGAACTGCTGGTGCCCGGCGACGTGCTGTTGCTGGCCGAGGGCGACCGGGTGCCGGCTGACTGCCGCCTGATCGAAGCATTTGATTTGCGCGTCAATTTATCGACCATCACCGGTGAGTCGCAGCCCAAGGCGCGCAACGCGGCACCTGACCCCGAGCTGTCGCCGCTGGACGCGCGCAACCTGCTGCTGGCCGGCACGCTGGTGGTGGCTGGCGAATGCCGGGCGGTGGTGTTTGCCACCGGCAGGCATTCCGAGTTTGGCAAGATCGCCCACCTGACGCAGTCGATTGGGGCCACCAGCTCGCCGCTGCAGCGCGAGATTGCCCGCTTGTCGCATCTGGTGGCCTTGTCGGCCAGCACTTTGGGGGTGGTCTTTTTCTTCATCGGGCAGGCCATGGGTTTGCCGTTCTGGAGCAATCTGCTGTTTGCCATTGGCATCATTGTGGCCAATGTGCCAGAGGGGCTGCTGCCCACCGTCACCCTGTCGCTGGCCATGGCGACCCAGCGCATGGCCCGGCGCAACGCGCTGGTGCGGCACCTGTCGGCGGTCGAAACGCTGGGCAGCACCACGGTCATCTGCTCGGACAAGACCGGCACCTTGACGCAAAATCGCATGAGCGTGATAAAGGTGTTTGCCGAGGATGACTTTCACCAGCCTGGGGCCAGCTTGCCAAAGGCCTTGCTGCAAGTGGCTGGCAATTGCCACACGCTTCGCTTTGCTGACGGGCGGCCGATGGGCGACCCGATGGAAATCGCACTGTGGGAGCTGGCGGCAAACCAGTCGCAGGCCGAGGCACGTCGTGTCTGGTCAGCCGAAATTGCCTTTGATACCGGGCGCAAACGCATGTCGGTGATCAACGGGGCTGGTGTCGACCGGGTGCTGTACTGCAAGGGCGCGCCAGAAGTGGTGCTGCCGCTGTGCAGCAGCGTGCTGCTTGGCGGCCAGGCGGTGGCGCTGAACGCTGCCACGCAGGCCCGCTGGGTCACCGCACAAGATGCCATGATGGACCAGGGCCTGCGGGTGCTGATGCTGGCTTACAAACCACTGGCAAGCGACGAAGACCCAAGCGAACAGGAGATGGTGCTGTGCGGCCTGGTCGGTTTGCAGGACCCGGCGCGAGCGGAGGTGCCCGCTGCCATAGCGCGCTGCCACACGGCAGGTGTCAAGGTGATCATGGTGACCGGCGATCATCCGCACACGGCGCTGGCGATTGCGCGCGAAATCGGACTGGTGCGCGGGGCCAGCCCGGAGGTGCTGATTGGCGCGATGCTGCCCAAGATGTCGGCATCGCAATTGCAGCTTGCACTTGAAGCACCAGAGATCATCTTCGCCCGCGTCACCGCCGAGCAAAAGATGCTGATCGTGCAAGCCTTGCAGCGCAAGGGCGAGATCGTGGCGGTCACCGGAGATGGCGTCAATGATGCGCCAGCCCTCAAGGTGGCCGACATTGGCATTGCCATGGGCTTGTCTGGAACCGATGTGGCCAAGGAGGCGGCCGACATCATCTTGCTGGACGACAACTTTGCCAGCATCGTCAGCGCCATTGAGGAAGGGCGGGCGGTATTTGAAAACCTGCGCAAGTTCCTGACCTACATCCTGTCGTCCAATGTGCCCGAACTGGTGCCTTATCTGGCTTTCATGCTGTTGCGCATTCCGCTGCCGCTGACGGTGATCCAGATCCTGGCGGTTGACCTGGGCACCGACATGCTGCCAGCCCTGGCGCTGGGTGCCGAGGCACCGCACCCCGGCCTGATGCAACAGCCCCCGCGCGCGCGCAGCGAACGCCTGTTGTCCTGGGGCATGGTGCTGCGGGCCTATTTGTGGCTGGGTGTGCTCGAAGCCGGCATCGCCATGGCGGCCTACTATTTTGTGCTCAACGCCAGTGGCTGGCGCTACGGCGACCTGTTGCCCGTTGGCGACCCGGCTTACCTGCGCGCCACCACCGCCTGTTTTGCCGGCATCGTCGTGGCGCAGATGGTCAATGTGTTTGTCTGCCGCCACCCGCAGCAATCGTCGCTGCGTTTTGGCCTGTTTGGCAACCCGCTGCTGCTGGCCGGGTTGGCGCTGGAACTGGTGCTGATGCTGTTGATCATCTACACCCCCTGGGGCAACACCCTGTTTGGCACCGCTGCGCTACCGATTGAAGTCTGGCTGCTGGTGCTGCCGCTGGCGCTGCTGATGGGCTTACTGGAAGAAGGGCGCAAAGCCTGGCTGCGCCGGCAGCTCGCCCGCAAGGCTGGCAGTCCGCAAGGGGACGAAAGCAGGCTTGGGGCCAAAGCCAGTGCTCCCCCTTCCGCGCCAGACACGCCTTGAGCTTGAAGCCTGGTGGGCTGCCGGACGTATCCTGGACTCCTCAGTTGACCGCTTGTATTCATCGGTAAGTCCTCATGAATGTTGACTTTTCAGCGTCGATGGGGTTCACCCATTGGCTGACAGCGCTACGCACCCGATTGAGCCACCGGCAACACGCCTGGGGTCGTTACGCCTTCTTGCGGGCAAGAGCTGTGCTGCGTCGTCGCCCCTGCGGGGCGCAGCCATGCCAGAGGCATATGGCCTGCTTCAAGCCGTCCAAACGTGCGCAGGCACGTTTGGAGCCGCGGCTTTCGCCCTACCCAGACGCGCCGCCAGCAGCCCATTCGGTCGCGTCCAACTGAGCAATCCAGGCTTACGGCAACGATAGCGCCAATCGACCCCGGCGAAAACAGTCAGACCATGGACGAACTGCCAGCACCCAGATAGGCCGCTTGCACGCGGGCATCGGCTCGTACCGCGTCCGGCGCATCAAAAGCCAGCAGCTCGCCCTGCGCCAGCACCGCGATTTTGTCTGCCAGCCCAAATACCACGGGCATGTCGTGCTCTATGATCAATAGCGTCTTGGCAACCGTCACCGACCTGATCAACTGCACAAAGGCGGTCGCCTCGGTGTGACTCATGCCAGCGGTGGGCTCGTCGAGCAGGATCACCCCGGCACCACTGGCCAGCGTGATGCCAAGCTCCAGCGCGCGCTGCTCGGCATAGCTCAGATTGGCGGCCAGGGTCGTGCGTCGGCTGCTCAATTGCACCTGCTCCATGAGTTGTTCGGTCCGCTCATTTGCCTGGTGCAGCCTGGACAAGCGTTTGAACAGGGTGTACCGCAAGCCTTGCTGCCATAGCAGGCCGCAGCGCAGGTTGTCAAACACGCTCAAATTGGCAAACAGGCTGCTGATCTGGAAACTGCGTGACAAACCCAGCCGGTTGATTTCGAACGCCGGTTTGCCGTCGATGCGCTGCCCACCCAGCCAAACCTGGCCGCTGCTGGGCGCGAGGCGACCGCTGATCAGGTCAAACAGCGTCGATTTGCCGG
>ERZ795030.5837-NODE-5837-length-11092-cov-3.402102_pt1 | contig 11092 bp, 4 predicted proteins | sample MGYA00375122_ERZ795030 | MGnify/ENA primary metagenome ERZ795030 (study PRJEB30165, sample SAMN05720146) | activated sludge metagenome | isolation source: anaerobic digester from wastewater treatment plant | place: Japan | collected 2015-04-20 ...
CACACGCATGCGCAATAGTCTGCACCGCCTGACCAATACGACAACCGGACCAGATGGTGCTGTGGAAGACAGCGGCGCGCTGTTTACGATGCCCGTAGCGTATACGCCGCATATCTGTATCTACGCGAAGATTGCCGATGATTTCCTTACAGAAGCAGAAGCCCTTTTCGCTGACCTTGAGCACTGGGGTTTCGGGAAGCATGCCTCGATTGGCCTGGGAGCCGTCTCCTGCGAAGAGCACTGGTTTGAGGAATGCCCCGAACTCCGCTGTGCAGGCGAGGCCAACGGTTTCGTCGCATTAAGTCACTTTGCCCCTGCCCGGGAAGACCCGACGGATGGTCGTTGGCGTTTACTGGTCAAGTATGGCAAATTTGGTGATACGCGCGCCACGACGATCCCCAGTGGGAGCGATGACGCACAGCCATTCAAGCGTCCGGTCATCATGTTAGAAGCCGGCGCGACGTTCCGATGCCATCCTGTACGCCCCTGGTATGGACGCCTCCTTGCCGGCCTCAGCGCGTACTACAGCGATGCCCGCCAGTACGCGTACTGCTACGCGGTGCCTTGCCGGGTATGATAGTAGTCTTTGGTCTCATGTTGGCCGAAGCATATTAGTCTCCTCGAATGCTTTGCACAAAACTGGTGTTCTCAACTATATGAGCACAGCATGCTCGTCGATAGGATAATCGAGCGCTTTTCGGTCCGCTGTGCCCGACGCGGGAGGGCACGTCGCGGTATGGTGGGATATGCTGGGGCGCGGCTCTGCCTCTCACATCCCGATCGCCACCATCGCTGTGATGGTGGCGACGGAGAGCATGTGACCTTTCGTCACCGTGTTGGAGATGGAAGTTGCGGAAAGCGCAATCCGGTGGGTGACCCGAGTCGCCCACCGGATCTTGGTCGAGAAAGTGTTGGGTTCGAAAGTAATTCCGTGTTTTGCGCGCTATCTTGGCCTTGCCCGCTCTAACCATTCGCGACAGTCACGTGCAGCAGCGAGTGTGCCGAGTGTTTCGCCGCTGGGAGCGAGTACTTCGTTGCGAAATGCGTTGATTCGGGCGTACCATTTACACAACGAACCTTCTCTCCCCAGCCCGATTTCCCGATTTTCCACGCGTGAAATGGCCGGGGAGGTTGCTCATCTGTGGACTTCAACACCCCCGTTTTCACGCTCATTTTTTCTTTCAGCCTGCCCTTTTTCTCCGATTTCCGTGGATGGGAGCAACGCATTGCCGGCTATCCATAATCAGAGATGCGGATCATTGCTACCCAACCTGATGCTATAATGAAGGAGCAGCCGCTCTTACACCCTGATGTGGATTCAAGGGCTGCAAATCCAGATTCGAAGGACTCTGTACTCATGCTGGTGCTTTCAAAACGCCAGGTTACCGATTATCGCATACGACGTCAGATGCTGGCGCCAAATGCCAAAGGATACGGACGTGCAGGCACGCTGGCTGCCTTGCGTATCGTCCAGCCGGCACCCCAGGGAAACCATTGGCTGACCGCACGCATGGCGACCCCCGATGCTCATTGAGAAGAGTTGGCGGCAGAAGAAAAAATTGTGGAAGCGCGCTTCTTCCGTAATACACTGGGGCAGTGCTACGTGAAGATCTTGGGTTATATCTCGACGCCTGCAGTGAAGAGAGTTATCCTCCGCACAGTAAGACCGCTGCCGCCATTCTTTCCCTGTTCAACGAAGCAGAAGAGCTGACCACTGATGCTATTCAGGCTGGCGTACGCCTTCCCCGTACGAATGTGCGTAAAGCACTGGTAGAACTCGGCCGCAATCAATTGGTCGTTGAAAATCCCAAAGATACGTGGTGGTTGACACGCTCGCTGGTTCTGGGTACCCGGTACGAGGAGGGAAATCGCCTCGCGGCGCGCGGGGCAGTGATCAGCCGCTGCCTGGGAGATTATGGGCCAGCCATGCTCCTCGAACTCGCCAACTGGTCGGGGTGGCCGCAGCGCGCCGTACACGCAGCCATCGATAGGTTCTGCTCGGAAGGTAAGCGTCCAGAAACGTACCCTCTTCCCAGCCCAGCGCGGGTTCGGCAGCGGTCATCCACTGCGCGAAGTCGATGAGGCGCGGGGTATCGGTCAGCGTGATCTGGTCCTTCCGCGCCAGCGCCATGCTGACCGCGTCCAAGATCGCCCCCAAGATACGTGGGCGAGCGGCCTCGTAGGCGGCCTAGAACTCGGCTTTAGAACGGCGCATGGTTTTCGTGATCGGCGGTAGATGCAGCGACACCGTACGGCTCAAGAAATCGCCGCGCACGCTGGCGACGTCGATGCCGTTGAGGATGACAGGTCGAGTCACCGCGACGATTACTGCCTCCAGGTTTTTGTACAGCTTCCGGGCGCGGCAGGCCCCGCGCGTTGAGAGGCGGCACAACGCATCAGACAGGGTATTCCGCCGGATGAGGTGCCACACCTGTTTCGACGCTTCCACCGCGCCAAGGACGAGCGCCGGGCCGAAGGTCTCGGCCTGGGGTTATATCTTACGAAGGTATTGGTTGAGGCGCACGATGGGCGCATCTGGGTCGAAAGCGAGGCGGGCAAGGGGAGTCCGTTCTCGTTTATGTTGCCGGTGGGATGATACCATCCGTATTTAACGAGACCCTCGCCACGGTAAGGCTCCGCGCTGCCCGATTCTGCCTGCTCCTCTTACCAAGACCGCCGTCCCAGTGCCATACGGTCACACCGTGCCGAGACATGCCCCAACCTGTCGCCCTGCAAGCGCTTTATCCACCGTTCCCCGCCAGGCTGCGAGGAGCGATCATAGCGGCCCTTACGCGCCGCGAAAGAGAAGTCGTGACGACTCTCGACTACGGCCACAGCAGCAGATGCCATTTTCAAAGCGCGATGAAGGTGTCGGCGATGCTGCTCTGGGGGAGACTTGACGCCCCTGCTAGAGAGAAGCCGACAGGGAGGCGCGGAGCGCGGTCAACTGCGCGATCTTGTCCGCAATCATCCCGGGGGTGAAGAGATAGCCCTGCGCCTCCCCATGGAAACCGAGGCGCGTATCCATGCGGGCGTAGACGAGGGCCTGTCGGCAGTTCTCCAGTTCGTCAGACACGATCTCCCGCATCCGGCCGGCCGCGGTGGGCTCCCCGCTGTCTCGCAGCGCGATATATTCGAGGAAATTTGCCGCCGAGCGCACCTGGCAGCCAAAGATGCCGGCGCACGCGTATTCGCTGGTGATGCGCGCGCCGCCTGGCGCATCGGCGCCGGAGGCCGCGCGCGCGTACAGGGCCACCCCCGCCTGCCAGGCATCATAGAGGCGGCGCAGTTGCGCGACCAGCGCCGTGCAGGTGAAGGGGGCCAGACAGTCGGCGATGCGGTCTCCCAGCGGGGAGAGCATGAAGGAGGGCGCCATCGGCCTGCCGGTGGCGCTGGGGAAGAAGGGTAATGCCACCCCGCGCGCGAGCGGCCCATAGTAGAGGAAATGCATGCCCAGCGGGTAGGCGTCGGACGCCGCGCTGAAGGCCTGCCAGGCCTGCAGCGCGGCGGAGGCGTGCGCCGCCCCGAAATGGCGCGCGGCGACCTCCTGCAACACCGCCTGAGGCGCGGGGGCGGGACTCCAGCTGAGCCGGTGGGCGATCTCCGTCCCCAGCCCCAAAAAATTGCCGAAATTCCAGCAGGCCATGGCGCCCGCCGCCCCCGACGCCGCGAGCCGCCGGCATTTCTCCGCCAGCTTGGGGTAGACGGGCCAGGCGGGGAGGGCCGCGGCCTCATGCGTGACCGGAATTTGCAGGCGGCCCATATGCCGCATCCCGAGCTCCTCACAGACCCGCGCCAATCCCCGATACCGGGGAGACGGCCCGATGAGCGACAGGCTGTATTCCTCATTGACGAACCGCGCGCCGGCGATCTCGACCGGCAGGCCGCGTTCGAAATCCCCCATCACCTGCACCTCGCGCGGCAGGCGCGCGAGGATGCCGCGTTGCGGATCTTCCTCGTACATCGCCCACGACCAGTTCCAGACGATGTGCTCCGCCGCCGGGGCGCTCTCGCGCAGGCCCTCGTGCACCAGGGTGATGACCTCGCCGACCACCTCTTGCGGCAAGCGTTGGGCACAGCGGGGACATCCGCAGGTGGGGGGTTTGTGCCATTCGTTCAACGTCTGGCGCGGATCGACGTGCGACCAGCAGTGGTGATGATGCTCGGAGGCGGAGATCTGAATGATGCCGCCGAGTCCGGGCAAGCGCCGCGCCATCCAGGCCATGCTCGCGCGGAGATGGTCGCGCACCTCCGGCATGGAGGTGCACAGGGCATAGGAGCGGTCCAGCAGGCTCTGCGCCCCGCGCAGCTGGGGGAATTGCCGCCAGATCGGGTCATCCTCCGCCATGCCCAGCGGCTCGGTCATGTAGAGGTAGACGCGGATGTGATACCGCGCCGCGCGGGCGATCAGCGCGCGCAGATAGGCGAGGTTGCGCTCCGCCCCCTCGCCATGGCTCGGCAGCAGCGGGGAGCGCGCGCAGCCGCGTAACGTCGCGCGCACCCAGATGCCGTTGAACCCATGGTGGGCCAGGCGGTCCAGGTAGTGGTCGGGGTAATAATCCTCTCCGGTCGATTCGTCGATATAGTACGGCGCCGCGAAGGAGCGGTAGATGCGGGTGCGCAGCAACGGCGCGCGCGTCTCGGTGCCGGCCTGCAGCGCCGGCTCGGCGTGGCGCAGCAGGCGCTCTTCCAGGCGATGCACGCCGTACATGACCCCCGCGTCATCCCCCCCGGCGATGTCGATGCGCGTGGGGGCGACGGTGATGCGGTGGGCCTGCGCGGACAGGGTGGGGTCGATGCCCAGGATGATGGCCCGCTGTCGCCCCCCCGCGCCCAGCTGCAGGCCGTAGCCCGCCGCGAGACAGGCGCGCAAGTCCTCCGCATAGCGCCGGTGCGGCGCGGCGCAGTCAATCGCCCAACGGGCATCCAGGCGCACCGCCCCCGGCGATATGGGCATGTCCCCGGGGAGGACCACGGCATGCACCGGGGCGAATTCCTCACGCGCGAAGGGCAAGCGCTGCGCGAGCGGTGTGTCGAACAGTCGTTCATAAATCTCTTGCAGCGATCCGCGCAGATCGTACGGCCCTATCGCTTCGAGATGGCTGGCGGTTGACTCATCTGGCATGATAGCCTCCGGAACCGGGAGAGGGATCCGCCGCCGCGGCTGCGCGCGGCGGATCGCGGGGCTGGCGGCCCCATGGCCGAGGGGCTAGCGCCTGAGCACCCAGTCGAGCTTCGCGCCCCTGGGGGCCGGCCTCGCGAACCGCACGGTGAATCCGGTGGCGGTTTTTTCGGTGATCGCGCGCTCGGTGAGCCAGTTCTGCTCGACCGTTACAACATAGTGGGCATCGGGTTCCGGCTGCGGGAAGGTAATGGTGATGGTGGTGGCCCGCGCCTGCACCGCCACGTCCTTCCCGCAACTGTTGCGCGGCGCCGCCTCCGCGCCCACGAACCCCCTGGCGTGGACCGTGCCGTTGACATAGACGTCGCCCCCGGTGAAGGTGAGGTCGCCGTGCTCCCTGGAGACCGTCAACACCGCTTCGGCCACCGGCTTCCCCGGCTCGCGCGGCCCATACAGCCATTTGAGGGGCTGTTCATGGTATGGCTGCTGAAAAAGGATCGCCGCATTGGTGAAGTCGCCCTCCAGATTCAGCCCCACGCCGGCGGCGGTCTCCACGGAGATGATATGTTCCCAGGCCGGCATTTGCCGCTGCGTCTGCGGCAGCGCATCGCGATGCCTGGGCCCGCCGCTCACCACCATGGCGGCGTAGCGCGGATCGGCACCAAAATTCGCCAGGTCCAGCATGGGGGCGGGAAAGGCCCCGGGCACCTGATCCCAGCACCAGATGCGGAAGGCGGTCGGCTTGAAGGGATCGGCGCCGATGGCCTGCTCGATCCTGTCGCCGGGCGCGAAATCGACGGCGGACTGCGCCTGGGCGTAGGGCGCGATGCCCAGCGTGCGCTCGCCGGCATATGCCGCGGTGGGCACCGCTTTCGACACATCCGTGACGTAGCTGCCGGGGGCGATGGCATAGCTCAGCGGGCGGAGATGTCCATCCCAGCTGCCGTGCTCCAGCCGGTACAGTGTTGGGCTGCCCATCTCCTTCGCCCCCCACCAGAAGCGCTGGATGGTCAGATCCTTCGTCCCGTCGGGATTGACGGTGCAGGAGAGGATTTCGTACCAGCGGATCTTTCGCTCGGTCGGCTCCAATTCGCTCGGCTCGGTGATGCCGAACCATCGGCCCACCACGCGCTGGTCCCAGGGGCAATCCTGGTCGCCGCGAATGAGGCCGCCCATGCGCAGGCCCGTCACCCCGGTTTGCGGATCCTTCACCAGGGTGGTGGGATAGGTGGTGCCGCGGAAGGGATATTTGCCGGTATTGACGGTGTCCCAATACGATTCAGCGGGGACGATCATCACCTTCCCCTGGGTCACCCATTTCGCGGGGTTCATATTGATGAGCGGGCGCGACTGCCCGAGCGTTTCCACCTGCTGCGCGCCCTCCGCGAAGACGAGGGTATTGGTCGTCCAGTCCACGGACTCCACGGTGCCGGCAAAGGCGCGCGCCAGGCTGCGCGTGTATCCCCCGAAAATATTGCCGTTCTCATCCCCGGATGCCGAGTGGATATTGCTCATGTAATCGTACCAGCCGAAGAACATATAGGTGTCACCGAGCGCATACTGCTTGCGCTGCAGCATCACGTCATAGGTCTGTTCATCCGCATTGGCCGTTTGCTCCATGTAGAGGACGCCGGTGTTGTTTTTATTGTGCACGATGGCGCCGGCCACGTGGTCGATGCCGGTATCGGCGGTGAAGTAGTGCATCCTCTTGTCCGGGTCATACGCCAGGGTATTGACGCACCCGCGCGTGACCTGGCCGGAGTACCCCGGCCCGGCGTGCAGGTTGAGGAACATGCCCGGCCGCAGCCCGCGGATGGACGGCACATAAAAGCGCGCATCCTCCCCGGCCTCCACCGGTTCAGAAAGCCAATCGAGATAGCTGTTGGAGCCATGGATCACGTGATTTTTGAGATTCAGCGCGAAATCCGTGCTCCAATGCGGCAGGCTCTCCCGTGCCGGCATGCGCAGCGTGCGCTCCAGCGTCAAGCCGGCGACCTGGGGCACCTTCACCACCGTCCCCGTCTCCGTCACTTCGATGATGGTGAGCCCCACGCCCGCCTTGTCCCATTGCTCGGTCTCCGCGGGAGGGGCCGGGGTGCGCGGAGAAAGCTGCGTGGTGTTTTCGATGCGCAGCAGCCGCGCGGCGTGATGCGGGATCACCAGCATCCCCCCGGCGCGGCTGAGCTGTTTGATCGCTTCCTCATACGCCGCCTTCATCTGCGCGGGAGTGGACAGCGGCCCGAATTCGGCCAGGTGCACGAACGCCGGCTTCTCCTGCGGCGTGCCGCCCTGCACCCGGAGCAAGCCACATGCCGGCAAGAGCAGCAGTACTGCCGCCAGGATATTGTGTGTCATTTTCATGGGTGCGTGCCCCTTCCTCAGCCCCGCGGACGGCGCGTATGTCTCTATACGGATACGTATGCATACTGTAGCATAACGGCGATCACGTGTCTATAGCTGTCGCGGGTGTCGGGGAGCTTAAGGGTCGCGCGGCATTGTCGAGATTCGCGTCTCGCGTTTCGGGAATGGGCCGCCCGGCAGAGGCAGCGTTTAGCGTGCAGCGTCTAGCGGTTGTCAGCCTGGAGCGTGTGCCACGGCGTGAGCGCTCCCACCGTGCGCGCGGCGTACACGACAGGACGCAAACGCCATACTGCCACACGCTAGACGCTCTACGCTGTCGGGACAGGCCCGCCCCCGCCCCCCGCACCCCGACAGTACCACGCGACAACGACGGCGCGCTGACGCCGGCGGGCGCATGCGGTTATCGCACCAGCAGCCAATGCAGGGTGGCGGGCGTCGCGGGGGGCGTCTCGAAGCGCGCGACGAATCCCTCGCGCGTCTGGGAGACGACGGCCCGGTTGGTCAACCAGGACAGTTCCAGGAACACCGCATACGCCTCGTCCGCTTCGGCCCGCGGGAATGTGACCGCCAATTCCCGCGCGCCGGCGGGCACCGCGACGTTGATGCCGCGCAAGTTGTGCGCCGTCGTCCCCGTCCCGGATACCCCGCCGATATGCAGGAGACCGCCGGGCACGCTGGCCCCGCCGCCGTCATAGCGCAACGCGCCGTCCTGCGGGGAGACGGTGAGGGTCGCTTCCCTCGCGCCGCCGGCGTATAACCACGTGATCCGCTGCGCGCGGTTGTTCGGTTGGCGGAACAGCAGCGCCGCGTTGGCCGTATCCCCGCCGAAGACGATGCCGTTGCCGCTGGCGGATTCCACCAGCAGGATGTTGTCCCAAGGGGGCCGTTTGTCGGCGCGCGTGGCGTTGTCGTCGAGGTTGCTCGATCCGCCGGCCACCGTCATCACCGCGCTGCGGGAGACGTGCCCGTGATTGGCGATGTCGAGCGCCGGCGACGGGAAGGCGCCCGGCACGGCGTCGAACAGCCAGGCGCGGAAGGGGATCGGCTTGAAGGGATCGGGGCCGATGGCCTGCTCGATGGGATCGTCGGGGGCAAAGTCGACCGCGCTGCCGGTCTGCGGCCCGGGCGTGACTTTGAGGATCCGCTCCAGCGCGCCGCCGGAATGCTCCACGCCGGAGCGCACGCCGCGGGCGACGTCATACACGTTCGCCCCCGGCGCGATGATGTAGGACAGCAGCTTCGGCCGCGCCTCGTCAGCGGTGAAATTCGCGGGATTGTAGAGCCCGGTGATGCTGACGTTATCCTTGGCGCCCCAGAACTGGCGCTGGATGCCGATCGTCTTCACGCCGTCTTTCTCGCTGAAACCGGTGATCAGCCACCAGCGGCGCACAGTGGTGGCGCCGGGCACATATTCATCCGGCTCATCGACGGCAAAGTAGCGTCCCACCACTTCCGGCGTCCACGGGGCATCCTGCGAGCGGATCGAACTCCCCCAGCCCAGCATCGCCCCGCCGGGCGGCATGATATACGCCTTGCCTCCGGTGATCCATTTCCGCGGATTCATATTGATGAGCGGGCGGCCCGAGGCGAGCGTGTGCGCGTTGCGGGCGCCTGTGTACTGCAATTCCTGCGTCTGGCGCGTGAACGCCGCCACCTGGCCGCGAAAAATATCGGCCTCGCTTATCGAGAAGGCGGCATAGATCACCCCGTTCTCGTCGCCCGCCGCCGAGTGGACATCCCCCATGTAATTGAAATGCCCGGCGAACATGTAGGCGTCTCCCTGCGAATAGTGGTGGCGGTTCATGAACACGTCGAAGGTCTGATTCTCGGTATGCGCGTAGGTCTCCATCAGCAGCGCATTGGCGTGGTTCTTGTTGTGCAGGATAGAGCGGTTGACGGGGATGTCCGCGTCCGTGTCGGCCACGAAGTAGGCGGCCCGCTTCTCCGCGTCATACCCCACCGACTTCACATACAGCCGCTGCACGGCGCCGTAGTCTCCGGAGTTGAGAAACATGCCGGGGAAGATGCCGCGCAGCGTTTTAACATAGAACCGTCGGTCTTTGCCCGCTTTGACATCCTCGATGAGCCAGTCTCGATAGCTGGTGGTGCCGCGGTAGATGCTGTTTGCCAACTTGAGCATGGGGAAGTAGCCCCAGTGCCCGCAACTCTCCCCTTCCGCCAGGCGCAAGTCACGCTGCAGCGTCAGGCCGGTCAGCTGCGGCACCAGCACGCGGGGAGTGCCGCCACGATAATCGATGAGCGTGATGCTCGGGGTGTTGCCCCAATCCGTGTTGGCGGGCGCCGGGGGCCGTGGAGTGCGCCAGGTGCCCTGGGTGATGTTCTCGGGCACCCAGGCGGCCGGGGCGGTCAGCGGGATCACCAAAAAGCCGCCGCCCGCGGCGATGAGCGCCTTTGCCGCTTTCTCCAGCGCCGCGTCCGCCTGCGCCGGGGTCGCAATCGGCCCGAATTGTTCGAGGGTGTAGACCGGGGCGGCGGCGTTCACCTCCGCCGCCGGCAAGGCCGGCAGGCTCATCAACACCACCAGTACGGTCAGCAGACTCCAACCTCGCTCACGCATGTCGTCACCCTTTCCTTCCGAATCGCATACGCCGCGCAACAGGCCTCACAGCCCGGGGATGGCACAACGGATCAACTTGGAACCCGACCCGGCATACAAGTAGTCACCCAGCACGGCTTTCCCCACCCACGGCCAGCCGTCGTCAAAGCGGGCGAACTCCTCCAGGCGCCACGCGCCATCCACGTAGCTGACGAAGATCGCCATCGGGCCGGCCAGCGCGACGACGCGCCCGTCCTCCAGGGTGAGCATGCCTTGCCGGCGAATATGGCTTTGCGGCGAGGACACGCAGGACAAGACCTGCATTGTCCGCGGATCCACGACAAACAATTCCGTGATGGCCGAACCGTACAGCAGGCCGTCGCCGCCCAGCGCCAGGTTGGTGATTTCCGGCATGCCGGGCATCGGCACGATCGCCGCGGAGGCCATGGCCCGCGTCCGGGGATCCCAGAGGAACAGCTGGCCTTCCGTGGTGGTCGGCGGCACGCCGCCGCACAACGTGGAGGTGCCGCAGGCCAATCGGCCATCCGGCAGCGGGCACAGCGCCATCACGCCCTGATCCTTCAGCGGGTTGAGCGCGAATCCCGTCGTATCGGTCGCCGGGTCATACCAGGCGATCGCGCCATCGCGGTAGCCGTAGCCGGCGACGCATCCGACGTAGATCCGGCCGTCCGCGCCCATGACCATATCGAACGGCCGGTCTTGATGCGCCGCCAGCGGGCCGTAATTCGCCGGGTTGTTGCCGCGCTCCGCGTCCGGCGGGGTGGGGATGCGCTGGCGTCCCGGGTTGAACGGTCGCGCCGGATCATAGACTTGCAAGGTGGTCCCCGTATATGAGGCGATGAACAACCTGTCGTGGGCGGGCAGCAGGGCATAGGCTTCCGCGCCGGGGATGAGCCCGAGGTTCGCGCAGACGCCGCTCGCCGGATCGTATTGCAACAGATACTCGGGGAGGATGGAGCTCGCGTAAATTTTCCCGTCCGGGCCGGCCGCCACCGCGTGAATGCACAGCGCATTGCCAGGATAGGTTCCCG
>ERZ795030.5841-NODE-5841-length-11086-cov-3.286919_pt1 | contig 11086 bp, 8 predicted proteins | sample MGYA00375122_ERZ795030 | MGnify/ENA primary metagenome ERZ795030 (study PRJEB30165, sample SAMN05720146) | activated sludge metagenome | isolation source: anaerobic digester from wastewater treatment plant | place: Japan | collected 2015-04-20 ...
ATCGGCATATTCCAAACGAATAGTATTCCTAATATTGATAGTAGCGCGCCTAAAAACATTGAACCATTGTCGCCCATATACATTTTTGAGGGGTGCCAATTGAATATAAGAAAGCTGCCTGTACTGCTAATTGCTGAAACTAAAACAACTAGGTAAAACCATTTTTCCACATAATTTTGATAAATAACAACAAGCAAGAAAAATACAAAAATCAACGTAGAAATACTTGATGTAATTGCATCCATATTGTCTAGCATGTTGATACTGTTCATTATACCAACCACCCAAAACACTGTCAATAGGTAGTTTAATGTCTGCGACTCAAATATTTTTATATAGATATCAAAGTTTATCAGAAGTAAAGCACAAGCTAATTGAGCAAAAAATTTAAAGAACGGACTTGAGTTTAACAAATCGTCTGCTAAACCTATTAAAAATGAAATAGTAACAACGAGTATAATCCCTATACCGATATTATTTGTAAGAAAATCACCTTTGAATAGTAAGACATAATTTATTATACCGAATATAAACAGACTAAAAAAGGTTATACCACCAAAAATAGGTTTTGTTTGCGTTTCCCATCTAATACCTGTGACGTTTGCTTTTTTAAGGTTATATTTTTCAGTTGAGTTAATAAGATACCTGTGCAGGAAAAAACCCAATAGAAACGAGTATCCTGCATATAAGATTATCAATATAATGTGCTCCATACCAACAAGATAAAACTACCAAAACTTTGCCGACTTAAACCGTTTCAACCATTTTGAAGAAACGTAATCCTCTTCATCAGTATAATAATTGTATCCGTATCCATAACCATAGCCGTAACCATAGGCTGTTATACGACTCTTTCTAAAATCAACACCATTAAAAACTATAGAGATATTTGACAGTTTTTTATCTTCTATCAAGCTATTTACATTTTGAATAAAACTGCGTTTTGACACCCCTGCTTTAAACACATATATCGGATAATTTGCCCTGTGAAGGTTCATTAATGCGTCTGTTACTATTCCGATGGGTGGAGTATCAACAATAATAACATCATAATGATCTTCGAGTTCTTCAAATATCTCTTCTACACGATTGCTGAAAGCCAACTCTGCAGAGTTTGGTGGAACAGGACCTGCAGTAATATAGTCTAATCCATTCAAATCACTTTTGCGTACACATTTTTGCCACTTGTGCTCGCCACAAATAATGGTACTCATACCTTTTTCGTTATCAACATCAAACCCGATATGAAGACGTGGCTTGCGTAAATCCATGTCTAACAGTATAACTTTTTTTCCGCTTAATGCCTGAATACCAGCTAAGTTTATGGCTACAAAAGTTTTCCCTTCACCAGAAATTGTAGAAGTAACTGTAATTAATTTGGTTCCATGTCCTTGCGATAAAAATTGAATATTAGTTCTAATATTTCTAAATGCTTCAGTAAACATTGAATTTGGATGTTTATCAACAAGAAGTTGTGATACAGGTACTTTATTCTTATAATTTGGTATTACACCTATAATGGGTGTATCGGTGTAGTTTTTGATCGTTTCAGGCAATAGAATATCATCGTATAACAGGTATTTAGTAGTCACTAAAACAAATATCGTTATTAATGCAACAGTAAGTATTATCGAAAAAACACGCGTTTTGTTGGGAGAAATAGGATTAGTAGGCACAGAGGCAACTTCTAAAACTGTGCTACTGGGTACAAAGCTTGCTTGACTTATCATGTACTCTGCTTTTTTTTGCATTAACTGATGATAAAACTCTTCGTTGATCGAATATAGGCGTTGTAGTTTTGCGTATTCAAATTCATTATAGCCTGAACCGCGAAAGATACTTTTTTCGTATTTTATAATTTCCTCTTGTAATATGTTCTTTTTCTGTTCAAGTCGAGTAATTGATGAGCCGATAAAATCCAACAGTTGCCTTTTATAGGATGCTATCTGTGTCTCTATTTTTGTTATTCTTGGATTGGTTGAAGTTACTTCATAAAGCATATTATTACGTTGTTGTATCAAAAGTTGCAAATTGCTTAGCATTGTCGAAATAAACGATTCGATTTTTGTGCCTGTAAGCATTGCTAACATCTCGTAAATATTTGCATCTGGATTGTCTGATAGCTCAGTTTTAATGTGTTCCAAAGTCGATAATTCAAATTCAACAGAAAGTATTTCGTTTTCCATTTCTGTTGCACGACTCACAAACAATGGTATTGGGGACTCTGATTTTGGCTTATCATTTATATTAAATTTCTTTTTAAAGCTATGCATATCAGACTCTACTATATCTAAATTATTATAAACAATATCTAATTGTTTATCAATGAATTTAAGTATATTTTGTACACTTTCCCCTTTTTTAACAACTTCATATTTTTGAAACACATCGGTAATTACATTAACAACTTCAGCTGCTTGTGATGCATTGTTAGACGAGTATGTAATTTCTATTGTTTGTGTTTGTTGACTTAAAATACGAACTGAAAGTTTTTCAAGTATCTCATTTTCAATCTCTCTGGGATTAGTTATTTGAAAAAAATACCTGTTAAGAGGCTCTGATTTACTCATATTTTCAACAGCTTGAAAATTTTGCATTATAATTTTGAACTGGTTGCCTCCTAAAGAAAACCATTTCCCAGTTAAGCCCTTATACTCATATTTACTACCGTTGCTTTCGTATCTAACTTGGCAAGAGTCTATTGAGTAAAAATGAACGAATACATTTTTTTGGTAAATATTATTTGATTCTATTTTGTATTCTACAATAAAAGGCGTTGATTTGTATAGTTCAGAGTTTAGAAATGTTCCTTTGATAAAATAACGCACATCAAACGCAAGGTGTGTCATGCAGCGTTTTATAAACTCTTTCGAACGTAATAGTGTGATGATCTTGTTTAGATTTTTATTATCTTCTCCATAAGCTTCTGATAACTTCAATAACTTATTTGGATTATCATCATTAGTCATTTGCATAACTGTTTTAGCTTCGTAAAGCGGTGGAGTATATCGCAAATAAACAAACCCAATACCTAATGCAATTAACAGGATAGCAATAGATGGTAAAATTGTTTTTTTAACAATTTTAAAGAAAACTATGGGATCAAATGTGTCGTTAAGTATAGGTAGTTTTCTGTTTGTCATTATTTTGTATATAAAACAAGAAGTATTACTGATGATATTGTGGATATTAACGCAAAATATGGTGTCAGTTCGCTTAATATTCTTTTTCCATATCTTGGTCTGCTTTCAATATGTATTATATCGTTTGCTTCTAACTGTAAGTTAGTTCCTTTAAGCTCACTTAACTCTCTGATATTATATAAAAACACTTGTGGTTCTTTTGCCGGGTTACCTCTAATAAGTTTTATCTGATATGCTTTATCAGTATCGCTAAGTCCGCCCGCTTGGGCTATTGCTTCAAGTAAAGTAAGATTATCTTCCGGGATTGTTACTACAGTTCCTATTTGTCCCCCACTTTTAAAGACATATACTCGACGATTAACCACTTGCAAAAGAACAAACGGATTTTGATAATGTTCGGCATATAGTTTTTCAAGCGACTGTTCGGCTTCGCGAATTGTTTGTCCAGCAATATCAACTCTACCAATTGTAGGCAATTTAACCATGCCGTCAAATTCAACCATAAAATCCATCTCGCCCTTAATGTTTTGAGTATTAACACCTTCGGTTATGGCAATCATTCTATAGCCATCGTTTGTAGAGACGCTTATTCGGATTTTATCATACGGTTTTATTCTATACTCAACTTCAGATGTTTTAAACTCTGAATACTGATAATCCGGTGGTGTTGAAAGCATTTTGTTTGGCTGCAACAATTTGCAACCATGCAAGAAAGCTAAAATAACGATTATAAATATGGCATGATACAATAGCTTAATTCTCATGATAAAATATATTTTTCCCAAAGATAATGCTATTTGTGCAAACTGGTTACTTTTTAGTCCGATTAGAAAGTAAATTAGTGTATAGATTTGTTACATCGGTCACAAGCCGCTTTAAATCGAATATTTTAAGTACCTGTTCTTTGCCCTTTTCTGCCATTTGTTTACGTTTTTCTACATTACTTGCAAGTTCAGCAACGCGTTGTGCAAACAGCTCTACTTGATCAGTGCTAGTTAAAAAACCGTGAACACCATCAGTGATAAAATCGGCGATGCCACCAACATTTGTTGAAACAACTGGTACTCCTGCTGCCAACGACTCTATTAGACTTACGGGGGTCCCCTCATTTAACGAAGTTAAAACTGATATATCGGCTGCAGCATAAACATTTTCAATTTCTCTAATCCACGATGTGAAAATTATATCAGAGTTTTCAGTCTGCTCTTCGGGTGTCGATATTGATAGTCCTATGGTTAAAGCCATATCCTCTAAATATTTACGTGTTTCTCCGTCTCCTACAATCATAAACCTAAAATTTATTGTAGAGTTACTATCCTTGATACTTTTAACTATTTTTAAGAACATCTCGTGGTTTTTCACAGATGCCAGTCTTCCGACTATTACAACTAAAATTTCGTTATCAAGAATTTTATAGCGAGACCTGAAAACTACTCTCTTTTCTGACTGATTTATTGAAAATCGGCTTAAATCGAAACCTAAGGGTATTATATGTGTCTTTTTTTCTGGTATAATCTTAAATTTTTTGCACAACTCCTCTTTTTGCAACTGACTAATAACAACAATTGCACTACTTTGTCTGGCTAAAAAACGCTCTATTGTCTTAAATATTAATGTTTTAAAAACATTAAAATAACTATGAAAAACGTGCCCATGATAAGTGTGTACTATAACAGGAACTCCTGAAAACCAAGCAGCTAAACGACCTAATGTTCCCGCTTTTGATGCGTGAGTGTGAACAATATCTGGTTTATACTCCTTTATTATTTTTAATATTTTTCTAAAGGAGCGCAAATCATTTAAAGGATTTAAAGAACGTCTCATCTCTTCAATAACTTGCCCTTTTACTCCTATACTTTCTAAAATAAACAAGCTATCTGCCTCGCATTTTTCATTAGGACCACCAATAAGTTTTGTCTCAAAATTATCGGGCAGGTATTTTGTCAAATAGCCTGCGTTATACGTAGGACCTCCTAAGTTAAACCGATTGATAATCCTGAGAACTTTATACATTACTAAATCCCTAAATGTTTTTTATACCAATGTTGAAACACAACCAAAGCCCAAATTTTTGCAGGAGTATCTCCCACATTTGGTTTAAAGAGTCTCTTTTTTAATTCCTCTGTATATTTAAAGTTAAACAAACCTTGTTCTGCCACAAAATCTCTATTTAAATACTCTTTATCTATTTTATCAAAAAAAGCTCCACTTAATAATGATTGTAGTGGCAATTCAAAACCTTTTTTTGATCTTGTAAACAACTCTTCTGGAAGATAGGTTTTAAAACTATCTTGTAAAATTCTTTTTCTAAAGTTACCGTAAACCTTGTAAGAATCAGGCAAAGACAAGGCATAATCAACAACCCTATGATCGATAAATGGGGAGCGTGCATTTAAAGCATGTGGAGATAATCCAAAATTTAATTTTTGAAGCATATCGCCGTGTAAAACCAATTGTATATCGGCTTTTGTTATCTCGCCTATTGAGTCATTTTTGTTAAGCGTATCAGTTAATTGTTTTATAAATGCATAATAATCAGCATTTTCTTCTGAATTACACAGAAGTTTATTTACCTCTTTCCGTGTTGATATTGATGCCCAACGAACATAGCGTTCAGATGGCATTAATGATAAACCTACCAAAAATTTTGCCAATTGTCTTGCTTTATCACTTATTTTGCCCTTACGTGTTTGCGGAATTAAACTAAAAAATGGCAACATTGTCTTCGCTAACAATCTGTATTTGTGTGATTTAGCTACTTTATAATGAGCTAAATGCTTTCTGTATCCTCCAAAAACTTCGTCTGCACCATCACCCGTTAAAACTGAATTAATCTCTTTTTTTGCTTCGCGGGCTAAAATGTAGAGTAATACAACACTGCTGTCGGCAAATGGCTCATCTAAACTATCAAGAACATTTGGCAAAGTTTCTATTAGATGATTTTCAGTTACTTCTATTGTACGATGGTCTGTTTTAAGGTGTTTTGCTGCTATCAAAGCCCACTTTGTCTCATCGAAAAAGGGATGATTGGGAAAGCCAATATTAAAAGTCGGCAAATTTGATTTGTACCTTGACGCTATAGCAGTAACTATAGAAGAATCGATGCCTCCGCTGAGAAAACATCCTATATTATCCTCTCCCCCTAAACGAATTTTGACAGCATTGTCTACTAACATTTCTAACTGATTGACAGCACTTTCATATGACTCCAGACGGATATTTGTTTCAGGTAAAATATACCATTGTTTTATTTCAATACCACCGTTTTGTGATATAATTGCATACCCAGGTTTTAATTTATTTATACCCTTAATAATAGTATCGTGTAACGGATTATAATTGTGAATAAAGTAACCATATAACGCACTGTGATTTATTGATTTATCAATATTATAGTTTAGAATATGTTCGATACTTGTAGCAAAATTCAATTTTTGGTCATCTGCATAATAGTAAAGATTTTTTTTGCCATAACAATCACGAGATAAGACCAATGTATCGGTAATTCTATCATAAATTAATAGTGAGAAGTAGCCGTTTATTAGTCCGAACACTTTTATGCCTTTCAATATATATAAGCCTAGTACAATTTCACAAATATCATTTGACCTAATTTCGATACTGTTATTTTTGAGGTAGTTGCGACAATCTTGTGCATTATAAAAATTACCATAAAAAAGGACAGTGTATCTTTCAGTTATATCAACAAAGGGAAGGTTTTTATTGTATTTGCTACTACTAGTAGAGGGTATATACGATACTGCAAATTTTTTATTCAATTTAACTTGAGAGTTTTCAAATCCATTTTCAAAAGAAAGTTCAGTTACTGTAGGTTCTTTCTCAGCTAACGATATATTATTTAAAACATGGATTCCTGTAAACTCCAACATATTTGTTTGAGCTAATTATACACCTTTATTGCTTATGGATCTGCAAATATAGGGAAAAGAAAATGATTGTTTTAACTTACAACAATGAAAATTATTTAAGGAACACAGACTGTTAACTATTTATTAACAAATCATTAACAATTGTCTATACTTTAATTTATTAGCTTTATGGCGTTTAACTTTAATAATATAAATTATGGAATCAAAATTTACAGTATCGCAAGCTTTTGTAGAATCAATAAAGCTTGGTTTAAAGAATTTTTTGTCGCTATTGGGTGCAGTAATTCTTTGGGCAATAACCATTTGGATACCTTATCTAAACGTTGGAACAACAGTAGCTATGGTTACTTTACCCGCAAAAATGAGTCGTGGAACAATAATTTCTCCATTAGAAATTTTTGACGGTAAATACCGCAAGTACATGGGTGAGTTCTTTCTCGTTACAGGTTTGAAGTTTATCGTACTCTTTCCTGCTTTTCTTTTCATGTATTTTCCTGGTGTGGTTATGACATACGCTTACTCTTTCGCAACACTGTTTGTTGTTGATAAAGGGATAAATCCCAGTGAAGCATTAAGCGTTAGTAACCGATGTACACATGGATATAAATGGAAAATGTTTTTCACACACCTATTAATTTTTATCGCTTTAGGTATCGTTGGCGGAATTTTAGGAGCAATACATCCAATCTTAACTATAATTGTTCTCCTTGTTTTTGCTCCTGTTTGATTAGGTGCTCAAGCATTCTTCTACGGTAAATTAACAGAAGATATTCCTTCTTTAGAAGAGTAAACTGAGATAAAGCAAAAAATATAAAGCGGCTAAAATCAGATAGGCCGCTTTTTTATTTTAGTAATGTGATTGTATATCAAAGCATAAACAGCATTAGCTAAATAATAGTACAAATTATTTCAAATTTGCTAAAATATTGATAAATTTGCACTCTGAAGTTCGGGATGTAGCTCAGTCAGGTTTAGAGTACGCGTCTGGGGGGCGTGGGGTCGGAAGTTCGAATCTTCTCATCCCGACCAAAATACTTTTTCATAACTTTTTTAATGTTAATTAGAAGCCTCTCATATAGTGATGTATGAGAGGTTTTTTATCTAAAAAAGGTTTGATAATATTCATTTTTGCACTTTGTTATTAGTTTTTTATCTTCACTTGTGCTACATATTTGCTACATTTGTGTTACACATACGAAAAAATGTAGCACAATAGCGTATGTAGTCTCATTACCTACTTTTTAACATGAACAGATTTAACGATACAGATATAAACATAAATCAGTTTCATTACGAATTACCAAATGATAAAATTGCAAAATATCCACTTAAAAACCGAGATGAATCAAAACTATTGCTATACAATAAAGGGGTAATTTCTAAAGAAACTTTCAAAAATTTACCACAATTTCTTCCTAAAAATTCATTGTTGGTTTTTAATAACACAAGAGTAATCTCTGCACGCCTGTTTTTTAATAATATCAATGGTGCAAAAATTGAAGTTTTTTGTCTTGAGCCGGCTAATAACTTGGATTTTTCACAAGCTTTTGCGTCAACGGAAAAATGTAGGTGGAACTGCTTAGTAGGCAATCTAAAAAGATGGAAAAATGACACCATTACTTCAGAATTAGGTATCGACGGCAAACGAATTTGCATAGAAGCTGAACTAATTGAGAGGTGTGAAGGATACAATATTGTCGAATTTCGCTGGTCAAAAAAATATTCATTTGGAGAACTGCTCGACCATGCAGGGAAAATACCCATTCCCCCTTATTTAAACCGAGAGAGCGAAGACAGTGACAAGTTAACTTATCAAACAATATTTGGAAAAATTTTGGGATCAGTTGCTGCCCCAACCGCAGGATTGCATTTTACTGACAGCGTATTGCAATCACTAAGAGATAGAGAAATTTCCCTTGATGAAGTTACTCTACATGTAGGTGCTGGAACTTTTAAAGCCATGTCAGGAGAGACTATTCATGACCACATAATGCATTCCGAGTTTTTTACACTCTCTAAAGAGACAATAAAAAATCTAAAACAACATATTGGTAATATTACAGCTGTTGGTACAACAACCACGAGAACGCTCGAGAGTTTATACTACATTGGTTGTCAAATACTAAGCGGAAAAACACCTGCTAACAATCATTTTAATATTGAACAGTGGGAGCCTTACGAAAAAGAGAATTTATATAACGCAGAAGAATCACTTAATGCTATTTTAGACTATTTAGAAACCAATAAATTAACACATATTCAGGCAAGCACATCAATAATTATCATTCCCGGATATAAGTGTAAATTGACAAACCGCCTGATTACCAATTTTCATCAACCTAAAAGCACGTTGTTATTACTTTTAGCATCATTTGTTGGCGAAAACTGGAGACAAATGTACGATTTTGCACTTGAACATGATTTCAGATTTCTAAGCTACGGTGACTGCTGTTTGATAATTTGAAAAATTGATAATTGTCACTATAAATGCAAAATCATTAATAAAAATGAACTTTTGACGTTTGTTTTTGTTTAAAAGTTAAAAATAAAATCATTTCTATAAAACCTCCAATATGGTAAATTTATGGAAAATATATCACTTGTAATTTGATTACAGAATTTTAACTGTTTTTTTAAATAATAAATGTTATTTTTGCAAATACGTCATACTTCAATAGTTATGGAAAATAAAGAAACAAGAGACATTGTAAAAGATATTTTTACCAGTTATTTAGAGAATAACGGCTATCGTAAAACTCAAGAACGCTACGCAATTGTAGACACTATATATTCTCACAACGGTCATTTTGATGTTGAATCGCTGTACTTAGAGATGAAAAATAAGAACTATCGTGTAAGTCGTGCTACAATATACAATACTATAGATTTAATGGCTGATGCTAATCTCTTAATTAAACATCAGTTTGGTGATGGAGTAACACAGTTCGAGCGTGTATTTAACTACAAGCAACACGACCACATGATTTGCACAAGTTGCGGTAAAGTTATCGAATTTTCCGATTCCCGAGTTGATGAAATAAAAGACTCTGTATCAAACTTATACGAATTTAATATTAATTCGCATGTACTGTATTTTCATGGTATTTGCAAAGAGTGTCAAAAAAAATAACGAATGATTGTCATTTAATAGTCACATTATGTAATCTCCAACTGCTACTCCTCTACTAATATAAAAGGTAAATACTCTTTTTGTTTTTCATATTCACTTTTCAGCATGTTTTGCATGCTTTCATTGTTTTTCATAAGTAGAAAAACTGCTCCTTGAGCACGCAATAGCTTTTCGCCTCTGTCTAATCCAAGATTTACTTTGTAAAGCTCTCTTATTGTGTTTGCAAATTCGGTGTACATACTATATTCATCGCTGTGGTAATGCTTAGCAATTGATGAAAATGAAAACGCCTCTAAGAACGGCTGTCTCACGCTTTCAGTTTTCTTAATATCGTTTAAGCCAACACAGACTTTGCCAATATAATGTCCTTCATCATTAAGTCTTATTATTGAGAAAAATTTTACAGCCACGTTCAGCAGTTGGTCAATGGTAACCGTGTCTTTCGGAATATTCTTATCAACTGCCTTACTTACTAAATCTGTCATAACAGAATTAAATGAAGTGTCTTTTTTAAGGTCTTCGAAATACTTCTTTTTTATTGATATACTGTCAGTTAGTGCCAATAGTTCCTGATAGTTTGCGTTTGAAGAAAAGTTTGTCAACAAATAGTCGATAAACATTGTATTGGAGTTCACTAACTCTGAAATACAACTCTCTTTGGTTGTTTCCACAATTGATTTGGTTATGTAATCATTTCCATCGTGAGTAGCTTTCTGAACCGAAATAAAATCTTCATAGAGATTTATTATGTCGCACTGTTTCTGCCCGTATCCGTAAACTGCAACAAGGGTCAAAACAATTGTTGTTAAGAGTGATCTTCTCATAATTATCTATTTTTATTTATACATAGCTTTTAACCTAATACCGTTTGGACATACACTATAGTCCAAACTTCGCTATCGCTCTTTTGGACTATGTGTCTG
>ERZ795030.5843-NODE-5843-length-11084-cov-4.622631_pt1 | contig 11084 bp, 10 predicted proteins | sample MGYA00375122_ERZ795030 | MGnify/ENA primary metagenome ERZ795030 (study PRJEB30165, sample SAMN05720146) | activated sludge metagenome | isolation source: anaerobic digester from wastewater treatment plant | place: Japan | collected 2015-04-20 ...
GCTGCTGTCCGTCGCGGAGGAAAGCGCCATCCTCACCGCGCGAAAAGGTTCCTGACCCCAGCACGACAGCCGAAAGGGACGAGTGACGGCACACAATGGAAAGTCTGCCCCCCGAAGATCCCTCGGCGCCTGCCAGCTCTCCCGCCTAGGGGTAATCCAGCCAATCGCAGGCCGCACTCCGCATGAGACGGTAGAGGTACGCGACGCCGGATAACCGCTCCGGAGCGTTCGCCCATGGCGCTCCGACCAGCACGTCGCCACCGACGGCCGTCACGGCCACGCCGAAACCCGTTCCCGCCCGATTGATGAACCAGGCGTATACGCGCAACATCGTGGACCCCTCCTCTGTGGGACGGGCACAATCCTTAACCGGTTGCGATATCCACAGCGGGATTCATGATTCTAGAGTCAATAGTTTCCCGTTCCATGATGTTAAGAGGCTATCCCGAAAGGCCGTCATGTGCCAGCCATAAGTGTCCCGTCAACTTGATTTCAGGATGTCACGCTCTTATACTTTCCGAGCATCGGGCCGCCATTGCCGGTTGGCTGCATTTCCATTCCACTCGTTGAGTTTCAGCCATGTCGTCTCCTTTTCGTGTTTTCGTTTATGCCCTGGTCGCCGCAGTTCTCGCGGCGCCGATCGCCGCGGTCGAGCCCGCCTCGACGCCGCCCGTCGTGCCGCTCGGGCTCGATGCCTACCTCCAGTGGGAGAAATGGCCCCTGCAACGGCTGGGCGTGCGCTCCTATATGCGCAGCACCTACGACCGGTCCGGCGGTAACCAGAGCGCCGATGCGAGCCATTACCTGTATCAGGAAGCCGAGGATTTCAACGTCGCGCTCGATGAACTGGGCCCCGGCGTGTTGTATTTCAAGCGCACCAATCACTGGCACGGCAGCCCGTGGCACTATGAAGTGGATGGAACCGATCACATCGTCCAGGAGAGCTCCACGGCCGATCCGCTGAATCCGGTCGCCGACTCGGTCTTCCTCCCGGAGGCACCCTTCCCCAACCCGCTCACCTGGACCTGGTCGGTGACCCGGGGGGCCGACCTGATGTGGGTGCCGATCATGTTCGAGCAGCAGTTGAGGATCGCCTATAGCCGCACGCACTACGGCACGGGCTATTTCATTCTGCACAAGCTGCTGCCCGGGATTGCGCTTTCACGCCCGCTGCGTTCCTGGTCGATCCAGGAGATTCCGGATCCGGCCGTGCTGGATCTGATCAACCGCAGCGGAACCGACATCGCCCCCGCCGACACGCTGATCCAGGAGGCCGGCGACCTCTCACTCGCCGCCGGCGGCACGCTGCCCGTCGCGCAAATCCAAGGACCGGCGACGCTGCGCGCGCTCAAGTTCACGCTACCGCTGGATCGCGCCCTGGATCTGGAGCGGGTCCGGCTGCGCATCACCTGGGACGGGCGCGCGCAGCCCTCGGTCGACGCGCCGCTGTGTCTCTTCTTCGGCGCCGGCACGTTCTACAATCGCGACGGCAGGGAGTGGCTGGTCAAGGCGTTTCCTGTCAGCATCCGGCAGACAGCGGACGAGCTCCAGCTCGCGTGCTACTTCCCGATGCCGTTCTTCAGGGAAGCCCGCATCGAACTGGCGGATGTGCCCGCGAGCGAGGCCGAGATCGGCTACGAGATCCGGGCGGAGCACTACGACGGGCCATCGAATCATGTCGGCTATTTTCACGCGACCTATCGGGACCATCCCGATCCCGAACCCGGAGTCGACCTGGTCTATCTCGACACGCGGGAGGTGGAGGGGGGCGGCGATTGGACCGGCGCGTTCGTCGGCAGCTCGTTCATTTTCTCCCATCATGCGATCCTCGGCACGCTGGAGGGGGACCCGCGGTTCTTCTTCGACGAGTCGCAGACCCCCTCCTACGGCACCGGCACCGAGGAATGGGGCGGCGGGGGCGACTACTGGGGCGGCCGGACGATGACGTTGCCGTTCGCCGGCCACCCGGTCGGCGCGCCGAATCCGGACGCGGCCCACAACGACCGCGACCGGATTGAATCGGCCTATCGGTTTCTGCTGGCCGACCTGATGCCGTTCGGCAAGCGCGCGATTATCCGCAATGAACACGGCGCGCTGAATGATTCGCGCGAGCACTATGAATCGGTGGTCTACTGGTATGGCCTGCCCGGTGCATCGCTCGTCCGGACCGATGTGCTCGATGTCGGCGATCCGGCCGACGAAGCCGCGCACGACTACGTCTCGCCGGACGCCACCGCGCCTTACAGATTCAGTTCACGTTACGAATGGGGACCGACGGCGGTTGAGCTGACGGCGCCCAATCGACCCGAGGCCAACCCCGCCAGCTACGCCGAGTTCAGCTTCCACCTTCCCGCGGCGGGTGAATACTCGCTGTGGGTGCATGGCCGCGCGGAGCGCCCGTTCGTCACGTCCGACGCCTTCTGGGTGCAATTCGACGGTGAGATCGGCACGCCGGCTTTCACGGCGGCGGCCAACGGCATCAACGGGCTGGGCAACTGGCTCGACGGCCATCCCGGCGAGCTGGACTACCGCTGGTCCAGCGGGATGCCCAACGCCGTCCCGCAGGTCATGCGCTTCGCGGAGCCGGGCACCCACACGCTGCGGATCCAGCCGCGCCATCGTGGGCATTTTCTGGATGAGATCCGCCTGACGCCGGTCAACGCCGTCCCGCTGAACGATCAACCCGCTGACGCGCTGGCGGAAGCCGCCGTTGCCGCGGCGGCGGTCGTGCTGCGCGCCGAAGACGCGCGGACCCTCGCCGGCGCTTATCGGCTGCTCGACGACCGGGGCGCGCGCGCCGGCAAGGCGCTCTACATCCCCAGCGAAACGCGCGAGGTCGTGCCGGTGCAGACCAAGGATGGCCGCCGGACCGACGGAACGTCCGAATTCACGCTCCGCATCGATCCGGACAATCACGGGGTCATGCTGCGGCGCACGCTCGATTACCAGTACCCCAATCAGCGCGCCCGCATCTGGATTGCGGCGGTGGGCGAGGATGGCAACCCGGGCGATTGGCGTGAAGCGGGCGTGTGGTACGAGGCGGGCGCCGATACGCACCTTTACAGCGATCCTCCCGGCGAACTCGATCCGACCCGCAAGACCCTGCAAACGTCGGGGCGGCGATTCCGCGACAGCGAGTTTCTCATCCCGCTCGAGCTGACGCGCGGGCAGTCCGCCATCCGCGTCCGCGCCGAGTTCTGGCCGCTCGAGCGTTCGCTCTGGCCCGGCCAGGAGTTTCCGCACCGGACGACCTGGACCGAACTGGAGTACCAGGCCTGGAGCTACGTCATGCCGCCGGACCCGTTCGCGAACGACGATTGAACGAAACGTCGCGTTCGCTCCTCGGGCCGACAACAACGCCGGCGATTGTACCCGGTGGTTTCCGCCGGCAAACCGGAGATAACCGGGAACGGTGAACTATATCGGCCTTGATGCGGCGCGCCGCGGCCGGTAGCGTGGGGCGAACGTCGTTGAATTCAGGGGCTCGATGCGCGAGGAACGGGACTACGCGCCCCCGAGGCAGGGAGATGATCAACCGGGGAATACCGCCGCGAATCCGTTCGGTCCATCCGTTGATTCCGGTGATCGAACCATGCGGCCGGCGGCGCGCCGCGGGCCGGAGGATCGCGGGATGACGGACACCGCCCCGCCTTTCGAAGCCTGGATGGATCTGGCGCTGGCGGAGGCCGAGGCGGCGCTCGCCCACGACGAGGTTCCGGTTGGCTGCGTGATTGCCGATGGGTCGGGGGCAATCGTCGCGCGCGCCCATGACGCGCGTCAGGCGGCGGCCGATCCGCTCGCCCACGCCGAACTGCTGGCGCTGCGCCAGGCGGCCGCCGCGCAGGGCGACTGGCGGTTGGACGGCATGACGCTGGTGGTCACGCTGGAGCCGTGCCCGATGTGCGCCGGGTCAATCCTGATGGCGCGGATCGCGCGCGTGGTGTTTGGCGCGCGCAGCCCGAAATGGGGCGCCGCCGGCTCGCGCGCCGACTGGCTCGGCTCGGGCGTCTTCCCGCATCGGCCCGAGGTGATCGGCGGCATCCGGGAGGCGCCCTGCGGCGAAGTGCTGAGCCGGTATTTTCGGCGACTGAGAAAGTCCGCCGACGAGATGGGCGGATAGCGCCGGCAACGACTGTGAACCTCGCCGTATTTCGCGATGCACGCGCGGCCCCCGGTTTTGGTTGGCTATTAACCTCGGAAATCCTACGATTGCGCGAACCACCTGAAGGGAGGCGATGTCTCGCGCATGCGATGGGTCACTTACAACACAGGCAAGCCGCTGCGCGCGGGCCTGTTGATCGATGATCTGGTTGTGGACTTCGAACAGAGCGCCCGGGCGTTGCTCGGCCGGTCGGCGCCCGCTTCGGTCCGCGCGATCCTGGAGTGGGGCAATCCGGGCCGGCAACTGGCCGAGCGGCTGCTCAAACGGACGCGAAAGCTCGTGCAGCGGATCGAGCAGGGGACCGAGCGCCGTCCCGCCTGGCTGATTCCGCTCGACCGGGTCCACCTCAACGCGCCGGTGCCCGACCCCGAGAAGGTCATCTGCCTCGGCCTGAACTACCTGGAGCACTGCCGCGAGCAGGAGGGTCGACTGGGTCGGCCCGTCGAGCCGCCGAAACAACCAATTCTGTTCGCCAAATTCGCTTCAACGTTGACGGGGCCCTATGATCCCATCGTGCTGCCCGATCCCAAGGTGACGCGCGAGGCGGACTATGAAGTCGAACTGGCGGTGGTGATCGGCCGGACGGCGCGCGGCGTCTCCCAGCGCGCGGCCGCCGACCATATCGCCGGCTACATGGTGCTGGACGATGTGTCGGCGCGCGATTGCCAGCGCGAGGACCACCAGTGGGTCCGCTCCAAGAGCTTCGATACGTTCGCGCCATGCGGGCCCGCCCTGGTGACCCCCGACGAAGTGCCCAATCCGGGCCGGCTGGCACTGACCACCCGGCTCAACGGCGAGGTGATGCAGTCAAGCAACACCAGCGACATGATCTTCAAGATCCCGCGGATCATTTCATTTATCTCCCAGGCGATCACGCTCAAACCGGGCGATATCATCACGACCGGAACGCCGCCGGGCGTGGGGGCATTTCGCGAGCCGCCGATCTCCCTCAAGCCGGGCGATGTCGTGGAATGCGAGATCGAGGGCCTGGGCGTCTTGCGCAACGTCTGCCGACGCGGGTGACGCGGTCTCGCGCCGCGCTCCCCGGCCCCCCAACCTGAAAGGGACACGCCATGGCGAATCCGTGGAAGATTTTCGGGATCGGCTGTCTGGTGATTGTCGTCCTGATTGCGATCGTGATGGGGATCGGGTTCTACATGGCGTTCAAATTCGGTTCGGGCCTGGCCCGGCAGGTGCAGGCGGCCCAGGCGCGCGTCGCCGAACTGAATGCGCAATTCCCCTTTGCCGCGGACACCGGCACCCTTCCCGACGCGGAGCGGTTCGAGACCTGGCTTCAGGTGACCCGCGATGCCGGGGCCGCGATGGAGCAGCACGGGACCGACTTTGAGCAACGGGTCGAATCGGCGGCCGAGGAGGGAATGTTCCAGGCGCTGGGTGCGATGGGCGGTCTCGGCGATCTGGTCGCCGGCATTTTCGGCTCGCTGGGCGACGCGCTGCAAAGCCGCCAGATGTCGCTCGACGAGTATAAGTGGTACACCGCGACGGCGCACACGGCGCTGCGCATGCAGGGGGCCACGACCGACACGACGCTGACCGAGATCGCGCGGCAAGTGCGCCAGCGGCAGGACGCGGATGTTTCCCCCCCGGCGACGCCGGAGCTGTCGATCGCCCAGATCGAAACGATGCAGCGGATCCTGACCGACGCTGCGGCGCAGCATCCCGATCTGGCCGAACGAATCGCCGGGGCGATCAACCTCCTCGGCATGTTGCGCCAGTCTCACGTTGGCGAGATGGAGGCGCCCGCGCCGCCGCGGCCGGCGGAGCTTGATGCGCCGCCGGGTTCGGCCCCGCCATCGTCTCCCGCGGATGCCCCGCTGCCCGCGCCGGCCGGCTGAGCGTTCCAGCAGTTCACGTTCAATCCACGCCTGAAAGGAGGCGAGCACGATGTTTGTCGTTTGCGTGACGGTCTGGGTGCGGGAAGCGTACCGCGACGCGTTCATCGCCGCAACCCTCGAGAATGCCCGCAACACGCGCGGCGAGCCGGGCAACCTGCGCTTCGACGTCCTCCAGGCGGTCGATGATCCCAACCGCTTCTTCCTCTACGAAGTCTATGTGGATGAGGCGGCATTCGCCGAGCACCAGCAAACGGCGCACTACTTTGCGTGGCGCGACACCGTGGCCGACTGGATGGCCCAGAAGCGCCAGGGCGTGAAGCACCGGGCGCTGGATCCCGCAGACGCAACGGCCTGGACCGCCCAGGCTTGATCCCGACTCCCGGGCGACGGGTTTTCGCCCCGGCGCAACGAGGCGCGACCCATGTACACTGCTTTCGACTTTCGCCTTCCACAGTGCATCCTGTTCGGCGCGGGCCGGTTCTCCGAAGCGGCGACGCACGTCGCGCGCTTCGGCGGGCGGGCGCTGCTGGTGACCGGCGGCCAGTCGCTTGAGCGGACCGGCCGGCTCGCCGCGCTTGAGGACCAACTGCGCGCGGCGGGCGTCGCCTGGCGGCGAATCGTGGTGCGCGGCGAACCGACCGTTTCGGTGGTCGATCAGGGCGCCGCCGAAGCCCGCCGGTTTCAACCCGACTGCGTCCTGTCGGTCGGGGGCGGCAGCGTGCTCGATGCCGGCAAGGCCATCGCCGCGCTGCTGACCAATCCGGGCGAAACGCTGGACTATCTGGAGGGGGTCGGGCGCGGCCGGACGCTCGACCAGCCGGCCCTGCCGCACATCGCCGTTCCGACAACCGCCGGCACCGGCTCGGAGGCGACACTCAACGCCGTCATCACCGATGACCAGCACGCCTTCAAGAAATCGATGCGCGCCGACGGCATGCTCCCCACCGTCGCGCTGGTCGACCCCGATCTGCTGGAAGGCTGCCCCGCCGAGACCGCCGCCGCGTGCGGCATGGACGCCGTCACCCAGTTGATCGAGGCCTACGTGGCGCGCAACGCGAGCCCGTTCACCGACGCCTTCGCGCTGCAGGGGCTGTATCATGCCAGCCGGCTGGCGGACTACCTTCACGATACGACGCAGCCCGCGGCGCGCTCGTCGATGGCGCTGGCCAGCCTGATCGGCGGCATCTGTCTGGCCAACGCCGGGCTCTGCGTGGTGCACAGCCTGGCCTCGCCGCTGGGCGCGTTTTTTGATGCCCCGCACGGCGTCATCTGCGCGGCGCTGCTTCCCCCGTCGGTTCAGCTCAATGTCGAGCGCGCCCAGGCCGAAGGCAACCGCGAGCTGCTCGACAAGTACTGCATGGCCTATGATCTGCTGCTGGCCCCGGATTCGGCCCATGCCGCGGCGCCGATGACCCGCGGCGGGATTGTCGAGGCGCTCGATTCTCTGAATGAGCCGGCGCGCGGCGCGCAGGCGCTGGCCCTCCGGCTCGGCGAGCTGCGCCAGGAACTCAACCTCCCCGGCCTGGCGCACTATGGCGTCACGACCGCCGACTTCGGGCGGATCATCGATGCCGCCGGCACGGCCAATCTGCACAACAATCCCGTCGAGCTCGACCGCGCCGCCCTGACCCGGCTGCTGGAGCTGGCGCTTTGACCTCCCCTGCCCCGGCCGCCGGCCCACCGCCGGGCGAACCGGCGCCCGACCCCGTTCCTTCGGCGCCGCGCTGCCGGGTCTGGCCGCTGCTGCTGGCCATCGTGGTGCTGGCGGGCATGGTCCGCTGTCTTGGGTTGGGTAACTGGCCGCCCGGCCTGTTCCGCGATGAAGCCGAAAAAGGCTACAACGCCTGGGCGCTTGCCACGACCGGCGGGGTGGTGCAGTTTGAGCCGCTCCCCGGCCAGCCGCCGGCGCCGCGGTTCGAACGGCGGCCGTTCATGATCTCAGTCGCCGGCACGCGCACCTCGGCCATCTACCAGTACGCCTCGATCCCGTTTGTCGGTCTGGGCGGCCTGTCGGTCGCCACGACCCGGATGGCCGCGGCCGCCGCCGGAACGCTCGCCGTCCTGTTGCTCGGCGCGCTCATCGCCCGCGCCTGGGGCGCGCCCGCCGGCCTCGCCGTCGCGTTCTGGCTGGCGTGCAGCCCGTGGCATCTGGTGTTCAGCCGTTGGGCGTTGCAGGGCATTTTCGTTCCCCTGCTGATGGCGGCCGTGCTGTGGGGTCTGTGGCTGGCGGAGCGGGCCCCCACACGACGGCAAGGGCTGGCGGGCTTCCCGCTGGCCGGCTTTTCGCTCGGCATGCTGTATTACGCCTATTCCGGCGCTTCACCGTTCGCCCTGGCCTGGGGGGCGTGCCTGCTGATTCTCCATCGGCGTGAAATCGGCCGGCGGCCGCGCGCCGCGCTGGCCGGGCTGCTGCTGTTCCTGGCGTGGTTCATCCCCACGACCGCGGTCCGGCTGGCGCCGGGCGGCGCCGAACGCCTGGCGCGCATCGCCATCTGGTCGGACCCCGGCCTCTCCGCCGCCGGGCTGCTGCTGGCCTTTCTGCGCAACTACCTCGCGCACTTCGACCCCCGGTTTCTTTTTCTGACGGGCGACGCCCAGCCCCGCCACTGCATCCCGGGAACCGGCGTGCTCCTGCTCGCCGACGCCGTGCTGCTGCCGATCGGGCTTGTCTGGACGATCCGCAAGCGGCAGCCGCTGGCGGGGGCGCTGCTGGCGGCGCTATTGTGCGCGCCGATCCCGGCGGCGATCACGCGCGTCGGCATCCCGCACGCGCTGCGCGCCATCGGCATGATCGTCCCGGCCGTGGCCTGGAGCGGCGCGGGCCTGGTTGTCCTTCTCGGCTGGCTTCTCCACCGGTTCGACGCCATCGGGTCCGGCGCGCCCGAATCGCACCGGCGTGGCCGGGTTTACGCCGGGCTCCTGCTGCTGGCGCTGGGCGGCCTGGCATTCAATGGTTTGTGGCGCTATGGCCTGCACGCCCGCGACCCGATCATGCAAGTCGCCTTCCAGGAAGGCGACCGGCGGGCCTGGCAGGCCGCGGCCGATCGGCGCGGCGCGATGCGCCTGCACATCCCTTATCTCTCTCCCTTCACGCTCTACCATTATCTCTTTTATTTTCAGGTTCCTCCGCACCAGGCGCATCGCGTGTTCGAAAACGACGGGCCGGTCCAGTGGTTCAATCCGGAACAGGAGCCCGTGGAGCTTGTCTGGCAACGGATGGCGCCCGGCGAGGCGCTGATGGAATGGGTCGATCCGGCCTGGTTGCGCGACGAACGGGGCAGGCCGCTGCTGACTCCCGCCGAGTCGGCGCGCGCCGGCGAAGCCTGGGCGCGGCTGCGGCTCAAGCCGGGGAACTGATGCCTGGCCGACGGCGCGATCAGGGCGAGCATCGAGTTCCGTTCACCTCACGGGGGCTTCCAATCGTTTCCGGCGCGCTATAGAATCCGACAACCGCCCCGCGCGCCGGCCGCGCGGCAGCCTGCATCGAGGCCTCCTCAGCCATGGCGATGATTGAAATCCGGCGGATGCGCAAGGCCTTCGGCTCGCACGTCGTTCTGGAGGACGTCGACCTCGACATCGAGCGCGGCGAAACGCACATCATCCTGGGCCGCTCCGGCACCGGCAAATCGGTCCTGCTCAAGATCATCTGCGGGCTGATCGAGCCCGATGGCGGGCGGCTTGTCGTCGATGGCGACGTCAAGGGCGAGGTCGACAAGAAACAGTGGCGCGCCGCGATGGCCAAGGTCCAGATGTTGTTCCAGGGGGCGGCACTGTTCGACTCGATGACGATCGAGCAGAACGTCGCGTTCCATGCCATCGAGCACGGCGAGATCAAGCGGAGCCAGGCGAGCGCCTACGCGCGCGAATTTCTGGAGATGGTCGACCTGGCGGACGCGGGGGGGAAGATGCCGGCGGAACTGTCGGGGGGCATGAAGAAGCGCGCCGCGCTGGCCCGCGCGCTCGCCGCCCGGCCGCGGATCATGCTGTATGATGAGCCGACGACCGGCCTGGATCCCCTGACCTGTCAGGTGATTAATAATTTGATTCGACAAACGCAGGAGCGCCTGCACGTTACGTCGATCGTGGTGACGCACGACCTGCGCTCGGCGCAGGAGGTCGGCGACCGCTGCTCGTTTCTGCATGAAGGGCGCATTCTGGAGACGACCCGTCCGCGCGACCTCGCGCGTTCCGAGCACGAGATCATCCGCACGTTCCTCGAGGACGCCGTTGTCTTTACGTAGGGTGCCCGGACACGGACCGAAAGCTTCGGGTGTCCGCGGCTGCCGGACGGCCGGTCAGCGCGTCATGTTGCGGCAGGAGGGGCAGACGATCTCGTCGCCGACTTCGACACCGCAGTGGGGACAGCGGCGCCGCCGATTGCGCCGGTTGGTCTGCAGGCTGAGCGCCATGCCGAACGAATCGCCCTGGCGCTGGATTCGCGAGAACGACGGGGGGTCGACCGGCTTCATGTCGCGGTTGGCCGGATGGCCTCCCGACTGCGACCAGTCGTATTCGTACTCGAGAAGGTAAACCGCCAATTCCACCAGATACGGAACAAACGCTTCTTCTTCCCGGTATAACTGGACATTGCGTTCGAGCACTTCCAGCAGTTCAGCGCGACTGAGTTTCGCTCGGCCCATCTTGCTGCACATCCATGGTGAGTCGCGTCGCAGCCCAGTCCTGCAGGAAAGCAATGGACACAACCGTGCCGGCGGCCACGATCTGATCCTTCTTGTCGGCAATCCGCAGCGCCAACTCAAGTCCCGCGGCCAAATCCGTGCACAACGTCACGTCGGGAAAATGGCGCCGGGCGCAGTCGGCGAGGTCCGCGGCCGACGCCCCGCGCGGGCTGTCCACCGGATAACAGACCACCCGCCTCCAACCGGGCCAGCGGGCCAGCGCCGCGAAGAACCCGTCATGTTCCTTATCGGCCATCATGCCGACCAGCAGATGCGTCCGCGTTCCCGGGAAATGGGCTTCCAGCGCCTGGACCAGGGCGTCGGCGCCCGTCGGGCAGTGGGCCGCGTCGATGATCAGCGGCGGCACCGTCGGCCAGCGTTCCATCC
>ERZ795030.5844-NODE-5844-length-11082-cov-7.134125_pt1 | contig 11082 bp, 11 predicted proteins | sample MGYA00375122_ERZ795030 | MGnify/ENA primary metagenome ERZ795030 (study PRJEB30165, sample SAMN05720146) | activated sludge metagenome | isolation source: anaerobic digester from wastewater treatment plant | place: Japan | collected 2015-04-20 ...
CCATCGCATCGGGAGCCCCACGACCGTGGTGCTTCCGTACGATGGAACCTTGAGTTCAGGGATTGACGACGTTCCCAAAATGCTGGATGAAGACAAAGAGGAGAAGGAAACAACAGGAGACCCAATCACTCCATCGAGTGAATATGTCCGTCTCACCATCCCTGACGGCATCACCATCAGTTTGAAGGGTCGCTTGGTGGTGAACGCCAAGCGAGCATCCAATGCGACGAAGTTCCAGGGACATGTTACGGGACCAAACTTCTCGGTGTTGCATCTTGCAGAGAACAGCAAGGTCACCATTGAGTATAGGGGAGAGCTCTATGCCCTCGGCTTTGTGGAAGGGGATGGAGAGATTGAAGTCGAATCGGGCGGGTACGTCTATGAAGGGCTCTTCATCTCCTCCTTCAGGGGAGGGACGGCCACCTGGAAGATCTCTGATGAGGTCTTCCCCTTCGATCAGTTTACGGTAGCCCAGATTGAACCCAAGGTTGTCATCAAGGCGGGGGGCAACTATATCGCCAAATCCCTGATCTGGGCAGGAGGACGGTATACCAGCGGAGACTTCGTCCTGGTGGGAGATGATGCCATCATACGAATGACGAGTGGAAGCGTCACAAAATCGTTTGACGCTTCATCGTGTCGTGTCACGATCACCCTCGATGGAATGGGCTCCATCAATGATGGAGGCATCAAGGTAGGAAACCTCACCGCAACCACCGAAGGGAAGGCTATCCCCTTCGATGGAACCTGGCACTTTATCGTTTCTGCTGATAGCTCTTTGGACATCAACGCAAAGGTGGCATTGCTACCGGGAAGCTCTCTCACTGTTGAGAGCGGAGCTACGGTAGTAGTCAAAGAAGGGACCAGCGGAGACAAGGGACGCAATGAACTGACCATATTCAATGCTGGGAACATCCCCTATCCTGAAGATTACAACAAGTATCCCAATGATACGGTTGAGCATTACTATCGAAATCAACCAAATCTTGGGTACTCTTCCTCCACTGCAGCTGAGGTTCACAATGCTGGAACCATCGAGATTGAGAAGAACAGTGGTATTGCCGGAGCTATAACCAATGATGGAGGAACCATTAAAGATGATGGGGCTATCAAAGAATATACTTATTACGTTGTCAGTGGTTCTGCAGGAGACGCTGAAGTGTACACCATCGTCGTACAGTAGGTCTCAAACGAATGACCCACCATCTCTTCAGCTCAGCCGAAGAGATCCTCCAGCTCCACCAGCCTGACTCTCCCATCCTGCTCTGCAACGGCCTTGAGTGAGTCGGTGAACCCACTCTTGCTGAAGAGCCAGAACGAGATGTGTGGGCTCTGTGTGACAAGCGTAGAGCGGTGGATGAGCGTATTCAGCGTCGCTTCGTTCACTGGTGCATTGGCCCACTTGTATTCACCGAAGATATAGTTCTCTTCCCCGTCGTGGGCGACCAGGTCGATTTCCTCTTCGATTTTGGTGGTGGGGTCTGGTCCCCACCACCTGCCGATTTCGGTGATGAGGAGTTCGGTTGTATTGAGCACGTACTCTTGTGCGATGGCTTCAAAACTTCTTCCTAAAAACTGAGGAAGGTATTTCTCAGTCCTTACCAGCACTCCTGCTGTGTGGCCACTTAGGATCAACGAGGTGTAGGGGAAGACAAAGCGATACCAGAAGGCAAAGAGTTGGTCGCTGAACTCCCAGATGGCCCGTCGCTTCTTCCGCCCTACGGGATATCGGTTGGTGACGATACCGAGCTCTTGCAAATTTACCATTGAGGCGCTGACGGTTGCCATGGAGATGTGCGTCTTATCGGCGATGACTGAGATCTGGTTCTTCCCTTCTGCGAGTACTTCAAGGATCTGGTTGTAGGTGCGCGTGTCGCGCACCTCCATCATCAACAGGAGATTCGGCTCGTTGAAGAGCAGCCCATCCTTGGTGAAGAAGAGCTCTTCAATGAGGGCATCGAGGCTTTCTTTTGGTGTGAAGTACTGGATGTATTGGGGAATCCCTCCGGTGAGGCTGTGGATGGTGACCACCTCTTCCATGCTTCTGGTGTGGAGCAGCTTCTCGGTCTCTCTGATCGTGAAGGGCAGGAGATGAATCTGAACGGTCCTCCTGCCATAGAGTGGGCTCTCATGGCCAAGGACTTGCCGCTCCATGAAACCCATGGAGGAGCCGGTGAGGATGATCATGAGCTTCGTATCCCTGAAGAGGCGGTCCACCATCATCTGGAGGATGCTCATCGTCTCAGGTATCGATTGGGCCAGGTATGGGAACTCGTCAATGCTGAGGACGATGCGTTCATCACGGGCATGTTCGGCGACAACAGCGAGCAGTTCTTCCAACGAACCGAAGGTGATGGGAGAACGGGGAAACAGCACGGCAGACACCTGGCGTGACAGATGTTCCAGGCTCCCGGTCACGCCAGTAAGGTAGGCGGTGATCTGGATGGCCTTCTTGCCTCTACAAAAATCATTGACCAACATCGTCTTACCCACGCGCCTACGGCCCCAAAGGACGGCAAGTTCAAAACGATCACTCTGCCAGGCATGATCGAGCTGCGCTCTTTCGGCTTCTCTTCCTACAAACATCGAGGCCTCCTACAAGAAGCATACAACTCAAATTATAATTTGTCAAATCATGATTTGAGTTGTGTGAAAAGTATTCAACCCGACAGTATCCATGACCATGACGTGGCCCTGCCAATACACCGTGGAGGAGGGAATCGGCTGTTATCGCTTCACCCAATAGGCTTGGACGAGGGTGTTGAAGAGGATGCAGAAGAAGACGATGGCTCCCCCGATGATGGTGTGCCTCGATGGCGCTTCGCTGAGGAAGATCCACACGTAGAAGATCCCGATGATCGTCTCAAGTGAGGAGATGAGCGCGCTCTCTGAGGCGGGGATATAGCGGGTCCCCCAGCTGACGGAGAGCTGGGAGAAGGGGATGACCACCGCGCCGAGGAGGAGCAGGGGGAGGAGCTGGTCCATCGTGACCTTCACCTGCATCCTCGCGAGGAAGAAGGCGGCGAGGGCGCCGATGAGGCCTCCCATCGTACAGATGGCGATCCGATCGAAGTCAGGGTGCCGCCTGAGGTAGGAGAGATTCATCCCGAGAAAGAGCGGGGTCCAGACAGTATAGAGGAAGTCGCTCGCTCCGATGCTCTCCAACTGGGAGCGGTACATGTAGATGACCCCCCCGATGGCGCCGAGAGCCGCCAGCAGCGTCAATGGGTGCGGCTTGGTCCTATAGAAGAGGTAGGAGTGGGCTGAGGCGAAGAAAGGGGCGAGGCTGATCATCACCAGCGCCACCGCCGCCGAGCTGTTGCGTACCCCGAGGGCGAAGGAGATGCCGCTCGATGCCCAGAGCAGCGAGGAGAAGAGCAGGCTTCCTCCCCCACGCTTCAAGATGGTGAACCAGGTCCGCCTGCGGGTAGAGACGAAGAGCATGAAGAGGGAGAGGAAGGTGAAGAGCGAACGCCAGAAGGCGGCTTGAAAGCCTTCGGCCCCGCTGGCCCTGATGAGCAGCGCGTCGCTGCTGAGCACCAGCACGCCGACAAAGGTCATGAGAATTCCCTTCAGGTACTGCTTGTCTCCACCCATGGTTGTCCGTCCTTGCTGTCTGTGTATGTTCGCCTATCGTAGCATTGGATTGGCGTTGTGGCTATCGTAGGTGAATGTAATTCATTACTTTAATTTTTATTCATATTCACTTATATTTACATGATATAATGAGTAATTTAAATTAATTTCCTTGATTTATTTAATATTTGTTATATTATACTAATAAATGAAGATTTTTACACATATAATAAAGAGTTGCCTATGAAAGAATATATCACCCTTGCCCAGAGAAGTACCTTCACCATGGATGATGTGGCATCCTTGGCGGGTAATCGAAGCACCGCCGCTTCCCAGGTCTCCAGGTTGATGAAGCACGGGCTTGTCGCCAAGATCCGGAACAACCTCTACACCTGCATCAATGCCGTCGATGGCCAACCGGTCGCCTCCAAGTACCAAATCGGGAGCGCCATCACCGAGAGCTCCTACATCTCCCATCACAGCGCCCTCTCTTTCATGGGTTTGACCGGCCAGGTATTCTACGAGGTGTATGTCTCTACTCCTCGACGTTTCAATGATTTTGCGTTTGATGGCATCACGTATCGCTGTGTTGCATCAAAGCTCACCGAGGGAGTGGTGGCGCCACCGTACACCCGGGATATCAAAACGACAACGCTCGAGCGCACCGTGATCGACAGCATCAAGGATGTCGAGCGTATCGCAGGCTTGGAGGAGCTGCTTACTGCCCTCTCTTCCATCCGCTCATTGGATGAGGCAGAGCTCATCCGATTCCTCGATGCGTATGCCATCCAATTCCTTTTCCAGAAGACCGCGTTCTTGCTCTCCCACTATCAGGATGCGCTCCGTCTCTCCCCCTCCTTCTTTGCCTACTGTAAAGCCCGGATGGGAAAGAGTACCCGGTATCTCACCAAAGGAAGCACCCAGTACGCCTCTTCTTGGCAGTTGGTCGTCCCGCCCAACCTGTTCGCCTTGAGCAATCAAGGAGGGGGATTTTATGCATAACATCGACAAGGGGTATCTCTCGCAGCTGGCCAGGGAGACGGGGTTTATCCGCGATACCCTGGAGAAGGTGATCCGCCTTACCGAGATTCTCCACTTTCTCAACACCGAACCGGCGCTATCCAACCGGCTGGCCCTCAAAGGAGGGACCGCGATCAACCTGGTGTTCTTCCCCCTGCCCCGTAAACTATGGCTTACTGTAATCGACCAAGTGACGGTCGACCAAGATGGCGCAATGACATTCAGATTCAAAAACGGCTCGGAAGTCACAGCTTAACATTGCCATATCAAGGTTGCAAAGGTATATGGCTCGCCTTCAGGCGGGCTGTTTTTGGCTAAGCTTTATCTTTTTGTGTGGGGGTGTGTAGCATATCTTCGGCCCTATGCCGCTCTCCACACATGAATTCTATGCCTTACCACCACTCATTTTGCGCTGAAAGACGATAACTGCGAGTGCAAAAATGACAACCGAATAACCCAATATAATTGTCAAATGCGGTAGCAGTTCGCCAAAATTTCCGTATAAGACTGCTTTTATTGCTTGCACACTATGATAAAACGGTAAAATGTCAGCCGCTTTTTTGAAAGCGCCGCCAATTAAATCAAGCGGAATGAATACCCCAGACAACCATCCTGCGACATTCGTCAGCACTGCGCCGCAGATGCCGCCGACCGCCTTTTCATTCATCATACTACCGAAAAGCAAGCCAAAACCCACAAACAAAAGCGAGCTCAGTGCTGTCACGAGAATCGCAGGCAGGAGATTGACGGTAAGTTCAAGCCCAGCAAGACAGGAAGCAAACAACGTGATTGCGGCTTGCGCTAATGCCATAACGAACAATGGCAAAGTGTAGCCCAATATGAAATCTAAAGAAGTCATAGGCGAGGCGAACAAGCGCATTAAGAACGATGAGGTACGGTCTTTTGACAACAGCATCCCCGAAAACAATGCCATAAAAGCGGTTCCAAACATTGCTAAACCGGGTGCGAGGTTTTCAATCGAGAACATCGTGTTATTCGCTTCGGTGGGGATGCTGGCATTGATGATGGACAGCAGAACCAAGAGTATAAGCGGAAACCCCAATCCGAAAAAGAGGTTGGTGGGATCGCGTAAAATCTCTTTTGTGTTGCGTTTAGCAAACAAAACAATTCTCATACAGCACCTCCTGAAAGCATAACAAAAGCGTCCTCCAACTTGCTTGTACCGGTCTGCTCGGTCAATTCTGCTACCGTCCCAATCGCCGTCAATTTTCCGTTTGCCATGATGCCCACACGGTCGGACAACGCTTCCGCTTCCTCTAAATAATGTGTTGTAAGGATGATTGTCACCTTTCCTTTTAATGACTTAATGGATGTCCACAGTTCGCGGCGGGCAAGCACATCAAGCCCCAAAGTGGGCTCGTCAAGAAACAGGATTTTGGGATTTGAAATCAAAGCCATTGCAATGGAAAGCCGCCTCTGCATACCGCCCGACAACTGCTTTGATTTTTTGTTCCGTACACCGTCAAGCCTGAACTGCGTCGCCATTTTATCTGCACTTTTCTTTACTGTTTTGCTGTCCTTACCATAAATGCTCGCTATAAGCTCCAAGTTTTCGATGACTGATAAATTGGCGGCTACTGCTGTTTCCTGCGGCGAGATATTGATTTTCGCTTTGACAGCTTGCGGGTGTTCCTTTACGCTATCTCCGAGCAGAACCGCATCGCCGCCCGTTGGCTTAATCAAACAGGACAGCATCTTGATCGTTGTGGTTTTTCCCGCACCGTTGACACCCAAAAGAGAAAACAGTTCACCTTGCTCGATCGTCAGATTCAATTCATCTACTGCTGTAAATTCGCCGTATTTTTTTGACATATTTGTAATTGTGATTGCATTCATTCTTCGTCACCTCTTTTTGGCGTAGTGCCATCAAAGATTGTTGTGACAAGTTTATTAAAAGCATTTTTGGGCGGTATCGCTATGCCTTGTTTTTCGTCACCCAAGATAATCAAGGTTTCTCCGGGGTTGATGTCAAATATTTCACGGGCTTCTTTTGGGATAACAATCTGCCCTTTTTCACCTACTTTGACCGTCCAAGCATATTTGCCTTTAGGTTTATTCATTATGAGCCCTCCGTTCATAAAGTATGATAAGTATGATTTATATTACTAGTATACATTGTGCGACTGATTTTGTCAAACACATCCACATATCCCTTCAAAACCTTTAATCACGGGGATCATCATCCAAGGTTGTCAAGGTATTTTGCTCGCCAATCGGCGGGCTGTTTTTTTTGCCGTAGCAGTATCTTTTAACGATTACAAGGCAAATCGTTAAAAGATGCACACCCCCAGAGGTCTAATCGTTAAAAACAAACACTTAACAGCCGCAAGTTCGTGTCAAGTATCTTCCGAAAACGGCAGCTCTAAAATGGAGGAGCAAGGGTACCGCACCAATGCCAGGAGCAAGACGCCATACAGCCTCGATTCATGGGTCTTCAGCTACCCGAACCTGGGAGGAAACAACGACACCATCACAATCGAGATCAACTACTCGTTGCGCTCTCACCTTCTCCCTGCGCATCCAATGCCGTTGACCTTGCCTTTCCTGGCAGGGAGTGTTCCCATTCTTTGTCTGGATGCGATCGAAATCTATGCCGGCAAGATCAACGCGCTCCTCAACCGGAGCGCTGCCAGAGATCTCTTCGACATCGTCAATATGATCAACAGTGACTTGATAGACGAAAGTCAGCGTCCCCTGCTTCGCAAAGCATGCGTCTTCTATGCAGCCATTTCCTCCAAAGAGACACCGAGCCAGCTCTCCCTCTCTGCCATCGATGCCATCACAGGCCAAGACATCAAAACGGCCCTTCTCCCGCTTCTTCCTCGCTCTACACATTTTGACCTGGAGGATGCAAAACGCCTGAGCAACGCGTACCTCTCAGAGCTCCTTCAGCTGACGGCTTCGGAAACTGAGTTTCTCACCCTCTTTCGACAGAAGCGGTATCAACCGAGCCTGCTCTTCGATGATCCGATCATCGGAGGCCGAATCGAAGCGCATCCGATGGCTCTCTGGAAGATCCGGGAGGAGAGACGATAGAAATAACGGGTCATTCAACCCTACTTTCCAATCTTTGTCCCGCTCAGTTTTGCATAGTAGCGGGCCAGGGCGCTGTGATCGTCACCGCCGAATCCATCGCTGTGCAGACTCTCCATCATTTCGCGCGCCAGGGCGGTCAGCGGCAATGGGCTGCCCACCTCGTGGCCGGTATCAAGTGCATTGGCGAGGTCCTTGATGTGCAGGTCGACCTTGACGCCGGGCTTGAAGTTCGAGTCGATCATCATCGGCGCCTTGGCGTTCATCACCGTGCTCCCGGCCAATCCCCCCTTGATGGCATCGAAGACCAGGGCCGGGTCCACCCCCGCCTTGCGCACCAGCGTGAGCGCCTCGGCGAGGGCCGCAATGTTGAGCGCCACGATGATCTGGTTGGCCAGCTTGGTGGTGTTCCCCGCCCCGATGGGCCCGCAGTACACAGCGCTCGATCCCATGACCAAGAGGAGATCCTTCACCTCATCAAAAAGCTTCTCTTCTCCGCCCACCATGATGGCAAGGCTTGCGTCGATGGCCTTCGGCTCACCGCCGCTGACCGGCGCGTCGAGCATCCTCACGCCCTTCTGTTTGCATGCCCTCTCGATCTCCTGGCTGGCAAGCGGGGCGATGGAGGACATGTCGATCACAATCAAGCCCTCCCTCGCTCCCTCGAGGATACCCCCCTCCCCCAGCACCACGCTCTTGACCTGTGGGCTGTTGGGCAGCATCGTGATGACCACATTGGCTTTGCTTGCCACATCGGCGCTGCTCTTCCCGGCGTTGGCTCCAGAGGCGACCACCTCATCGATATCCTTTTGCGTGCGGCTGTAGCAGACCACGTCGTAGCCCGCCTTGAGGAGGTTCCGCACCATGGGCTTGCCCATGATACCGAGTCCTATGAATCCGATCTTCATCTCTCTGCTCCTACCTGTTGACCACGTTCTCTGCGTTTCCTGAGAGGAAGGAGGCGAGGTTTCTCACCGCGATGTCCATCAAGCGGATGCGGCTCTCCTTCGGGGCCCAGGCGATGTGGGGGGTGATGAGGATGTTCTTCGCCCCCAAGAGCGGGTTGTCCGCCTCGATGGGCTCAGTGGAGACCACATCCACGGCCGCCGCTGCCACCTTCCCGCTGTTGAGGGCTTCGGCGAGCTCCTCTTCAACGATGAGCGGGCCGCGGCTGGTGTTGAGGATGATGACCCCATCCTTCATCCGCTCGATGCTCTCTCGGTTGATGATGCCCCGTGTCTCGTCAAAGAGCGGACAGTGGAGGCTGATGACATCGCTTGTAGAGAGGAGCTCGTCAAGCGTGACATAGGTGTCTTGGTGTGCGGGATCGTGGTACAGATCGTAGGCGATGACCTTCATGCCGAAGGCTCGGGCGATGCGGGCGGTGGCCTGCCCGATCCTCCCGTAGCCGATGATGCCCATCGTCTTGTCCAAGAGTTCCATCAACGGGTAGTCCCAGAAGCAGAAGTCAGGGTGTGAGCTCCACCGCCCCTCCATGACACTGTCGCTGTGATGCTGTACATGGTGGGCGACCTCCAAGAGCAGGGCGAAGGTGAACTGCGCCACCGCATCGGTGCCGTAGGTGGGAATGTTGGTGACCACGATCCCCCGCTCCTTGGCCGCCGCGGTGTCGACGACGTTGTAGCCGGTGGCCAACACCCCGACATACGAGAGCTTCGGTGCAGAGAACAGCGTCTTTCGGGTCATCGGGGTCTTGTTGGTGATGACCACAGACGCATCACCGATACGCTCAAGGATCTGATCATCGCCTGTGCGGTCATACACCGTCACATCACCGAGCGCCTCAAAGCCCTTCCAATCCAAATCCCCGGGGTTCAGGGTATAGCCATCCAATATGACGATTTTCTCTTTCATCGCTATCCTCGTTCTTCGTGATGGTATCAAGCATACCATATTCATAGGCCTTTGGAAGCGGGGAGGACATCAGATATATGTCACTGGAAGCGCTGTTGCATCCTTGGAGAGGAAGGCCGGCTTCTCGATGCTGCAGATGACGGTCTTCGATCCGATCTCTTTGTCGATGTTCTCGAGCACCCCGAAGTTCTTCAATGCGTCTCTGCTGGGCGTCGCGCTCTTCTTGATCTCGATGGGATAGAGGGTTTGCCCGTCCTCGATCAAGAGATCGATCTCCTTGCCCTCCTTGTCCCGGTAGAAGTACAGCGAGGGTTCTCGCCCTGCATTGTGCCAACTCTTGATGATCTCACTGACAACGAAGGTCTCGAAGAAGGCACCGGCCATATTCCCCTCCTCCAACGACTGGGGCGTGTGCCACTTGGTGAGCCAACTGGCCAACCCGGTGTCGAGGAAGTAGAGCTTGGGAGTCTTCGTCACCTGCTTCTCGATATTCCTTGACCACGGGTGGAGCAGCGTGACAATGCCACCGGCGATCAAGATGGAGATCCAGCGCTTGATGGTGGGGGAGCTGACCCCCACTTCCTTTGCGATGTCCGTATAGTTGACGATGGAGCCGGTTCTGGCGGCTACGATGGTCAAGAATATGGTGAATTGCCACGCATCACCGATTTGCGCCAGCGACCTGACATCACGCTCGATATAGGTCTTCACATATGAGCCATAGTACATATCTCTCGATACGGACCCCTTCACCAATTCCGGGTATGAGCCACGATGGATGATCTTCCACAAATCACCCCGTTCCATGCGGTATTGCACGTTTCGGCTCATGATCTGCTCTTTCGATGGAACAAATGGTTCGGCAAACGTATCACCATATTGCTCTCGCAGCGATAGCCCATGGAGAACCAGGATTCCCACTCTCCCTGCAAGACTTTCGCTCACGTTCTGCATCAGGGAGTACTGTTGGCTTCCCGTCATGATGTAGAGTCCTTTCGCGCCCCGTCGGTCTACTTCCATCTTTATGTAGGGGAACAACTCTGTGATATATTGGATTTCATCGAGGATGACCGGGGGTGTAATGAGGGAGAAGAAGTGTTTGGGATCACTCTTTGCTGATACGACTTGCGTTGGGTCTGCGAAGCTCACAAGCGGCAATTCACCGAAGAGACGAGTCAGCAGGCTCAGCTTTCCAACAGCTCGTGCTCCCGTGAGCAGGACGATGGGAAACGCATTCGCATACTCCTGTACGACGCTTTCAAGATGTCTGTCGATATCTTCCATCAATTCACTCTTCATTTTTCTAACATCTGATATTAGATTATCCAATATCTAAGGATAGAATGTAGCAATATTGGCCTCTTCCTGATGAATATCCTACCGTATAGCCATGAAGCGCAATCCCCTCAACCGCGTCGTGGTGGAATATATCGTCACGTGCTTCATCGCACCCGCCATCTGCTATGGCTTCTCCCTCGCCTTTCCCCGCTCTCACCCGCTCTGGTCGATCATCAGCACCCTTCTGGTGCTCGCCCCGGATTGGGACAACTCCATCGC
>ERZ795030.5846-NODE-5846-length-11082-cov-3.865149_pt1 | contig 11082 bp, 12 predicted proteins | sample MGYA00375122_ERZ795030 | MGnify/ENA primary metagenome ERZ795030 (study PRJEB30165, sample SAMN05720146) | activated sludge metagenome | isolation source: anaerobic digester from wastewater treatment plant | place: Japan | collected 2015-04-20 ...
TCTTTGCACACTCAATACCTCGTGTCTCAATAACTGGGTCCGTGCTTCGGAACTGACCGCAAAGAATAGTACCGACTAATGAATCGTTCACTATCACTGGAACGGCAATGTCTAATAAGCCAGCCATGCACAAATTAACAACAGGTCTTTTAAGTTTTAGTGCTTCTTTCGCAAATTGCTTGTCAGATAGTAAACATTTACCTTTCCCACAATAACCTTTTCCACGAATAGCTTTGCATAATGGCCCAAATCCCTCGGATAACTCTGTGGTGTATTGATCTTTACCCGGTTCCAATAGTGCCACAGGTGTTGACTTTGTATCGACACATGCATGGAGTAGGCGAATGAAAACCGACATATCTGGAACGATATCAATAAACCGAATGCGTGGCCTACTCATCGTGTTACTCCTATCAGTCCTACTTGAAATAACTCATCATGAAGCGCTTCTCCTTCTTTGGTATCTAGACATGGCACCTCCTGCATAACGATTACGAAATCCTCTACAGTGTCACCAGGGTTGCGGCTATCTCACGTCGTTTGCATTAGACTTGATTGGACACAACCATGTCGGCAAACTCGCCCGTTCAGCTTCCAAACCTGCGGTACGCGCAGGGTATGATTCAATACCGTCTCTTTACCTGTGCCCATCGGCAGTTGCGGGCCTTGGCCGGCCTCTCCCGGCAGGAGTGTGACCGGCTGGTGCTCTCCTTTGTCGCCGCCTATCACGGGCAGGGCATAGTCCCGCTGTGGCGGGGCCGAACCGGTTACCTGCCGACGGTCCAGAGTCGCCTCGCTTTCATCCTGGTCTACGGGCGCCAGTACCCGACCCAGGACCTGCAGGCGGCGCTCTTTGGCTGAGCCAACTGCAGGCTAATTACTGGATGCTCACGCTGCTCCCCGTGCTGTGGGCCACGCTCGGGCGGGAGGTGGCGCTCCCGCAACGGACCCCCGTCGCCACCGTGGCAGCGACCTGACAGAGGAGGAACGCGTCTGCAATATGCGTCGAGCACAGCTACGGATTTACGTCGCGCATGCCATCCTAGGCATGAAAATCAGCCGGATCACCGCCGCGGTGTTTCGCAACACCACCGAGGGTCTGGCCGATCTCGTCGCCGAAATCGGCGCGGGCCTGTATAATAGGAAAGGCCGCCAGTGGGGACACAGGACACCAGTCGCCGCCTAACCGAGTGGCCGGCCGCAGGGCAACTCGGCCCCCGCACCGAGTCAATTATTTCCAAGCAAGTTTATTCGATATGAACAAGTATCTGGTTTGGAGTGTCGGCATCTTCTTCTCTTCTAATTAAACAAAGAGAGTATCAAACATACTTTTGGACAAATCTTCCTTGGAAAAAACACGCTGGTTTGATATTCACGACATCTATGCCAACGTATCCGATCCGTCTCATATGAGAAAATTATACAACTCATATCAGTAAGATGCAAGCTGTTCTCATTCCTACATCCCACTGATCGTTCTCTATCCAAGTCTGGTAGCAACTAGAAATATTAATCAAGCGAAACATCGGACCCACCCCTGCCCAGAGCCCCAAAAATCCTTCCCGCCCACCAAACAAATGCACCCCAAAACCCCCTTGATAAACAAACAAAGGTATGCTATCCTCACGCCTGTACCGTGAAAAGTGAAGCACGCCCGTGAAGCGATACCGGCCTGGAAGGGCATCGTCTGCCCCGACACGGCGCCTTTCACGGGGCATAAGGGGTGAGTTCGGGGCCAAAGACGTATCACCCCGCAAATGGAAAAATCACCCGTTGCGCGGGGTGATACGCCGCCATCCCGAATCCCTACTCCCCCACCTCCGGCATCCGCTGGATGTCGGGGTCGGTGAAGATGTCGGCTTCGTCCACGCTTTTGGTGGAGAATTCGGAGACGATGGCGCCGTCGGGGCCGGCCTGGAACCAGTGCAGGGTGTCCGGCGCCAGCGTGTATTGCTCGCCGGGGGCCAGCACGATCTCGTGCCAGACGGTGAACGCCCCCGCCCGCGCGGCCGGCACGCGCCCCCGCGGGGCGGCCGCCGGCGCGCCCGGCACGTAGAGGTAGACCTGCCCAGCCCGGCAGCGGAACGTCTCCTCCTTGCCCGGCCGCCCGTCACGCGCCGGGTGCCGGTGCTCCGGGCAAATCTGCCAGGGGAAGAGCACCAGCTCTTTGGCGCAGCAGCGCTCGGTGTTCACGTAGACGACGATCTCCAGCCCGATCCGCTCCAGATCGCCCAACCCGAAATCCGCCACCTCGATGGCGGCGCGCTCCGCCGGGGTAATCACGATCCCCGCCGCCGCCAGCGCCGCGGCCGCGCGGGATTGCGCTTGCGCGAATTCAATTCGGGATAGCATGGGAGGTCACCTCATACGTAATTATTCATCGGCTGAGACGAGTGGCGTAATCCTGGCAATGAGCATTGGTAGATCACGTTGCACGGTGTCCCAGACAATGTCAACATCAACATCGCCATACGCATGTATCAAGCGGTTGCGCATCGAAATGATGCGCGGCCAGGGTATATCCGCATGCGATTGCCGAAAGTCATCTGAGAGATGGCGTGCAGCTTCACCGATAAGGCTGATGGCATGCGCCGTCGCATCTCGTATGAGTGTATCGTCGGCAAAATCCTCATCTGATATCGCGGCGGTATACTCGATGGCCCGTCGAGCATATTCGAGGATATCGTGCAGATACTCGCGATCATGCCGCATGGACCACCTCGGCTGATGACAGGATGTCTTTTCGTCGCATAAAATTCTCGCTTCGCTCAATACCCCTTCGGCTCACAACATCAACATCCCGACCGAACACGTCGCGCAGTTCTTCTTCCATCTCCGCCAGATCCAGCAATGTGGTATGCGCGCCCGGTGCGAAGCTGACGAGCACATCCACGTCGCTGTCCGGACGAAAGTCGTCGCGGAGCACCGACCCGAACAGCGCGAACTCGGTGATCTGCCATTTCCGGCAGAATTCGGCAATGCGCTCGCGGTCAATCGGGATACGCGCCGGCATACGCCACCTCCTCATCGGCTGCTGTATTGTAGCACACCCCGCCGACGTGGATGATTACGTCAATGTCCCCTTCGTGCTCGGCACCCCCGTCTCCCGCGGGTCGGGGGCGATCGCCGCGCGCAGCGCCCGCGCGCAGGCCTTGAAGGCCGCCTCCACGATGTGGTGCGTGTTCACCCCGGAGAGCAGCCGCAGGTGCAGCGTCAGCCCGCCGTGCACCGCCAGCGCCCGGAAGAAATCCTCCGCCAGCTCGCTGTCCCAGGTGCCCACCTTCGGCTGCGGCAGCGCCACCTCCCACGCGAAATAGGGCCGCCCGCTGCAGTCCACCGCCGCCAGCATCAGCGCCTCGTCCATCGGCAGCAGGATATCGCCGTAACGCCTGATGCCTTTCTTGTCGCCCAGCGCCTGCGCCAGCGCCTGGCCCAGCACGATGCCGATGTCCTCCGTCAGGTGGTGATCGTCCACCGCGGTGTCGCCCGTCGCCTGCACCGCCAGGTCGCAACCGCTGTGCCGGGCAAAGAGCGTCAGCATGTGGTTCAGAAAGCCGATGCCGGAGTCCACTTGCGACGCGCCCGCGCCGTCCAGCGTCAGCGTCAGCGCGATCTGCGTCTCCGCGGTGGTGCGAGTGATGGTTGCCGTGCGCATGTCAGTCTCCCCTGGGGCGAATCAACGGTCCAGTTCAGCGAAATCGGCCAGCAAACGATACAGCGCGGCGACCTGCGCCGCCAGCCCCTGGCGCGCGCGCGCGCGGGCGGCATCGTCGCCGCCGTTGGCCGAGAGAAACCGCTCCACCTGCGGCGTCACGTCGGCGAGCAGGGCGTAGAGCCCCTCGATCTCGCCGCGCGCCGCGCGCGCCGCCGCTTCCGGCGCCAGCGCCGGCATCCGCTCGGCCAGGACCTGTTCGGCCGGCGCGGTCAGCGCCGATGGGTCGTAGGCCGCTTCCACGCCGCGCGCCAGCGCGGCGGCGCGCAGCGCGGCCCGCTGCAGCGGCGCCAACTCCGCGCGATGCGCCAGCAGCACGCGCGCGCGCGCCAGGGCATCCGCGGGGCTGTCCGCCGCGGCCGCCAGCGCGGCGCGCGCGAGGATGCCGGGAATGCCGTCCGCCACCAGCGCGTCAGCCACGCGGCGCTGGAAAAACGCGGCCAGCGCCGCGTGCGCCGCGTCGCGCGCGGCCGGCTCGACGTCGAGTCCATCCAGCGCCCCGGCGATGAGCCGCGACAGCGGCAGGCGCAGATTCCCGCCCATCAGCAGCCGCGCCACCCCGCGCGCCGCCGCGTGCAGGCTGTAGGGGTCTTCGTCGCCGGCGGGGATGAGGCCAACGGCGAAACAGGCGGCGGCGGTATCCAGCCGGTCGCTGAGCGCCACGATGCTGCCCGGCAGCGTGGCGGGCAGCGGCCCATCGCCCTGGCGCGGCCGGTAGTGCTCGGCGATAGCCACGGCCACCGGTTCCGCCTCGCCGGAGAGGCGGGCGTAGACACAGCCCATCATCCCCTGCAAATCCTGGTGCTCGATGACCATCGCGGTCACCAGGTCGGCCTTGCACAGCAGCGCCGCGCGGGCGGCCATCGCGCGCTCGTGCGCCGGCAGCCCCAGCTCATCGGCAATCCATCCCGCCAGCGCCTGCAGGCGCTGCGCCTTGTCGTACAGCGTGCCCACGCGCTCCAGTATCACCACCTCGCGCAAGTCCGCTAATCGGTCCGCCAGCGCCCGCTGGCGGTCCTGCTCGAAGAAGAACTGCGCGTCCAGCAGCTTCGCCCGCGCCACCACCTCGTAGCCGGCGCGCACCGCGCTCAGGTACGCCTTGTCGCCGTTGCGCACGGCAATGAACGCGGGCAGCAACCGCCCGGTAATTTCGCGCAGCGGGAAGAATTTTTGCTCCTCGCGCAGCGTCTGCACCAGCACTTCCTCGGGCAGCGCGAGGAACTCGGGATCGAACGTACAGCGCACGGCGGTGGGATATTCCACGCGATAGACCGTCTCATCCAGCAGCGCGCCATCATCCGCCACCGTGGCGTTGTCCTGCGCGGCGATCGTCTCCAATTGCTCGGTAATCACCGCCCGCCGCGTCTCCGGCGCCAGCAGCACCTGGTTTTCGTCCATGATGCGCGGGTAGTCCGCGGCGGTGGGAATCTCTACCGCGCCCGGCGCCAGGAAGCGGTGCCCGCGCGTGGCGCTGCTCGCCGTCACTTCGCCGACGGTGACGGGGACCACCTGTTCGTCCATCATCGCCACGATCCAGCGAATGGGCCGGGCGAAGTGGATGCTGCGCACGCCCCAGCGCATCGTTTTCGGGAAGGTGAGCCCGGTGATGAGGTCGGTGAAGACGGCGGGCAGCAGCGCCTGGGTCGGCCGCCCCTCGTCGCGGAAGATGGCGGCCACGTATTCCACGCCGTCCGCCTCGATCAGGCGCAGCTCGCTCACCTGCGCCCCATGGCCGCGCGCGAAACCGAGGGCGGCGGCGGTCGGCTCGCCGAATTCGGTGAACGCCTCGTCCGCCGCCGGGCCGCGCACCTCCCGCGTCTCCGGCGCCTGCCGCTCCGCCACCCCCGTCAGCAGCAGCGCCAGCCGGCGTGGCGTGGCCCAGGTCTGGATGCCGTCGCACGTGATGCGCTCCACCGCCAGCCGCGCGCTCGCCAGCGCCGCCAACTGCGCCAGCGCGGGCGGCAAATACCCCGCCGGCATCTCTTCGGTGCCAATCTCCAGCAACACGGTAGCCATGGCTCGTCAGGGACAGTATAGCATGATTGGCGGAGCGGGGGTAGCGCGGGGAAAACGCGGGAGCCGCCCGGCAATCAGCACAGCGCGTCCCGCCGGGCGCCCCGGCCCCACCAAACCCCGTTCGTAGTGCGGCACGCCGCCCCGCTGCGTGCCTGACGACGAACGGGATGGTTGGGTCACCTGGCTGCATCCGCACCCCCAAACACGGGCACGAGTTGCCGGGCGCCTGACCGGCATCCTGCCGTGCGCGCGTCACGCCTCGACGGCCCGCTCCACCGGCACGTCCACCCGCGTCACGCGCGGCAGCGGGAGGCCGAGGAAACGCTCGCCCTCGCGGCGCAGGCTCTCCGGGTCACCGCTGCTGAAGAAGCGGTGCCGCGCGGGATCGGGGGGGGCGGCGCCGGCGCCGAAGAGCGTTTCCACCTGGCGTGCGACGAACTCGGCGGGGTCAATGAGCGTGACGTCCGGTCCGAGGAAGCGCGCGATGGGCGCGCGCAGGAAGGGGTAGTGCGTACAGCCGAATACCAGCGTGTCCATGCCGGCGTCGCGCAACGGGGTGAGGTATGCCGTCACCGCCGCCTCCACCTCCGGGCCGTCGGACACTCCGCGCTCCACCAGCGGCACGAAGGCCGGGCAGGCCTGCTCGCGAACCTGTGTCGCGCCGCAGGCGCGCAGCGCGCGGCCATACGCGCCGCTGTGCACCGTGCCCTGGGTGGCGATGACGCCGATGGCGCCGGAGCGGGTGGCGGCGCAGGCGGCGGCGCTGCCGGGGCCGATGACCTCGAAGACCGGCCTGCTGAAACGCGCCGTCGCGACGGTGTGCGCCCCCGCCGCCGAGGACATGTTGCAGCCCATCACCACGGCGTCCGCCCCCTGCCCAAAGAGGAAGGCGATGATCTGCACCGCGAAATCGCGCACCTGTGCCAGCGGCCGCGGCCCGTACGGCACGTGCGCGGTGTCCGCCAGATATACCAGCCGCGCCCGCGGCACGCGCGCCAGCACAGCGCGCGCGACCGTCAGGCCGCCGACGCCGGAATCAAAGACGCCAATGGTGGGATCGGCTGCATCAGGCATCGCATCCATCGCTTCATCAGGGAGATAGCGGATAACTTCGGTGGGAGGAGTGGCGATTCCTGCCGGCGAGTAAGCGCACAAATCCGGGAGTCGCTGCCTGGCGCGACTCGCGTCGGCTTCCAGACTCGCTGCTGAAGATACTTCCCTTCTGGATTATCGCTTCTCCGCCTCCAACCGGAATACCCGCGTTTCCGGCGCCTGCAGGGTGAAGCGGATGTCCTTCGCCTTCCGCGCGATACGCTTGCCGGTGACGACATCGTAGACATCGTACGCGCCCGGCAGGCTGATCGTTTTTGCTCCGCTCTGCAGGGACTGCAGCGCCACGATGCTGCTGTCCGCCAGCAGCACGTCGCCGGAGTCGCTGTAGACGTGCGCGCCGCCGAAGCGGGCCAGGTTGCGCCAGAGATCGGCGGGCAGCGGCACGGCGTGGGTGAAGACGGCCGCGTAATCGCCCGCGCCCAGCGCGTCCTTGCCGGCGTAGACGCCGCGCGCGCCCTTGCCGAACGATTTTACCGCCAAACCCGTCGCGTGGCGCCCGATCTTCGTCCACGCCAGCCCCAGCTCCTGTCCGTCGGTGGGGAAGAGCAGCGGGCCGTAGGCGAGCGGGCCGCCGAGCACGGTGTCCGCCTTCAGTCCCGTCGTCACCGGGTGCGTGAAGTCGGAGATCAGCACGCGATGCGAAAAGTTCGCCGGAATCATCTCCATCTGAAAGCCGGTCAGTGTCGCGGCGTGCGCGGCGCTGATGGTGGCGCCATCCGAAATGCCGGAGCCTGGCCCCCAGACGACCACGTTGCCGTCACGGAACACCTTCGCCTGCAGCAGCCGCAGGCGCGCATCGTCAACCTTGAACAGGTTGGGGAAGTAGTAGACGCGGTGGGCGGGGAAGTTGGGCAGCGCCAGGTCTTCCAGCAGGTAGGTGCGCACCGGCACCCCGCAGCGCGCCAGCCCCTGCTTCATCTCCCACATCACCGCCTCATTCAGGTAGTTGCCGGCGCCGTTCGTCTCCAGCGCGCACTGGTCGTCAAGGATGACCGCGATGCCCGGCACCGTGTCGTGTTGCCAGTGCACCGCGTCCCTGATCACCTGCGCCTGCCGCGCGATAATCGGGTGCATCTCCTGGGCGGAGAACCAGTCGGCGGACAGATCCATCCAGTAATGCCAGAAGCCGCGGGTGAGGCAGGTGGCGAGATTGCGCCAGGTGATCGCCTCGAATTCCTTCAGGGTGCGGGCGCGGCCGTAGCCGTTGTATTTGTCGGTATAGGTGCGCTGGTCCATCTCGGTGAAGAAGACCTTGCCGCGCAGCACGCAGGAGTCGGCGATGCCCTCCGGCTCGAAGACGCCCCCCGCCCCGCGCGCCTGATAATCGTGCGGGGTGATGAGTCCGTCCATACCGGGGGCGTCGAAGAGCGCGGCCACGCCCATGCTGCCGGATGCCGACATCAACTCCGGGTCGGCGTGGAAGCGCCCCTCGTTCATCACGAAGAAGTCGTCAATGTCCCACCCTTGCATCACCTGCTTGAGGGCGTCGTGAATGAAGAGCGCCGTGCGGTCCTTCGCCACGCCGGCGGTCATCGCCGCGCTCAACTGGCGATAGCGCTGGTGGAAGAGGACGCGCTGCAGCTCCAGGTAATCGCGCAGCGGCTGGTTGTCTTTCGCCGCCTGCCAGTAGAGCATGCGCGACACGTCCGGCATCTTCCCGCGCAGCTTATCCTTCGGCACCTCGACGGCCGCGAGGCTGAGCGTCTTGTCGCCCCAGGCGACACGCAGGGCGTCGTCCGTCGCGTACTTCGCCGTCAGCCAGGCGCGCCAGCGGGCGGTCATCAGCGGGCTGTGGTCGAAGATCCACCCGGCGATGGCCGGCTCAAAGGTACCTTCGTTGCGATGGAAATTCGCGTAGCCGATGACGCGGTTCGCCCACGGGCGGCTCTCGCAATAGGTGATGAGCGCGGTGGTGAACTTCGCCGCGGTATCCCAGTAGAGGTCGGCGGCCATGGAGGGCGCGATGCCGGCGACGCCCTCATCATTCACGAAGTATTGCTCCGGATGCAGTGTTTTCCAGCTCGCGGGTTCCATGATGCCGAAACGGATGATGATGTAGGCGCCGGGATCGAGCTTCAGCGCCGTCTCCACCGCGTCATCAATGCCCTGGTAATCGTTCGGGTGCAGCTTCACCAGCGGCGTGCTGCTCACCTCGTCACCCACCCAGAACTGCGTGCCGAAGAAATCCCCGCGCACCACCGGCGGGCAGATATAATACACCCCCATCGTGTGCGCCGCGAAGCGGGGAAGCTGCCGGTCGGTATACGGCTTGTCCCACGCCATCGGGCTGTATCCCGGCAGCGCGTTCGGCACGCCGTCAATGAAGACGGTGGGCCGGCCGTTATGCACCTTCACCTCGACGGAGGGCTTCGCCTGCGCGACGGCGGCGATGCCGCAGCAGAGAGCAACGATGAGCAGCAGGAGACGGGACATGGGAACCTCATCTGGTGATGATAAATGATCTGACACCAACAGCTCCGGTTTGTTCCCACCCAACAGCCCCGTGCGTTGGTCGTGCGCCACGCCGCGGCGCGGCGAAACACAGCCGGGCAAGCCTGAAGGCTTGCCCGGCTTCTTCTCCTCCGCGACCGCCGCGTCCTCCGCGGTGGAATGTCCTTTACGCTTCCGGCGCGGGCGGCGGCGTCTTGCTCGCCATGCCCGGGATCTTCTGCACCAGCTCTTCCAGCTTCAGGCCGGTGAGGGCCTCCACCACCGGCGGGAGCTGGGCGATGATGGCGGTCACGTCGCCGGTCACCTTGCTGGCACCCGCGCTGGCGCCGTCGCCGGTGCTCACCACCACGATCTTCTCCGTCTTCGCCAGCGGCGCGGCGATGGCGGCGGCGATCTCCGGCATGCGGTCAATGAACATCTGCGCGATGGCCGCCTCGTTGTATTCGCGCCACGCGGCGGCCTTCTTCACCATCGCTTCCGCGGTGGCCAGCCCCTGCTGGCGGATGACTTCCGCCTCGGCGAGGCCGCGCGCCTTGTTGGCGTCCGCTTCCGCCACGCCCGTCGCGCGGATGGCGTCGGCCTGCCCCTGGGCGGTGGTGCGCAGGCGATACTGCTCGGCATCGGCGAGCTGCTGGATGCGGTAGCGTTCGGCGTCCGCCGGGCGCTCGATGGTGGCGGTCAGCTCCTTTTCGCGGCGCTGGATTTCCTTTTCCTGCACCTGGATCAGGTTTTCCTTTTCCACCACCTGCACCTTCACCTGTTCGGCGGTCACGAGCTGCTGCGTCTGATACTTTTGCAGGTCGTAGGCCAGGTCGGCTTCCGCTTTCTTCTGGTTCACGGCTGCGGTGTATTCCGCCAGCTTGATCTTGTAGTCCCGGTCCGCTTCGGCGATCTGCGTGTCGGCGGCGTATTTCGCCTGCTGCCCTTCCTGGTTCGCCTGCGCGGAGCGGATGATGGCGTCGCGGTTGGCTTCGGCCTCGCCGATGGTGGCGTCGCGCTTCACCTGTGCGATGCGCGGCTTGCCGAGGGCGTCCAGGTAGCCCTGGGTGTCGCGGATGTCGCGGATGGTGAAACTCACGATCTGCAAGCCCATGTTGGCGAGGTCGGTGGCCGCCACGTCCTGCACGCGCTGGGCGAACTTGTCGCGCTCGCGGTAGATCTCCTCCACCGTCAGCATGCCCAGGATGGCGCGTAGGTGGCCTTCCACCGTCTGCAGGGCGATCTGGCGAATCTGCGCGGCGCCCATGCTGAGGAACTGCTCGCCGGCGGTGCTGATGGAGACGTCGTCATTGCGCACCTTGATCTGCGCGATGCCGTCCACCTGCACCGGCACGCCCATCACCGTGTAGACCTCCGGCGTGCGCACCTCCAGCGTCATCAGCTCGAGCGACATCACCTCGGCCATTTCCAGCACCGGAATGACGAAGGTCCCGCCGCCGCGCACCAGCCGGAAACCGACGGAGGTGGGCCGCCCGTCCGGCCCGCGCACGATGCGGCGCCGCCCGGAGACGATCAACACCTGGTTCGGCCCCACCTTCACCCAGCGACTCGCCACGATCGAGAAGATGACGATGATCACGACGATGAGGGTGGCGCTGACAATGACGATTTGCCCAGTGTCCATGTGCCTGACTCCTTTGCCTGACAGATTGTCCTGAACGGGGGGATGCGCATGTGCCGGACGCTGGCCATCCCTGCCCCACCATGCCTCCCTGCAGCGATGCCCGCCCGACCCGTGAGCGGAAAATGCGGTCAGTGGGCCGGTGATGCGACATCAACCGCCGGTGCTG
>ERZ795030.5850-NODE-5850-length-11079-cov-3.590258_pt1 | contig 11079 bp, 9 predicted proteins | sample MGYA00375122_ERZ795030 | MGnify/ENA primary metagenome ERZ795030 (study PRJEB30165, sample SAMN05720146) | activated sludge metagenome | isolation source: anaerobic digester from wastewater treatment plant | place: Japan | collected 2015-04-20 ...
CAGCCGCTACCAAGCATCCCAACAGCGGGCTGACCAAACTGATTATGGACCGCTTCGGATTGAGCAAAGAGACCCTCTCAAAGCCCGGTCAGCTTGGGCTTGAGCAGGTTCCGGATAATGTGCCGGTTAACTTAGCCGCGGAGCATTTGGCTTTTCTGGCGAGAACCTGCGGAGAAGAGAACCTGAAAACCGATTCCTACACCCGCATCAAACGCTCTTATGGACAGGGCATGATTGACGCGCTGCGGTTACGGCGAAAAATCATTGAGAACGTGGCGGATGTAGTGGTCGCGCCGAGGTCGCAGGAAGAAATCGAAGCGATTGTCGCCTACGCGGACAAACGCCGTCTTCCGATCTACGTTTTCGGCGGCGGTTCAACAGTCACCCGCGGCTATGAGGCGACCAAGGGCGGCATTTGCCTGGATATGTCCGTGCACATGAACCGCTTGGTCAACTTGAACGAAATTGATCAGACCGTGACTGTCGAAGCGGGCATGTGGGGGACTCAGCTTGAAAACCTGCTGCAAAATGCGGTTGAAAAGCTGGGCGCCAAACGCAACTATACCGTCGGGCACTTCCCGCAGTCCTTTGAGTATTCCAGCGTTGGCGGTTGGGTGGTCACCCGCGGAGCGGGGCAAAACTCCACCTATTACGGGAAAATTGAGGATATCGTCATAGATCAAGAATATGTGACCCCGCGCGGCATCTTCAAAACCCATCCCCATCCAAGGGCTGCGACCGGACCGGATTTTGACCAGGTCATGATGGGCGGCGAAGGCAGCTTTGGCATCCTGACAAAAGTCACCCTGCGCCTCTGCCGTTGGCAGCCCGAAAACCGCAAACGGTTCAGCTATATGTTCCGCAACTGGGAAGACGCCCAGGCTGCCAGCAGAGAAGTGATGCAGGGTGAATTTGGCTTCCCTTCGGTTTTCCGCATTTCGGATCCCGAAGAGACGGATATCATGATGAAGCTGTATCACATCGAAGGCACAATTGCCGATACCCTCCTGCAAAAGTTGGGTTTCAAACCCATGCAAAAGTGCCTGATGCTCGGCTTCACCGACGGCGAGAAGGACTTCTGCCGCAACATGGACCGTAAAATGCGCAAGATTTTTCGCAAATACGGCGCTTTTGAGCTGAGTTTTGCCGGCGTAACCAAAACCTGGGAGAAGGGACGCTTCACCGACCCCTATCTGCGGGAGGATTTGCAGGATTACGGCGTGCTGATCGACACCCTGGAATGCGGCGTGACCTGGTCGCAAATGCCGCGGGTCCACGAGCAGGTCCGGGCTTTCGTCAAATCCAGACCCAACACAATCTGCATGACCCATATTTCCCACTCCTACCCTCAGGGCGCGAACCTCTACTTCATTTTTATAGCCAAAATTGACACCATTCGGGACTATCTTGACTTGCAGTACGGGATTCTGGAAGCTATTTCAAAATCCGGGGCTTCCATAAGCCACCATCACGGTGTCGGCAAGGCGACCGCGCCCTGGCTTGAGGACCAGATCGGCAGTAGCCAGATGGACGTCATCCGTCTGCTCAAGCAGCACTTTGATCCGCACAACATAATGAATCCCGGTGGTACACTTGGGTTGGATATGAGCCCGGCTCAGAAGGAAAAACGCTGGGGCAAAGATTTGGAGGTGTAAATGGCAAAAGAGCTGCTGCTGGCAATTGATGTTGGGACCCAGTCAACCCGCGCGTTGATCTTTGACTTGCAGGGCAACCTGCTCTTCAAGACGAAGATTCCTCTGCCGGTTTATAACGCGCCAAAACCGGGCTGGGCGGAACTGGACCCCCAACGGTTTTGGGAAAGCCTCTGCCAGGCATGCCAGCGGCTCTGGGCGACCCCAGGTGTGGAAAAAGACCAGATCGCCGGAGTGGCGATCACGACCCAGCGCAATGTGTTGATCAACCTCGACCGCCAGGGCAGCCCTCTGCGCCCCGCCATCCACTGGTCCGACCAGCGCCGCACTTCCGGCTTGCCAAACGTGGGCGGGGTTTGGGGCTTGATCTTTGCCCTTTCGGGCATGATGGGCACCATCCGCTACCTGCAAGCGGAAGCCAAGACCAATTGGGTCCGCACGTACCAACCGGAAATCTGGAACAAAACGGCTAAAATCATGTTGCTTTCTGGCTATCTGACCTACCGTATGACCGGACAATACAGGGATTCAACTGCCTGCCAGGTGGCTCATCTGCCCTTCGACTATAAAAAACACGCCTGGGCTGGCAAACTGGATTGGAAATGGAAAGCGGTGCCGATGGAGCCTGAGATGCTCGTGGATCTGGTGCCTCCGACTGCCCTGCTCGGGGAGGTCACGCCGCGGGCTTCGGAAGAAACCGGCATCCCAGCCGGTTTACCGCTGATCGCCGCCGCGGCTGATAAGGCATGCGAGGTGCTCGGATCCGGAACGCTGGCTTCCAATACCTGCTGCCTCTCCTACGGCACAGCAGCCACGATCAACACCATCCACCAACGCTACATAGAGGTCATTCCTCTGATCCCGCCCTATCCGGCGGCGGTGCCTGGTTCCTACTCTCTCGAGATCCAGCTTTTCCGGGGGTACTGGATGGTTTCCTGGTTCCTGCGGGAGTTTGGGCATAACGAACAGCGTCTGGCAAAGGAACGGGGCGTGGCTCCGGAAGAGCTCTTCGACGACCTGGTCAATTCTGTGCCAGCCGGGTCTATGGGGCTGACGCTGCAGCCATATTGGGCGCCGGGTTTGAAGTCGCCCGGACCCGACGCGAAAGGGGCAATGATCGGCTTTGGCGGGGTGCACACTCGCGCGCATATTTACCGCGCGATGCTGGAAGGACTGGCTTACGCCCTGCGGGAAGGCGCCGAACGCACGAGCAAACGCAGCGGTGTGCCGATCACTGAGGTGCGCGTAGCCGGTGGGGGTTCGCAGAGTGACGCGGCTGCCCAACTGACCGCCGACATCTTCGGAATGCCGGTCAGCCGTCCGCATGTCTATGAAGCCAGCGGGCTGGGCGCGGCGATCGACCTGGCTGTCGGATTGAAACTGAAAGCTTCCTTTGAAAGCGCGGTGGCGGATATGACCCGAATCAGCCGTACCTTTGAACCAAATCTGGAGAACCATAAGCTCTATGATGATCTCTACAGGCGGGTCTACCTGAAGATGTACGACCGGCTCGCGCCTTTATACAAGGAGATTCAGGATATCACCGGTTATCCCGCCAAGGACTGAACAGGGCATCGCTCCCGCTGATTGAATGACATTGAGACAGAACGGATGAACCGCGCTTGGGTTTGGTAGGGGGTCGGTATACCGCGCCCACACCTTGGGATTTGTCAAGAGGCAGGTCTCCGCGCCTTCCCATTAAGGTTTACCTGTGCGCCGCGAATAGGATACACACATTGTATTGACAGTAATAGAGCTGGTTTTATAGCGTGCCAAATTTTGTCATCGTAAATAGAACGACCTTGACAAATATATCAGCCAGATATATGATAAACATATCAGACTGATATATAAGGAACCTCGTATGAAACGACAAAAGATTAGAAAGTTATTGTTGACAGTATCATTATTGTTTTTTCCTGTCACTCTCTATTACTTTAGCCCTGCTTTAATCATTGATGCAGGGTTAAGCGGAATAATTAATGGAAGTTTCATTGTTTTTGTATCGATGTTTCTATTGGCAATTCCGTTTGGAAGGCTTTTTTGCGCATATGTTTGTCCAGCTGGAGGGTTACAAGAATGTGCTTTTACAATTAACAGTAATAAGCCAAAACAGGGTTGGAAAAATAATATAAAGTACGTAATATGGGCTTTTTGGGTGTTGATGGTTGTTTTATGTTATTTTAACAGCGGAAAAATTGTCAAAATTGATTTTTGGTTTAATACAGAAAATGGAATTTCCGTTTCTTCTATTCAGAGTTACATTATTTACTATGGAATTGTATTTTTAATTTTTATACCGTCCATCTTATTTGGGAAACGTATTTTTTGTCACTATTTTTGTTGGATGGCTCCCTTTATGGTTCTTGGTACAAAGATTCGCAGGTTTTTACATTTACCGGGTCTGCATATCCAAATCAACAATGGGAGTACTTGCGTTTCCTGTGAAAAATGCAGCAATAACTGTCCAATGGGACTAAATGTCAGCGGAATGATTAATAACAATCAAATAGAAGATTTAGAATGTATCCAATGTGGTGCTTGTGTGGATAGCTGCCCACGCAAGATCTTTTCTTACAAAGTGGTGCCAGAAAAAGGTAAAAAATAGTGGCAACAGAGAAGAAACTGGATTGTGTAATTTTGGGTCTGCTCAGTCATGAAGAACTGACAGGATATGAAATAAAAAAGCGGATCGACACGGCACTAAAGTATTTTTGGGGTGCCAGTTATGGCAGCATATACCCTACTTTGGGTGATTTGGTCACCCGGGGATTAGCAACCAAAAGAATTGACACAAAAAGTAAGCGCAAGAAATTTATATATAACATAACCGATGATGGGCGAACTTACTTGGCGGAATGGCTTAGATTACCAGCGGAAAAAGATGAACTTCGATATGAGACATTGCTCAAACTCTTTTTTGGTAATGAAGCAGGTGAGTTACAGGCAATCTCACACATTGAAGCATTTCAAGAAAAAATTGAAAAAGAACTGCCTTACCTTTTAGGTTCGCAGCAAAATCTTGAAAAACATATTGACAGTGATAAGACACATAAATATTATCTCCTTACGGTTAAATTTGGAATACAAACCTATAATGCATATTTGAAATGGTGTAAAGAAGCAAAAAAAATGTTAGGAAAGGATTACGAGTAACGTACCCTGTACCCATCGATGTACCCATCGATCTGGACTTGCCCAAAGAGGTAGTTCTCGAGTAAGATTGGCGGGTATGATTCAGTTCGCACAACAACAATTATTGAGCGACCGCAACTTCGTGCCGGCAGAATTTTTCATCTCCAGCCGCAAGTCAAAAACCAAAAGCCGCCCGCAAAGACCCGCGAAAACGCCAGGTAAGCCCTGGAAGCAAACCCTGAAAAGTCCCAGCTTTAAGGATGAGTTTTGGGACTACTGCCTGGTTATTTTTGGGAGCCTGCTCTACGCGTTCACCTTCAATATGCTCCTGATCCCTTCCGGATTGTATATCGGCAACCTTACCGGCATCGCCAAAATTATCCTTGAAGTGCTTCAAAAGTACATCCCCGGGCTGGGTTCTGTCACTGGCGCGATCCTCTTGAGCATCAACCTGCCGCTTCTTTTGATTTCTTACAAAAGTGTCAACCGCAAATTCATGTTCAAGACGATCGTCTCGATCATTTCGATGACCATCGCGATGTCGCTCATTCCGGTGCGGCTGATCATCCCGGAGATGGATAACCTGCTGACAGTGTGTTTGGTGGGGGGCTCCCTGGCAGGCTTTGGCGCGGGTTTGTGCCTGCGGGCAGGAGGGTCTTCGGGCGGGGTCGACATCCTGGCGGTCTACATCAGCCTGAAGCACAACCGCTTTAGTGTCGGCAGAGTGAGCCTGATCATCAGCCTGATCGTGTACGGTTACGCCCTTTTTGCCAACCCTCCTCTCATTATGGTCTATTCGGTGATTTTCACGCTCATCTACACCTTCATGATGGACCGCACGCACTATCAGAACGTGAAAGTCAACGTCATTGTTATCACGAGCAAGCGCGAGATCCTGCCCTTTATCACGCAGGAAATCGAACGCGGCGCGACCTATTGGGACGGCAAAGGCGCCTACACCGATTCGGAGTTCCTGGTGATTTCCGCGGTTGTTTCGAAATATGAATTGAACCACCTGCGCCGCGGCGTGCTGGAGCTGGACCCCAAGGCGTTCATCATCGAAAACAACGCGATCAACGTCACCGGCTACTTCCCCTCGCATTTCTTCTAACAGCAGATTTGACGGATATACAGCGCGGTTCAGTAGACCCGATATCACCTTAAAGCACTGCAAGGAAGGCAGATTCCATTTTTTAAGGTAACTTGCGTTGATTCGCCCGGCTTACATGTTAGAATCACGGTATCATAACCGTCACAAGCAGGTAATTTGGTGCATTATGGGAAAAATGATCGAGTGTGTTGTCGATAGTATCCGCGTCAGCCTGACCAATCAGGACCGTATTACTGTTCTGAAAGAAAAGGATGCCGAGCGCTACCTTCCTATCTGGATGGGCATCCCCGAAATTGACTCCATCACCATCGCGCTGCAAGGCGTGGCAATCGCCCGACCGATCACGCACGACCTGATGATTTCCATTCTAAACGCGCTCAACATCCGTCTTGAGCGGTGTGAGATCACCCACCTCGAGACCGACACTTTTTATGCCAATCTGATTCTCGAACAAGACGGCGTCCGCAAAATCATCGACAGCCGTCCATCCGATGCGATCGCCCTCGCCGTCCGCGCCAAAGCTCCGGTTTTCGTAGACGAAGATATTCTCGACGAGGTCGGCATCCGCCCCGAGGACGTGCTTCCCCAGGTTCAACCCGAAGAAGACTCCTCCGACCATGATGTGGATATCGACATTTTTGAAGATTTTCTTGGGCAGCTCGGCAGCGACAGAGCCGACAACAACCCGCCCGACGACCCTCCCGCTGAGGATCCCAAACCATAAGTGAGGCATCACGTGAGCGATCAATTTGAACAAACCAATTCCCAAAGCAGCAGCGATAACAATCTGCTTTTTGACCGGGATATGGAGGAAGCTCTCATCGGTTCCGTGCTCATCACGCCGGATGCCTATTTGGACGCGGCTCCGCTGGTCAGCGCGGAGGATTTCTACCTCCACCGCAACCGCTGGATTTGGGAAGCCTTCATCGAGCTGTTTAAAACCGACTCTTACTTTGACGTGCTGACGGTCAAAGACGCCCTCGAAGCCAGCGGGCATCTTGAAGACGTGGGCGGGTTGGATTACCTGATTTCCCTCACCAACCGCGTGCCTTCCTCGCAGCATGCCGAGTCTTACGCCCGCAATATCAACGCGCTCGCGGTGCGTCGGCGTCTGCTCACCGCCGCCAACGACATCGCCAAGCTCGCCTATCGCAAGGACACCGGCGTGGACAACGTCATTTCCGACGCGGAAAAGGCAATCTTCGGGGTGAGCCAGGAGCGCTACAAGCGCGACCTGGTGCCGATTTCTGACGCCGCGAATGATTACCTGGAACGCCTTTTGGTGAACGCCAGTCTCTCAGACGGGGTGACCGGGCTTGACACCGGGTTGAAAGCGGTCGATAAAGCCCTCGGCGGTCTGCAGCGTTCCGACCTCATCATCGTGGCAGGTCGTCCGGGTATGGGTAAGACCGGCTTCCTCATCGGCATTGCTAAACATGTGGGTTTGGCAATGAAACGCAACGTGGCTTTCTTCACGCTCGAAATGTCCGCCGAACAGCTCATCCAAAGAATGATTGCCCAGGAAACCAGCATTGATTCCCAAAAACTGCGTTCCGCCAAGCTCAGCGACATGGAAGCCCAGGAGGTGGTGCACGCCTTGGGTGTGCTTTCGGAATCGCGCATTTTCGTGGACGACACCCCCGCTATCACTCCGCTGCAGATGCGCACCAAGTGCCGCCGTATGCAAATGGAAATCGGGCTGGACCTCGTCATCGTGGACTACCTGCAGTTAATGTCGGGCGACACGCGCACGGAAAACCGCGTGCAGGAAGTCTCGTACATTTCCCGCTATCTCAAGGTCTTGGCGCGCGACCTGAACGTGCCGGTGATCGCTGCCGCGCAGCTTTCCCGCGCGGTGGAACAGCGCCAGGATAAAACACCCGTGCTTTCGGACCTGCGTGAATCAGGCTCCCTGGAGCAGGACGCCGACATTGTTATGTTCATCAACCGACCGGAACAGATGAAAGAGGAAAGCCCGCTTCATAATCTGACAAAACTGATTGTCGCCAAACACCGCAACGGTCCCACCAACAGCGGCATTGACCTGGTCTTCATCGAGAAGCTCGCCATGTTCCGCGACAAAGCCTACGTGGATTGAGCGCGCGGGAGGGTCTCTTGAGCGGCGAACTTTCGGAAAACTACTTGAACGTCAGCCTGCCGGCGAATTTCGTCGGTCGCTGCGTTGGGCTTGGGAGCGACGCGGTGTTGCTCCTGATTGGTTTTTTTGAGCTGCTCAGCCAACAGGAAAGCCCCGCGGAAGTAGTGGAGCAGTTCATCCTGCTCGATCACATGCCCGCGGCAGAAGATTCCCGCTGGCAGCAAGCTCTGGCGGAGCTGCTCGAAGAAGGGCTGCTGCTTGCCTGCCCCCAATCCCCGGACGACCCGGACGCGGCGGTGCTGCTTTTGCCTGCCAACCCCGAAGGCGCGCGCCGCTTAGAGGCGCTGCGGGCGGGCGGGCTCACCCTGGCTGATCTCCGGGCTGCCAGCCCCCTGCCAAACCCGGACAAGCCGAACATCTTCACCCTCTACGAGCAGAATATCGGTCCGCTGACCCCGATGGTGGCTGAAATATTGAAGGCGGACGCGGAAACCTACCCCGAAGCCTGGCTGCGGGATGCCATGCGCGAAGCAGTCAGCCGCAACATCAGAAATTGGAAGTACGTCCAGGCGATTCTCAAAGCCTGGCAGGAAAAAGGACGTGACGCGAATCATGGAACCACTCAAAGCACGCTTGAAAGATTTCGAGAACTTTATCGCCAACAGAAACAGGGAAAAAGCTCAAAACCCTGAGCCGGCATCCGGACGGCGCCCGGGCATCGATATTGGCGATCCCGACTGCCCCATCTGCGGCGGGCTCGGTTTTGTGGGGCGGGACCTGCCCATCGATGACCCCGAATTCGGCAGAATGGAGCCCTGCGCCTGCAGGCTCTCCGAAATCACTGCTTCCCAGCGCGATCAGCTTTTTTCGCTCAGCAACCTCAGCGCCCTCAGCGGGCTGACCTTCCGGAGCTTCAAACCCCGTGGCAGGGTCGGTTTGGGCACTTTTCAGGCAAATTCTCTGGAACAAGCCTTCAACTCCGCCCAAAACTTTGCCGGCTCACTCAACGGCTGGCTGCTGCTCACCGGCTCCTATGGCTGCGGCAAGACCCACCTCGCAGCGGCAATCGCCAACCAGGCGGTGGGCATGGGCATCAGCACGCTCTTCCTCACCGTGCCCGATCTGCTCGACTGGCTGCGCTTCTCCTACAGCAACACCTCCGATACCAGCTTTGAAGACCGCCTCACCCAGATCCGCACGGTTCCGCTTTTGATCATGGACGACTTCGGCACCCAAAACACGACCCCCTGGGCGCAGGAAAAGCTCTTCCAGATCATCAACCACCGCTACATCAACAAGCTTCCAACGGTCATTACCAGCAACCAGGCGCTGAACGACTTTGAACCCCGCATCCGTTCCCGCCTGCAGGACCCCGACCTGGTCACGCATGTCGAAATCCTCGCGCCGGATTACCGCAATCCAGCCGATGATATCGGTCACCCCGAACTTTCGAGCCTCAATTACCACTCCCGGCAGACCTTTGGCTCCTTCAGCTTCCGTCAAAACGAACGTCTCGAGCCGGAGGATACCCAATCCCTGCGCGAAGCTTTCGAGATCGCCAAAAAATTCGCCGAATCGCCCCAGGGCTGGCTGGTATTCTATGGTCCTTACGGCTGCGGCAAAACCCACCTTGCTGCCGCGATCGGCAACTACCAGGCCGGGCTTGGGCGCCCGCCGCTCTTTGTGGGCGTGCCGGACCTGCTCGACTACCTCCGCGCGGCTTTTTCTCCCAACAGCGCCACCACGCTCGACCGCCGCTTCTACGAGATCCGCTCCACCCAACTGCTCATCCTGGACGACATTGGCACGGAATCAGCCACCCCCTGGGCAAGGGAAAAGCTCTACCAGCTCATCAACCACCGCTACAACGCCGAGCTTCCGACCGTTTTGACCACTGCCAACGAGCCTTCCAGGCTGGACCAACGGCTTTTCAGCCGTATGTCCGATAAACGGCTCTGCAAACTCGTCCTCATGTCCGCCCCGACTTATACTGGCGGGGGTTAGTCAACCCCCTTTTTCGGATTCTCGTAAGCCTGATTCAGAAACAGAACCTGGCATAATATCGCAGGTCGTACGGAGGGGGCTTGTACCCGCAGGGTATTGCTCCCTCCGCATCACATGCATACGCAAGATTAGCGGCTGGACTAAAGCCCAGCCCTACGGTGCATCCCCCGTCACATCGTGCCCGTAGGGTTTCGGGTTCCAGATTGTAAACAGCATCAACCCATGTATATAACAGCACAATTTCTCTATTCATTCAAGAGGTCAATAGCTGATGGGTGGTCAAAAGCTCTTGGTCTTCTGTTGTTGGCTAAGCTGGAGCTGCTATTACCAACTTTGCCACTTCTGTTGGTGACCACATCTTTGCTGAAGCAGTTATAATTGGGCGAAGGAAAAGGGAGATGGAGAACCTCAAAGGCGTTGAATTAACCCCATCTGATGCCAGGGCTGACTGGTATGTGCTCCGCTGCAAGTCAAACATGGAGTTCATCGTAAACGACCAGCTAAAGGCTAAAAGCATCCCAAATTACCTGCCGGTCTACGCCGTCAAGCCGGTCAATCCGCGTTCGCATGCCATCAAACCGTTCTTCCCGGGGTACCTCTTCGTTAATGAGGAGCCGGAAAGGCTCTATGACCACAGAGTCTTTTTGATGCGGGGCGTGACCGGGCTGGTGAGCTTCGACGGCATGCCGGCATCTGTCCACCCCAGCCTGGTTGAAGCCGTCCGCCGTCACACTCGCCAGCTCAACCTCGAACAGAGCCAGGCGCATTCGGGCTTCATGGCGGGAGATGAGGTAGTGGTGGAAGACAGCCTTATCGGGCAGATTGAGGGCATTTTTGAAAAGTGTATCAACGGCAAGGAGCGCGTTTCCGTGTTGTTGCGAATGATACAAGGTGGTATGATGCGTCTGGAGGTTCCGGTTGAAAAAGTGCGCCGGAAGCCGCAGCGAAAAGGCTGAAAAATCAAAAAAACGGGGGAACTTCAATTGAAGATTGCCCTTATCCGAGATGAAAAACATGTCGGAAGAGCGGAGGCATGCATTAATCAGGAAAAACTAAAGAATAAACAATGAAATCTAATC
>ERZ795030.5851-NODE-5851-length-11077-cov-4.339140_pt1 | contig 11077 bp, 10 predicted proteins | sample MGYA00375122_ERZ795030 | MGnify/ENA primary metagenome ERZ795030 (study PRJEB30165, sample SAMN05720146) | activated sludge metagenome | isolation source: anaerobic digester from wastewater treatment plant | place: Japan | collected 2015-04-20 ...
GCGGCAAATTGACAAGGGGCGCGATGCGGCCCGGGTGGCGGTCGAAATGGCCTGCCTGCTGGAAACCATCTGATGACCGAATCAAGCCACCCCGCTGCCACCCGCCCGCCGCGCCAGTCCCGCAAGGGCCTGACCAGCACCGGTGTGCTCAAGGCCGCCAGCAAGTCGCCGCGCTCGCGGGCCCGCGAATTTGCCCTGCAGGCGCTCTACCAGGTGCTGGTGGGCAAAAACGAGCTGTCTGATGTCGATGCCTTCACCCGTGATCTGGCCGGGTTTTCGAAGGCCGACGTGGTGCATTTTGATGCGCTGCTGCAGGGCTGCGGGGCCCAGGCGCTGGCGCTTGATGCCTTGGTGCAGCCCTTGCTGGACCGGCCACTGACTGAAATCTCGCCGATAGAGCACGCGGTGATGTGGATCGGTGCCTTTGAGTTTCAGCATTGCCCGGATGTGCCGTGGCGTGTGGTGTTGAACGAGTGCATTGAGCTGGCCAAGGAATTTGGCGGCACCGACGGGCACAAGTACGTCAACGCCATACTCAACGCGCTGGCAAGTACATTGCGCCCGGCTGAGGTCGCGGCCGACCGCGGTGCTTCGCGCGCCTGACAGTTTGCCAGCAGCACATGAACATTTCGGCGCGCGCCCAGCGGATTGAGCCGTTTTACGTGATGGAGATTGCCAAGGCCGCCCAGGCACTGGCGGCAACCGTCGCCAGGTCGGCCCAGCCGATGATTTTTCTGAACATTGGCGAGCCCGACTTCACCGCACCCATACTGGTGCAAGAGGCCGCCGCCAAAGCCATCCGTGACGGGCAAACCCAGTACACCCCAGCCACCGGTCTGCCCGAACTGCGCGAGCGTATCAGCCAGTGGTATGCCAGCCGTTTTCAAGTCGCGGTGCCAGCCAGCCGCATCGTCGTGACCGCCGGTGCCTCGGCAGCACTGCAACTGGCTTGCCTGGCGCTGATCGAGGCGGGCGACGAGGTGCTGATGCCTGACCCCAGCTACCCGTGCAACCGGCATTTTGTGGCCGCCGCCGATGGCACGGCGGTGTTGATCCCAACCACCGCAGCGCAGCGTTTCCAGCTCAGCGCCGAGCAGGTGGCGCAGGCCTGGGGCGACAAAACCCGTGGCGTGTTGCTGGCATCACCGTCCAACCCGACCGGCACCTCGATTGCCTTTGACGAGCTGCGCCGGATTCACCAGCAGGTCAGCCAGCGTGGCGGCATCACCCTGGTCGACGAGATTTATCTGGGCTTGAGCCACGACGCGCAGTTTGGCCGGTCAGCGCTGGCGATTGACGATCAGATCATCAGCATCAACAGCTTTTCCAAGTACTTCAACATGACCGGTTGGCGGCTTGGCTGGCTGGTGCTGCCGCTGCAACTGGTGCCGGTCATTGAGCGGCTGGCGCAAAACCTGTTTATCTGCCCCAGCACGATTTCACAATACGCGGCGCTGGCCTGCTTTGAGCCCGACAGCCTGGCTGAATTTGAGCAACGCCGGGCCCAATTCAAGGCCAGGCGCGACTACTTTATTCCAGCCCTCAATGCATTGGGGTTGAGCGTGCCAGTGATGCCCGACGGTGCCTTTTACGCCTGGGCCGACTGCAGCGCAGCATGCAGCAAGCTCAAGGTCAATGGCAGTTGGGACCTGGCGTTTGAGCTGATGAAGCGCGCCCATATCGCCATCACCCCCGGACGTGACTTTGGCCAGGCCGAAACCGCCCATTTCATCCGCTTGTCCACCGCCAATTCAATGCCGCAGTTGCGCGAAGCGGTTGACCGGCTGCAGACTTTGCTGGCATGAACAGCGTCGCCAGCACCCAACCGGCCCAGGCACACAAGCCGTTTTACTGGCCGGTGCGCATTTATTGGCAAGACACCGATGCTGGCGGCATCGTCCATCACGCCAACTACCTCAATTTTTTCGAACGCGCCCGCACCGAATGGCTGCGTGCGCTGGGTATTGGTCAGCAATCCCTGCGTGAAACAACCGGCGGCATGTTTGTGGTCAGTCAGGCCAACCTGAGCTATGTCAAAAGCGCCCGGCTCGACGATGAACTTTTGCTTACAACTTCACTCACAGAAGCGGGCCGGGTCGCCATGACAATCCGGCAGCAGGCGCTGCGCAAGACTTTGGGTGCCAACCTGCTGTTGTGCGAGGCAAACCTTCGCCTGGCCTGGGTCAACGCCGACGGCAAACCGGCCAGAATTCCACCAGTTATCCTAAGCACCTTGAGCCAAGGCATTCAACCTTCACCATTCGTCATCAATCAACAATGAACCAAGAACTCTCCATCCTGCATCTGGTGCTCAATGCCAGCATCGTCGTGCAAGCGGTGATGCTGCTGCTGATCAGCGTTTCGGTGGCCAGTTGGGCTGCCATCTTTCGCAAGCTGTTTTCGCTGGGCAAGGTGAAGTCGCTCAACGATGCCTTTGAACGTGAATTCTGGTCTGGCAGCAGTTTGAACGACCTGTTTTCCGCTGCCACCAAGAACGCCCGCAACGCCGGGCCGATGGAGCGCATTTTTGCCAGCGGCATGCGTGAGTTTCAAAAACTGCGCGAACGCCGCATCACCGATGCCGGTACCCTGATGGACGGTGCCCGGCGTGCCATGCGGGCCAGCTTTCAGCGCGAAATGGACGTGGTGGAAACCCATTTGTCATTTTTGGCATCGGTCGGTTCGGTGTCTCCTTATGTGGGGCTGTTTGGCACGGTCTGGGGCATCATGCACGCCTTCACCGGGCTGGCGGCGCTCACCCAAGTCACGCTGGCCACCGTTGCCCCCGGCATTGCCGAGGCGCTGGTGGCCACTGCCATCGGCCTGTTTGCCGCGATTCCGGCGGTGGTGGCCTACAACCGCTTTGCGCGCGACATTGACCGCATCGCAATCCGGCTGGAGACCTTCATTGAAGAGTTTTCCAACATCCTGCAACGCAATGTTGGCGCGCAATCGGCCTCTGGCCACTGAAAGACTGGAGCCAGCCGATGCCATCCATGACCAGTCGCGGACGTGGCCGCCGCACCATCAGCGAGATCAACATGGTGCCCTTCATCGATGTGATGCTGGTGCTGCTGATCATTTTCATGGTCACCGCGCCGCTGATCGCCCCCAGCATGATCAGCCTGCCCAGCGTTGGCAAAGGCGACAAACAGCCCGATCAGGTGGTGCAGATCATCATCGGCAAGGACGAGACGCTGGCCCTCAAGCTCAAAGACCAGACATCGCCGGTGGCCTTGAAGGAGCTGGTGCGCAGCGTCAGACAGGCGCAAGGCGGCGTGGCCAATTCGGCGGTGGTGATCAGCGCCGACAAAAGCGTCAAGTACGAAGCCGTGGTGCGTGTGATGGACACGCTGCAGCGTGCCGGCGTGGCGCGCGTCGGCCTGTCGGTACAACTTGCCAAGTGAGCTTGGGTCATGCACGCTGGCGCTGACAGACTGGAATTTGCGCCGCCCGCCACGCCCGGACTGCTGCGTGCGATGGTGCTGGCGCTGCTGGCGCATGGTCTGCTGCTGATTGCACTGACTTGGGGCGTCCACTGGCAGCGCGATGTTCAAGTTGCCAGTTATGAAGCCGAACTCTGGTCTGCCTTGCCGACCGAGGCCGCCCCGGCCCTGGTTGAAACGCCGCCGCCAGAACCGCCTGAGCCGCCCCCACCGCTACCCCCGGTGCCAGAGCCGTTGCCAGTGCCAAAACCAGTGCCAGCACCGCCCGAGCCCAAGCCGGTGCCAGCGCCCAAGCTGCCGGAGGTTGACATTGCCTTGCAACAGGAAAAGCAGCGCCTGAAAAAGCAGCAGGAGCAAAAGCAAGAAGAGCAACGCCAGGACAAGCTCAAGGCAGAGAAACTCAAACTTGAAAAAATCAAACAAGAAAAGGCCGAACTTGAGACAGCCAAGCTCAACAAGCTGAAACAGGAAAAGCTCAAGCAGGAGCAGCTCAGGCAAGAGCAGCTCAGGCAAGAGCAGCTCAGGCAAGAGCAGCTCAAGCAGGAAAAGCTCAAACAGGCGCAGGCCGACGATGCACAGAAAGCCGCAGCAGACAAGCAACAGGCCGCGCTCGATGCCAAACAGCGAGAGGCCCAGCGGCAGAAGAACCTGGCCAGAATTGCCGGCCTGGCCGGTGCCACCGGTGCCCCGACTGCCACTGGCACGGCGCTGAAATCTGCTGGCCCGTCGCCTGGCTACGCCGGGCGCATCCGTGCTCGCATCAAGCCCAACATCGTCTTTACCGAAGAGGTACAGGGCAACCCGACCGCCGAAGTGGAAGTACGCACCGCGCCGGATGGCACCATCATCAGCAGCAAACTGATCAAATCCAGCGGACTCAAATCCTGGGACGATGCGGTGCTCAAGGCCATTGACAAGACCGAAAAGCTGCCACCCGACACCGACGGTCACGTACCGACCTTGCTGCTGCTGGTTTTCCGGCCACTCGAATAAGCTACATTTACCGTAGCTGCCAGCGCTTATTCCATAAGCGCTGCAGGCCGATTACTCATAAATTATTTCGGCAGAGCCAGGTGCCGCCTGGGCCCACCAGCTCGACAGCGCGGCATTGCTGGGGTAAAACCTGGCGCGCTCGTCAAGCTGCAACTCAACACTGGCAGCGCCGCCGTCGCCGTGACAGGTCAGGCTCACACGCACACCCAGGCCGCGCCACAAGTCACCCTGCTCGGTCGGCTCGCGTTGCGCCGGGTAGTCCTTGAGCAGGCGTGCCACATCCAGCGCCCTGCCCTTTGCATCGCTGGCCAGCGTAACCCGCAGGAATTTGCCAAAGCGGCAGCGCGCCTGTTCCAGGTCCCAGATGCTCGTCACCGTCAACTGCATGCCGCCAGAGAACCGGTCCGGCTGCTGTTTGCCCATGACGATCAACAGTTCATCGTCCTTGAGCAGATTCTTGTGGGCGTTGATCAGCGCCTCATCGGCGCGCGCCTCGATCACGCCGGATTTGTCGTCAAGCTTGAACAGCGCGAGTTTGCCGCGCTGGCCGTTGATGACCCGAAAATCATTGACGATACCGGCCAGCAACTGCGGCTCGCGGGTGTCGAGCAGTCCGGCAATTGGCCGCTTGGCAAAGCGGCGCACCTCTTGTGCCACCTCGTCAAACAGGTGGCCTGACAAATAAAAACCGACGGCGGTTTTCTCAAACGTCAGGGTCTCCTTGACGCCCCAGGGCGTGGCTTGCACCAGTTCCGGCTCTTGTGTGCTGGAGCCATGCTGGTCAGCGCCGCCCATGTCAAACAGGCTGCACTGGTTGGCGTTGGCCAGCGCGGCAGCGCCAAACTCAAAGGCCAGATCGACGCTGGCCAGCAGGCTGGCGCGGTTGCGCTGCAGGGTGTCAAAGGCACCGGCCTTGATCAGCGCTTCCACCGTGCGTTTGTTGATGCGGGCGCGGTCCACCCTGGCACAGAAGTCAAACAGGCTCTTGAACGGCCCGACCACATCGCCCATCGGACCGACACCGCGTCCCTCGCGCGCCGCCACAATCGCCTCGATCGCCTGCTCGCCGCTGCCCTTGACGGCGCTTAATCCATAACGGATGACCAGGTCAGAAATCGGCTCAAAGCGGCTCATGCCACGGTTGACATCTGGTGGCTCAAAGCTCAGGCCCATCTTCAGGGCATCTTCGAGCAGCACCTTGAGCTTGTCGGTGTCGTCCATTTCCACCGTCATGTTGGCGCAAAAGAACTCGGCGGTGTAATGCACCTTGAGCCAGGCGGTGTGGTAGGCCAGCAGCGAATAAGCGGCAGCGTGTGACTTGTTGAAGCCATAGCCGGCAAATTTTTCCATCAGGTCAAAAACTTCGTCAGCCTTTTCCTGCCCGATGTCATTTTTCAGGGCACCGTCACGAAAGATCTGCCGGTGCCGGGCCATCTCGTCGGCATCTTTTTTACCCATGGCGCGACGCAACATGTCGGCACCACCCAATGAGTAGCCACCCAGAATCTGGGCGGTCTGCATCACCTGTTCCTGATAAACCATGATGCCGTAGGTTTCAGACAGCATCTCGGCGACCAGCGGGTGCGGGTACTCAACCACTTCGCGCCCATGTTTGCGCGCGACAAAGCTGGGGATCAAATCCATCGGGCCAGGGCGGTACAAGGCGTTCAGCGCGATCAGGTCTTCCAGCCGCGTCGGCTTGGCATCGCGCAGCATGCCCTGCATGCCGCGTGATTCAAACTGGAACACCGCCTCGGTCTTGCCTTCCTGAAACAACTTGTAGGTGGCAGGGTCATCAAGCGGCAGGTTCTCAAAGGCAAAATTTTCCTGCCCTGGGTGACGGCTGACAATGAATTCGCGGGCAATTTCCAGAATCGTCAGCGTGGCCAGGCCCAAAAAGTCAAACTTGACCAGGCCGACCGATTCCACATCGTTTTTGTCGTACTGGCTGACGGCCGATTCGCTGCCGGGCTGCTGGTAGAGCGGGCAAAAGTCGGTCAGTTTCCCCGGCGCGATCAGCACGCCGCCGGCGTGCATGCCGATGTTGCGGGTCAGGCCTTCGAGCTTGCGCGCCAGCACCAGCAAGGTCTTGACATCTTCTTCACGCGCTTCGCGCTCGGCCAGAATCGGCTCGGCCTCGGTGGCATAAACGGTCTTGTCGTCCTTTTTGCGATCCGGTGGCGGCAGTTGCAGGGTAACCGCCACACCCGGCTTGTTGGGAATCAGCTTGCTGATGCCGTCGCAAAAGGTGTAGCTCATGTCGAGCACCCGACCGACATCGCGAATCGCCGCGCGCGCTGCCATGGTGCCAAAAGTGGCAATCTGGCTGACCGCATTTTTACCGTATTTTTCTTTGACGTAGTCGATCACACGGTCGCGGTTGCCCTGACAGAAGTCAATGTCGAAGTCGGGCATCGAGACCCGCTCGGGGTTCAAAAATCGCTCAAACAGCAGTTTGTATTGCAACGGGTCGAGGTCGGTGATCTTCAGTGCGTAAGCCACCAGCGAGCCAGCCCCCGAGCCCCGCCCCGGCCCAACCGGGCAACCATGGCTTTTGGCCCAGTTGATGAAGTCGCCGACGATCAGAAAGTAGCCGGGAAAACCCATCTTCAGAATGGTGCCCAGCTCGAATTCGAGCCGTTCCAGGTAGCCTGGCATCTGCTTTGCCCGCTCGACCGGGTCGGGGTACAGGTGCGCCAGGCGCTCTTTCAGCCCTTCGTGCGAGGCATGGCGAAAGTAATCGTCCGCTGCCATCACCACACCATCGACCGCCGGAATCGGAAAATCCGGCAACTGCGGCTTGCCCAGCACCAGACTCAAGCTGCAGCGCCTGGCAATCTCCAGGCTGTTGGCCAATGCAGATGGCACATCAGCAAACAGCTCGGCCATCTGGGCTGCGGTTTTGAAGTGCTGCTCGCGGGTAAAGCGGCGCAGCCGACGCGGGTTGGCCAGCATTTCGCCCTCGGCAATGCAGACGCGGGCCTCGTGGGCTTCAAAATCATCCGGTGCGGCAAACTGGATCGGGTGCGTGGCCACCACCGGGAGCTGCATGCGCTGCGCCAATTGCACTGCGCCGACCACTTGAGGCTCGTCTTCTGGTCGGCCAGCGCGCTGCAGCTCCAGGTAAAAGCGGTGGGTGAAGATGCCCGAGAGTTGCGTTGCCGCATCCATCGCCCGCGTCAGGTCGCCCTGCAGCAAAGCCTGCCCGACCGGCCCGGCCTGCGCACCCGACAGGCAAATCAAGCCGCCATTGAGTTCAGTCAGCCAGGCTACGCTGATGCTGGCTTGCGCCTTGGAGCCGCTTTGGGTCCAGGCGCGCGCCAGCAGTTCCGACAGGTTCAGGTAGCCCTGGTGGTTTTGCACCAGCAACAGCACGCGTGAGAGTTGCGCCGCATCCTTGCCAAGCCCCTCCAGCCAGATTTCGGCACCCAAAACTGGCTTGACACCGCGCTTGCGCCCTTCTTTGTAGAACTTGATGGCACCAAACAGGTTGCTCAAATCGGTGATGGCCAAGGCGGGCTGGCCATCAGCGGCTGCAGATTTGACAATCTCGTCGATGCGGTTGGTGCCGTCAATGACGGAAAATTCGGTGTGCAGACGCAAGTGGACAAACATATATGGGCTATATTGTAGGAACTGCAGTTGGAGTGAATGACGTGAAGATCCTGGTGGTTGATGACCATGCCTTGGTAAGGGAAGGGCTAAGCCATGTGTTGCAGGGGCTGATGCCAGATGAGGCCACCGAAGTGCTGCAGGCACCCAATTGCGCAACTGCGTTTGATTTGGTCAATGCCCACGCGGACCTTGATCTGGTGCTGCTGGACTACCACCTGCCAGACATGAATGGCCTGGCAGCGCTGACTGTGTTGGGCAAAGAACATCCCGAGCTGCCGGTCGTCATTCTGTCTGGCTTGGCCAACCCAAGCATCATGCAGCGTGTGCTGGCGCAGGGAGCGGTCGGCTTCATCACCAAATCATGCTTGAGCGAGGACTTGTTGCAGGCTTTGCGACTGGTGCTCAGCGGCGAGATCTATTCAGCACCAGAGTTCGTTCAGGCATACCCGGTTGAGCACCCCTTGGTCACGACAGGTCCACCGGTATTCACGCCGCGCCAGGAAGAAGTGCTGCACCTGCTGCTTGACGGCTGCAGCAACCGGGAAATCAGCGACAAGCTCTGCCTGTCGGATGAAACCATCAAAAACCACATCACCAGCATCTTGCGCAATTTTGGAGTCACGACCCGCACGCAGGCGGCGCTGGAGGCCAACCGCTGGGGCTATGGCAAACCTGCATAGTTTGCAACCTGATCCCGGCTATTGAACGCCCAAGTTTGCTCTGCTGCTGTGCTCTCGCGGGACTGCCACATGTGCCCTGAAGACAAATTTGCTCGGTGCTCCTGAAGTAACAACTCGTCATCTTGCAGCAACAAGCTGCAGGCCGTGCCCTCGGCAAGCGGCAAAGCGCTACAGCCCCCGCCAAGGTGCCCGCAGCGATGCCAACAACACCGTCAGGCAAGCCTGAAAACAGCCTGAAATGCTTTATAAAACATAGCAGGCTACGCAATTCCCATAAGGGCTAGAGGCCTATAACCTTCACATTTTAGTGATCAAGCGGCGAACTTGGCTGCCACTTCGGCCACGCGCTGACCAAACAGCCGGGCGGTTTCCAGGTCGCCCGGCAACATTTCAGTCGGCGAAGCATCTGATGGCGACTGGGCCATGGCACCGCTGAAGGAGCCGACAAAATTGATGTCGTTGCGCTGGGCGGCCTTGCTGTTGCTTGGCATTATTCCTGTGCCAACCCAGATGCCGCCGTGCTGCATGGCCAGCGTGAACAGGTAATGCAAGGTCGACAGCTTGTCGCCATTCATCGTGGCACTGTTGGTAAAACCGGCAAACACCTTGTTTTTCCAGGCCTGGCTGAACCAGGGTTTGCTCGATGCGTCAGCAAACTTCTTGAACTGCCAGCTCACTGAGCCCATGTAGGTGGGGCTGCCCATGATGATGGCATCGGCGGCGTTGAGCGTGGCCCATCCGGCATCTGACAGATTGCCTTCGGCATCAATGGCGACCAGGTCGGCAGCAGCGCCCTCGGCCACCGATTGCGCCATGCGCAGGGTGTGGCCGTAGCCAGAATGAAAAACGACAGCAATATTGGCCATAGTGAAAACTCCTTGTGGTTTGGTGAAAAAAATGGGGGTGAAAATTATCCAGAAAATTCAGGCGGACAAATCAAAAACCAGCACCTCGGCGTCCACTGCGTTGGTCAGAGCGACTTGCGACTCGTCTGCCAGCAGCGCGGCATCGCCGGTACTCAAGGCCACGCCGTTGACCGCCAGGTGGCCGCGCACCAGATGCACATAGCATTTTCGATTGGAGTCCAGGGCCAACCCTGCGGTCTGTTCCCCATCCAACACAGCGGCATACAGCCGCGCATCGGCATGGATCAATACCGCACCGGCCGCACCATCGGGAGCGGCCACCAGACACAGCCGACCCTGTTTATCAGCCTGTGAAAACGTTTTCTGCTCATAGCTGGGCGTGACACCGAGCACATTGGGCTGAATCCAGATTTGCAGCAGATGGGTGGTTTCCTTGGGGGTGTCGCTGAACTCACTGTGCCGCACACCGATGCCGGCACTCATGCGCTGCACCTCACCGGGCAGAATCGTCTCGACGTTGCCCATGCTGTCCTTGTGCGCCAGGACACCCGAGATCACATAGGTGACGATTTCCATGTCGCGATGGCCGTGCATGCCAAAACCCATGCCCGGCGCAACCCAATCTTCGTTGATGACCCGCAGATTGCCCCACCCCATGTGCGCAGGGTCATGGTAATCAGCGAACGAAAAGCTGTGAAACGACTTGAGCCAGCCGTGGTCGGCGTAGCCGCGTGCTTGTGAGGGTCTGATGGTCAACATGCTGAAGAACTCCAAAATTGAACAATGCAGTGACTGTAGCGTCACCAACGAATCGGTTTTGACTGCGGATTTGATGGCATCATTCAAATCATTCGAACTCAAATGCCCGATTCATGCAAACACCCCGCAATGTTCTGACACCCGATGCCCTGTCCATGCTGCAAACCATTGCCGCAACCGGCAGTTTCGCCGCCGCCGCGCGCTCGCTTGGCATGGTGCCCAGCGCCCTGACCTACCGGGTTCGCCAGATTGAAGACGCGCTCGACGTGCTGCTGTTTGACCGCAGTTCGCGCCAGGCCAAGCTGACACCGGCGGGTGCCGAACTGCTGCAAGAGGGCGCGCGCTTGCTTGACGACATCGATGCGGTGGCAAACCGGGTCAAGCGCGTGGCCACTGGCTGGGAGCCGCAGTTCACCATCGCCGTCGACAGCATCATCGCCAAAGCCACGGTGATGGAATTGTGCGAACATTTTCTGGAACAAAGCCCGCCGACCCGCATTCGGCTACGCGATGAGACCCTGTCGGGCACGCTTGCCGCCCTGACCAGCGGCCAGGCCGATCTGGCGCTTGGCGTGGCCGACCTGGTGCAAGGCAACGCCATCCACACCAGGCCGCTGGGCGATGTGCACTTTGTTTATGCGGTGGCACCCCATCATCCGCTGGCCAACGCGCCCGAGCCTTTGACCGACGAGATGCTGCGCGCGCACCGCGCCGTGGC
>ERZ795030.5855-NODE-5855-length-11068-cov-23.317988_pt1 | contig 11068 bp, 6 predicted proteins | sample MGYA00375122_ERZ795030 | MGnify/ENA primary metagenome ERZ795030 (study PRJEB30165, sample SAMN05720146) | activated sludge metagenome | isolation source: anaerobic digester from wastewater treatment plant | place: Japan | collected 2015-04-20 ...
CACCGTCTTCAGGCGCTCCTCCGTCACCGTGATGTCGCCGGCGGCAATATCGCCTTGCCCTTTGGCCACATCGCCGAGGAGAAGATCCCGCGTGCGGGGAATGATCACGACGGTCAACGGACGTTTTTTCAGCTTTTTGGCGTATTTTTTATTGAGGGAGCGTTCAAATTCCCTGACCGTGTCGCCGATCAGCCCCTGTTCTTTTCCGTTGACAATCCAGTACAGCGTGCGGCTCTGCGGCACCAGAACGCGGATCATGCGTTTCTCCAGGAGCTGATCGAAATCGCAAAGCCAGACCTCGTTGGCGAGGGCGAGGCCGCGCAGACGCGCCGGGTCATCGTAATTCGGCGTCTGCGCCGCCGGTTCGGCCCACGAGGGAATCATCAGGACGGCCGCGATCAGAATGGCGGCAAGAGACGGGAGCCGGCGCAAAAGGCGGGTGAATTTTTCTTTCAACAGCGTCCCCTTTCATCCCGGTGATCGAAGAGGAAACCGGTTGCAAGACACTGAAAAGGGGGAGGCGCTCTGCCACCCCCTTCCGGTCCTGTTCTTGTAACGGCCTTGCTTGCAAGCCGCAGTTATTTTGCCTTTGGCTGCAGGGGAGGCATGGACGGCCTTGCGGCGGATTTGGCGTCCTTCACGTCCAGAAGCTCCACTTCAAAGACCAGCGTCGCGCCGCCGGGAATCACGGGGGGACGGCCCCGGTCGCCGTAGGCGATCTCCGAAGGGCAGATCAGTTTGGATTTTCCGCCCACCTTCATCATGCTGACGCCCTCCGTCCAGCAGGGGAACACCTGGCTTAAAGGCAGTTCCGCGGGCTGGCCGCGCTTGACGGAGCTGTCAAATTCCTTGCCGTCGATCAGCGTGCCCACGTAGTGGACTTTGACGAGGTCCGTGGCCTTTGGCTGAGCGCCCGTTCCCGCTTTGATTTCCTTGTAGATCAATCCCGACGCGGTTTTCTTTACGCCCGCTTCCTTCGCGGCCTTTTCCAGAAACGGCTTGGCCAGCGCTTTCTGCTTTTCCGTGGCTTTCTGCATGCGGGCCTGGGCCAGTTCGCCCAGTTTCTGCATGTTGGCTTCCGGTTCCGCCGCCAGCTTCTTGCCGCCGGCCGCGTCGGACATTCCCAACTGAACATACTTCAGCTCTTCGGGCGTCAGATCAAAAACGGACAGCTGCTTGCTGAGATGAACCCCCAGCGCGTAGAAGGCCTTCTGGTCTTCCGTTTTCGGCGCTTCGGGCGAACATCCCCAGACGGCAATCAGGGCGACACAAACCACAACCATTAATTTACGCATAATTAATCCTTTCTATTACCCTTTCTTTAATTCCTGCCCCGGGATCGGGCGCCAGGTTCAGGCGGGAACATCCGCCCCGGTCAGTGTTTCTTCAAGAAGTTGAACCAACACGTTTTCTCCCTTTTTCACATGGGAGACGTCTTCGTCCAAAACAATAAAAGCATTGGCTTCCACCATGGACTTCAGAATGCCGGACCCCTGCTCGCCGGTGATGCGCGCAGTGCAGCGGTTTTTTTCTCTTTCAACGACCGCCCGGAGAAAATTTTTGACGCCGGCGCTCTTTTTGATTTCCTGGGCGCTTACGGCAGTGAGCGTCGGGCGGAAAATCCGGGTATGCCCCTGCATGCGAAGCAGAAAGGGGCGTACAAACTGTTCAAAGGAAACCATGACGGATACGGGATTGCCGGGCAGGCCGAAGAGGGGAACGCCGTCGATGGAGCCGAAAGCCAGCGGCTTTCCGGGGCGCATGGCCACCTGCCAGAAGTGCATGGCGTTGCCGATGTCGCCCATCACATCCTTGACGAAATCATAATCGCCGACCGAGACGCCGCCGGAAGACAGGATGACGTCCGCCCGCCGCGCCACCTGGAATTTTTTGACCAGATCTTCCTTGTCGTCGCTGCCGATGCCCAAAAGAACCGGAGCGCCGCCGCAGGCCAGAATCTGAGCGGCCAGCGAATAGGTGTTGGAGTTGACGATTTTGCCGGGCGGCGGTTCGGTTTCAATGTCCACCAGTTCGTCGCCGGTGGACAGGATCGCCACGCGCGGCCTCTGGTAAACCGCGACAAACGCCTTTCCCAGAACGGCCAGCATGCCGATGTGGCCCGGCCGCAAAACGCTGCCTGCCGCGATGACTTTCTCTCCCTGACGCACATCCTCGCCGGGAAACCGGATGTCCAGCCCCCGGGGCGCGGCGATTTTCATCAGAACCGTTTTGCCTTTTTCTTCGGTGTCCTCCCGGCGGACCACGGCGTCCGCGCCTTTGGGGATCACCGCGCCGGTCATGATGCGCGCCGCCTGTCCGGCCTGAACCGTTCTGCGGGGAAGGCGGCCGGCGGCGATTGTTTCAACAACCGCAAGCTCGACGGGCTTTAAGGCGTGCGCGCCTTTCGTGTCGTCGGACCGCACGGCATAGCCGTCCATGGCGGAGTTGGCGGCGGAAGGGACATTGCGCGGCGCGAAGACATCTTCGCCGATCACCCGGCCTGCCGCCTCCAGAAGATCGACTTTTTCCAATCCCATGGGCCGGCAGGCGGCAAGGACCGTATGAAGCGCTTTTTCTACGGATATCATTTTGTTTCTCCAGCCGTTTTTCAGGGGGATACCTTATCAAAGACCGTCGGGTTGTCAATCAAAAAGCGAGGGTAAAAAGTGACGGGCTATGGGCGATAGGCGATGGGCGATAGGCAATGGGTCATGGGTAATGGGTTACGGGCAACAGGCAATGGGGAAAAGTTGTCATGGTGAGCCTGTCGAACCATGACACCGTAGGGAACGGTTTGAAACCGTTCCCGATCACATCCACCATTCCCCATCCCCTAATGCCGGTTGAATTTCACCGGTATTTGCGCTAGGGAAGAAGCCGATGGAGAGGAAGGAAACAAGATGAACGAGCAGCAGACAAAAATTCGCGCGTTGCTGGCCGAAAAGCAGGGCATTTTGCTGGTCCATTACTATGCGCGGCCTGAAATTCAGGAGATCGCCGACGTACTGGGGGATTCCCTGGCGCTGGCCCAGGCGGCGGCTCGCTCCGACGCCCGGGTGATCGTATTCGCGGGTGTGCACTTCATGGCACAGAGCGCGGCAATGCTTTCCCCCGAAAAAATTGTGCTGCTGCCCCGTCTGGATGCTGGCTGTCCTCTGGCGGATATGGCGAGCCCGGACGCGGTGAGAAAAATGAGGCAGGCTCAACCGGACGCCGTTTTCGTGACGTACATCAACTCCACGGCGGAAGTGAAGGCCGAAAGCGACATCTGCTGCACTTCGTCCAACGCGCTTAAAATCATTCAAGCCCTGCCGCCATCGAAAAAAGCGGTGATGCTGCCCGACGGCAATCTGGCCCGCCACGCGGCGGCCGCCACGGGCCGGGAAATTATCGCGTGGGAGGGCTGCTGCCCGATTCACCAGGCGCTGACGGGGGAAGACGTCGCGGCCCGCAGGCGGGAGCATCCGCGGGCGGTGTTTGCCGCGCACCCGGAGTGCCGCCCGGAGGTGCTGGCCCTGGCCGATTTCGTGGGGTCCACGTCGGCCATCCTTCGGTTTGCCCGGGAAACAAAAGCCATGGAAATCATTATCGGAACGGAAAAAGGCATTTTGACCCAACTCGCCAAAGAGAATCCGGAAAAAACCTTTATTCCCGCCTCGGACGCGCTTTTCTGCGACGACATGAAGAAAATATCGCTGGACGATATCGAGCGGTCGCTCACGACGATGCAGCCGGTGATCACGGTTCCCCGGCAAGTGAGCGAGGCCGCGAAAAAAGCCCTGGATAAAATGCTGGCCGTTTCCTGACCGACCGATTCGCCTGGATGACATTCCGTGAGAAAAATCGTCGATAAAAAAATGGTTCACGACGCCCCGCCCGTGCGGGAGCTGCTGGAGGCGATCGCCAAAGGCGCGCCGGCCGCGGATGCGCGGGGACTGGTTCCCCCGGCCCGCCCGTTTCTGACCGCGCTGCTGTTCCGGCGGCTCGCCGCGCCGCTGATCGTCTTGTGCCCCACGGCAAAGGAAGCCGCCGCCTTTGCCCGCGATCTGGAGCTTTTTCTGGGGGAAGGGGCCGCGCTGCACTATCCGCCCCTCGATTTTCTTTCCGTGGACATGTTCGCCCTGCAGCGGGAAGAGGAAATGGCCCGCCTCAATGTGCTTGCGCAACTGCAGGTGGACAGCCGCAGGGTCGTCGTCACCTCGCCTTCGGCCTGCCTGCAGAAAGTCATGCCGTATGCCGAGTTTCAGCAGTATCTGAGAATTCTTTCCGTAGGCGATGTGCTGCTGATGGAGGAGTTTCCCGAAAAGCTTGCCGCGGGCGGCTACCGGCGGATGTCGCTGGTGGAAAATCCCGGGGAGTTCAGCCTGCGCGGCAATATTCTGGATGTTTTTCCGCCCGGCGCCGCGGAGCCCCTGCGCCTGGAAATGGCGGGCGACGAGATCGAATCCATCCGCCGCTTTGACGCCTCGTCCCAGCGCTCGGGCGCGTCCGTGGACGCGTTTGTTCTGGGCCCGGCCGGCGAAATTCTCCTCGACCCCGAAAGGCTCAATCGCGCCGTGCGCAATGTCAAGCGACGCGCAGACGATCTGGACCTTCCGCGCGATTTGCGAAACAGGCTTTCCGAAACGCTTCGGGAGCAGTCTGCGACGTCTCTCAATCCGATATTCCTGCCGCTGTTTTACGAAGACTACGACGACCCGGCGGGTTTCGGCCGGCGGAATCTTTCCAATGTCTTTGACTACCTGCCGAGGCGTTCGCTCCTCGTGATCGACGATCCGCTGGCGGTGGAGCAGGCGCATCAAAACGTCTCGGCCGGCATCGACAAGCTCCTGTACAAGGCGAAAGCGTCCGGCCGGTTTTATCTGGAGCGCGCCGGCCTGTATCTGGACGACGAGATGCTCCATGAACGAATGGACGGGTTTCAACAGGTTAGGCTCTGCGGCCTGGCGCTGGACGGCCCGAAGAGCGCCGCCCCCGCGGTGAGCTTCGATACGCGGCTGGACGCTCCCGTTGCCGGGCCTTTGGCCCGCGATGGAAAGGAGGAGTCCCACCTCGGCCGGGCGGCGGAAAAGATTCAAAACCGGCTGGCGGAGGGGATGCCGGTGTTCCTGATGTCCCCCACGCCGGAAGACACGGCCCGCGTCCGGCGCCTGCTTTCGGAGTACGGCCTTCCCGCGCAAATGCTGCCCGCGGCAAGCCCGCTTTTGGAGGCGCTCCTGAATCCCGCCGCCGCTCTGTACCTGCGGGAAGGGAAAATATCCGGAAGCTTCGTAATGGGAAGCCCCCGCCTCGCGTTTCTGAGCGAAGAAGATATTTTTGTCAAAAAAACGCCCCGCCGCCGCGTCCGGCCCAGCCGCGAAGGTTATTTTTTAAAATCCTTCGGCGATCTGAAAGAGGGGGATTTCGTCGTCCACCGGGATTTCGGCATCGGGCTGTACCGGGGCCTGAAAAAAATTGCCGTGGGCGCAGTGGAAAATGATTTTCTGGTGATCGAGTACCTGGACGGCGACAAGCTCTACCTGCCCGTGAACGCCCTGGAAAAGATTCAGCGCTACCTCGGGCCGGACGGCTGCACGCCGAAAATCGAAAAGATGGGCGGCGCCTCATGGGACGCGGTCAAGGAAAAGGTCAAAAAGTCCGTCCGCGACGTGGCCGAGGAGCTGGTGGCGATTTACGCCGCCCGCGAGGCGATGGAGCGAAAACCCTTCTTGCCGCCCGACCGCGTCTATGAAGAATTCTGCTCGACGTTTGAGTACGAGGAGACCCCCGACCAGGCCAGGGCCATCGAAGACATTCACGCCGACATGGACGAAGTCAAACCGATGGACCGGCTGATCTGCGGCGACGCGGGGTTCGGCAAAACGGAAGTCGCGCTGCGCGCGGCGTTCCGCGCGGCGATGGACGGCAAGCAGACGGCGCTTCTGGCGCCGACCACGATTCTGGCCGAGCAGCATTTCGCGACATTTTCGCGGCGGCTGTCGGATTTTCCCATCCGCGTGGAGGCGCTCAACCGTTTTCGAAGCCCCGCCGAAATCAAAAAAACGCTGGCGGACCTTCTCAGGGGAAGGGTCGATGTCGTCGTCGGAACGCACCGCCTGCTGCAGAAAGATGTGGCGTTTAAAAATCTGGGGCTGGTGATCATCGACGAGGAACAGCGCTTCGGCGTGGCGCACAAGGAAAAGCTCAAGAAAATGCGAACGCTGGTGGATGTACTGACGCTCTCGGCCACGCCGATTCCGCGCACGCTGCACCTGTCGCTTGCCGGCATCCGCGACCTGTCCATCATCAACACGCCGCCTGCGGACCGGCGGCCCATCAAGACCTACGTGATGGAATTTGACGAGGACGTCATTCGGACCGCCGTCGAGGCGGAGATTTCCCGGGGCGGCCAGGTGTTTTTTGTCCATGACCGGGTGCGCTCCATTTACGGGATCGCAAATTTGGTGCAGCGGCTGGTTCCCCGCGCGCGCGTAGGCGTGGTGCACGGCCAGATGAAGCCCGCGGAAATCGAAAAAACCATGGCGCGGTTTATCCGGCGGGAATTCGACGTCCTGGTCTGCACGACGATCATCGGAGCGGGGCTGGACATTCCTTCCGCCAATACGATTTTCATCAACCGCGCCGACCGCTTCGGCCTGTCCCAGCTTTACCAGATTCGCGGCCGCGTGGGGCGCGGCAGCGAGGAGGCTGCGGCCTATCTGCTTCTGCCCCGCGGGGCGCTGCTCTCGCGGGACGCCCTGCGCAGGCTTCAGGCCATCAAGGAGTTTTCCGAGCCGGGCTGCGGGTTCCGCATCGCCCACAACGATCTGGAAATCCGCGGAGGCGGCAATCTGCTGGGCCTTTCGCAGGCAGGGCACATCTCCGCCGTCGGGTATGAGCTCTACACCGAACTGATGGAAAAGACCGTGCGGGAAATCCAGGGCCTTCCGGCGCCGGTCGAAGAAGCTCTTCCGGAGATCCAGATGGGAATTTCCGCCTTTCTGCCGGAAGACTACGTGCAGGACGTTCACCGGCGCCTGGTCCTGTACAAGAGAATATCGCTTGCGTCCGGCCCCGAAGACCTTCAGGACCTCCGTGCCGAACTGACGGAATGCTACGGCCCCCTGCCGCAGACGGCGGAAAATCTGCTGCGCGTGATCGGCCTGCGCAATCTTCTCGCGCCGCTCAACGCCAGGAAAATGGGTTTCGACGGAAAATATTTTTATATTTATTTCAGCGAAACCTCCCCGATTGATCCGGCCAGAATCACCGCGCTGGCCCGAAAGAAAATCAGGGACCTGCGCTTTACCCCTGATTTCAGGCTGTTTCTGCCGGCCCGTCCGGCCGGTGCGCCGGAGATTTTGGACCAGGCGGAGGAGCTTCTAAAGATGCTTGCCCAATAGCCTTTATCGGGATATGCATAAAGGCGTTTTCCGGCGCGGTGAATCAGGCGCGCGGGAATGACAAAATTCTTGGTTTTCTGTAGTGGTGCAAACGTCTCGGGGAAACGGCGCATGATGAAGCGGACGGTTTGGCAAAATCTGGTTTGGCAAGTAAGGCCGCTTGCGCCGCTGGCAATGCTTTGCGCCCTGTGCCTCGTTTCCGCGTGCGGACGGCAGGAAGCCGAGCGTCCGCATGTCGCGACGGTCAACGGCGAAAAAATTTACCTGGAGGAATACCAGGCGAGGCTCGGCGACCGCAGGGGGCTGTTTTCGCTTCGGGCCCTTCAGAACGAATCCGGCAAACGCAAGCGCCTGGAAGAGGAAATACTGGAGACGCTCATTACGGAAAAAATCATTCTGCAGCGGGCGCGCGAGCTGGGCCTGTCGGTCAGCCAAACGGAGCTGGAAGAGAGGCTTCTGGAAATCCGCAAAGATTACGGAGAGAATTTTTTGGACTTGCTCGCCCGGCAAAATGTGCGCTATGAAGACTGGTGCGAAGCCCTGAGAAAAGAGATGCTGCTCGAAAAGCTTGTGGCCGGGGACGTTCATGCGGCCCTGCGCGTTTCGGAAGACGAAGCGGAGGATTTTTTTCACGGGAATCCCGGTTTCTGCCGCTCCGGGGAAAAGGTCCGGGCGTTCCAGATTGTCACGCCCGACCTGGAACGGGCGCGGGAAGTCAAGGGAAGACTGGAAAAGGGCGAAGACTTTTCCGAACTGGCCAAAGCGTTTTCCATCGGGCCGGAAGCGGTCCGCGGCGGAGACCTGGGCCTGATCGCCCGGGAAACCATGCCGGAGCCGCTGGACAGGACGCTCTTTTCCCTTCGGCCCGGCAAAACGGGCCCCATTGTCAAAAGCGCCTACGGATACCATATTTTCAGGATTGCGGAGCGTCAGCCGGCCCATGCCCGTTCCTTCGACCAATGCCGGCAGGATATTCTGGATTTTCTCCGGGCGCAAAAGGAAGAAGAGGCGTTCAGGGCCTGGCTGAACGCGTTGAAGATGAAAGCCGTCGTGAAAAAGGAAACGAATGTTTCCGGGCGCGGCACGCCGTCATCATGATTTGAACAGGGGGAATCAAGTGAAGATTTACAGAAAAGGTTTGGCGGTCATTCTCGCCGTTTTGCTGATCAGTGCGCCGGCGGCCGCGGAATTGGCGGACCGAATCGTCGCCGTCGTGAACGGAGAAGTGATCACGCTTTCCGATCTCAACCGGGCTTTCGAGCCCTATTCCGACCAGATCGAGGAAAAGTACAAAGGCCCGGACAAGGGGGCCTTTCTCCAGAAGAACCGGGAAGCTTTTCTGCAGCGCCTGATCGATCAGATGCTGATCGAGCAGGAGGCGAAAAAACCGGGCGCCGGCGTCGCGGACGTCAAGGATGAAGAAGTCATGGGCGTGATTCGGGACATGCTGGTGAAAAACCAGATGACGATGCCGGCCTATGTAAAAAAGCTGGCCGAGGAAGGCCAGACGCTGGAAGGCGTCAAAAAGGAAATCCGGGGACAGATGCTGCGCATGCGTCTTCTGCGCCGGGAGGTGCAGTCCCGGATTCTGGTGACGGATGAGGAAATCGGCGAATACTACGACAAGCACCGGCAGGAATACGAAGGCCGGGAAGCGGTGCATATCCGGCTGATTTTTCTGCCGGCGCCCCGGGGGGCGGACCGCGCGGCGCGCGACGGGGTCGGGGCCGAGGCGAACCGGCTTCGCGAGCGAATCCTGAAGGGCGAGCGGTTTGAAGTCATCGCCGCCCGCTATTCGAAGGGGCCGGCCGCGGCCGAAGGCGGCGACATCGGCTTTGTGGAACGGGGCGTCATGATGCCGGAAGTCGAAAAGGCGGCCTTTGACCTGCCCGTGGGGGAGGTCAGCGGCGTCATCGATACGGAAGAGGGATTTCAGCTCCTGACGGTCGTGGACAGAAAAGGAGCGGGGCTGAAGCCTCTGTCCGTGGTGCGCGATGAAATCAAATCGAAGATTGAAGATGAAAAGGTCGCCAAAAAATATGACGAATGGATGGACGGCATCCGCAAAAAATCCTTCATTGACGTCCGGCTTTAGGAAACGGCAATGGATTGCATAAGAATCAAGGGCGCCTGCCAGCACAATCTCAAAAAGGTTTCTCTGGACATTCCCCGCGACCGGCTGGTGGTGATCACCGGCGTTTCCGGCTCCGGCAAATCCTCCCTGGCCTTTGACACCATCTACGCCGAGGGCCAGCGCCGCTACGTCGAATCGCTTTCGACCTACGCGCGCCAGTTCATCGGCCAGATGGACAAGCCGGAGGTGGAATCCATCGAAGGCCTTTCGCCCGCCATCGCCATCGAACAGCGGGCGGCCGGCCACAATCCTCGCTCCACCGTGGGCACGGTCACGGAAATCTACGATTATTTCCGGCTGCTGTTCGCCGGCATCGGCGTATGCCACTGCAGCGGCTGCGGGCGGGAGATTCACTCGCAGACCATCGACAGCATTCTGCACAGCGTGCTCGACCTGCCCGAAGGGACGCGCTTCAGCATTTTGTCGCCGCTGGTGCGGGGCAAAAAAGGCGAGTTTGCCAAAGAATTGAAAAAGCTTCAGAAGGAAGGTTTTGCGCGGGTCCGCATCGACGGAGAAATCCGCGACCTGGCGGAGGACATCGTCCTTGCCAAAACCAAACGCCACGACATCGACCTGATCGTGGACCGCCTGGTCCTGAAAGACGGCATCCGAAAGCGGCTTCGGGATTCCCTGGAGATTGCCGCCCACAAGAGCGACGGACTGGTCCGCATTGCCGCCGCCGAGGGCCGGGAAACCCTGTATTCCGAAAAATACGCCTGTCCGGACTGCGGCATCAGCATGCCGCCTCTCGCCCCCCGCGTGTTTTCATTCAACAATCCCTACGGTGCCTGCCCCCAGTGCAACGGCCTGGGATCGCGGATGCACTTCGCGCCGGACCTGGTGGTGCCCGATCCGGGCCTGTCGCTTCGCGAAGGCGCCATCGCGCCCTGGGCCAACCGCAGTTCGCTGTACTACTTTAACCTGCTCGACGCGCTTTCCTCGCATTATAAATTCGACCTGAACATGCCCTTCGACAAACTCGCGGAAAAAATCCGCCATGTCCTCCTGTACGGGTCGGGAAAGGAAGCCATCCGTTTTCACCACGACCGCGACAACATGCGCTACTTCGCCGAGCGCCCTTTTGAAGGCGTGATTCCGCAGCTTGAGCGGCGCTGGAAAGAAACGGCCTCGCAGGTGATCCGCAACGACCTGGCGCGCTTTATTGATCTGCGCCCCTGCGAAGCCTGCGGCGGCGCGCGGCTGAAAAAGGAAAGCCTGGCCGTGACCGTGGGCGGCAAAAACATTTACGAGCTGTGCCTGATGTCCATCCGCGAGTGCTTCGGTTTTTTTGAAGCCCTCCGTCTTACCGGCCTGGAAGAGCAAATCGTCGAGCGCGTTTTGAAGGAAATCAAAAACCGGCTTTCCTTTCTGCTCAACGTCGGCATGGATTATCTGAGCCTGGCGCGGTCCACCGCCACGCTGTCCGGCGGAGAGAGCCAGCGCATCCGGCTGGCCACGCAGATCGGCTCCGGGCTGATGGGCGTGCTGTACGTTCTGGACGAACCGACCGTCGGCCTGCACCAGCGGGACAACCTGCGCCTGATCGACACGC
>ERZ795030.5864-NODE-5864-length-11057-cov-7.553718_pt1 | contig 11057 bp, 4 predicted proteins | sample MGYA00375122_ERZ795030 | MGnify/ENA primary metagenome ERZ795030 (study PRJEB30165, sample SAMN05720146) | activated sludge metagenome | isolation source: anaerobic digester from wastewater treatment plant | place: Japan | collected 2015-04-20 ...
TGGCGTTTTGTGCTTCCTTTCCAGCTTGTATATGATCTTCTCCATGGTCATAGCCATCTAAGTGTAAAATACCATGAATAAGTAAGCGTTTTAGTTCTTCATCTTCAGATATATCATAATTTACGGCATTTGATTGAAGCATTTCCACAGAAATAATTATATCACCAGCAATAAACCATGACTCATCGTCTTCGTCGACATATTCATCGCCCTGTTCAAAGGAGAGAATATCTGTCGGTCCATCTTTTCCTCGATACTCTTTATTCAGCTTTGCAATAAAGTCATTTGAACAAAAAAGAATGGATAACTCCCAATCTTCTAAGGCTAAGTCATCTAAAACAGCTGAAACGAAGGGGCTTATTTTGTCCAACCAAACTGGCTTCGGAAAAGATTCTTCTACATCTACTATAATTCTTTTTTTCATTTTTCCTTAACATCTTTTTTTGATTTTTTTATAAGAACAGAATTAGCATTCTGTGTTTTATGTTTGGTATTTTTTTTATCAGAGTCTTTTGTGCCTTTTTCATTTTTCACTTCCCCAGTTTCTTCTTCATCGGGGTCTTTTTGATTTGGGTATTCGATACGTGAATGATAGTAACCTGCCAAAATAGTCACAAAGGCTCTTTGTATGCTCGAAAGTTCTTTAAAAGTAAGCCCAGAATTATCAAGTTGTCCCAATTCAACCTTTGTCATCACCAGTTGTTTAATAAACTTTTCAAGTCGTGAAACGGAAGGTTTATCGAGTGTACGGCAGGCAGCCTCAACTGTGTCGGCAAGCATGACAACAGCAGATTCCTTCGACTGCGGGGGAGTACCAATATACGAAAATTCCTCTGCGCTTACCTGTGGGTCCTGTTTTTTTGCCTCGGCATAAAAGTATGAAATAAGGCTATTTCCGTGGTGTTCTTCGATTATAGCCAAAACTTCCTTTGGAAGCCGCAATTGCGTTGCCTTTTCTAAACCTTTTTTTACATGCCGCCGAATAACAGAAACAGAAAGCCGCGGGTTTAGTTCTTCGTGTTTATTGTTTCCTGTTTGATTTTCTACAAAATACTCAGGCTGTTCGGTTTTACCTAAATCATGATAATATGCTCCAACTCGCGCAAGCAGGGCATTTGCACCTATTTCGTGACAGGCACTTTCAGCGAGGCTTGCAACCATCATTGAGTGATTATAGGTTCCCGGGGCGACAATGAGCATTTTTTTCATAACTGGATTATTTAAATCGGATAAATCCATAAGACGGAAAACAGATGCTGTATTGAGTAGAGATTCTAAAGGAGTTAACAAACCCAAAGCGAGGATGCCTGAAACAAAGCCGTTAAAAACGTTTCCTAAGATAATGCTCAGGCTAAAAGTTTGTGGATTATTAAAAATTATTTTTATACAGAGTAAAAAGATAGCGTTAAATAGCCCCAATAAAAAAGAAGCAAAAATCATATCTATGCGTTTTTCTATTCTGCGAACAATGCGTATTGCTGTAATTGAAGAAGCAACTAAAAAAAATGCAGGAATGGGATCAAAGCCTGTAATAAAAAGCACAGAAAAAGCGAGCAAAAAAACAAAGAAAATAGCATTTTGCTGCCCAAACAGTACGGTTAAAAGCATCACCGACAATGAAGCTGGTATGAGTATAGGAAGCGCAAAAGAGGTGTCAAAAAAAGCCATTTTCGACGCAATCACTGTTATGAGTTGAACGAAAACAAAGAGAACAGCTAAAAAAACCTGCTCCTTTGTATCCATTTTTTTGCCACAAATTTTGCTTGAAAATAAAAAAATCGCAAGTGCTGCAAGAAGTACATAAAAAATAAGGGCATTTGCAAAGGCCCTGTAGTCTATGTATGTAGGAGAGGCAGCAAGTTTTTGTAACTTTTCATAGCCTTCCTCTGTTATAGGAAAGCCTTTTTTTATAATTTTTTCATTTTTTTCTACAGTGATTGGGTGTTCAACTGTGGGGGCAATGTTTTTAGATGAAATAATCGTTCTATCTGAAATTTGTCCGAGTTCGAATTCTTGTAGCTGAAAACTAACAATCGTTTCTTTGCTTGCAACATCAAAAAAAGCAACAGCAAGAACAGCAAGAAAACTAAGGGCTATAATCATAAAAGAAGTGGTATTTTGCTTTGCGTGCTGCCGAAAAGTTTTCCAAAAATGAGAGAAGGAGGAATTTTCTTCCAAAGTAATATTGTTGTGAATCGTTTTTTTATTCATTCGTGAGGATAATTGTACCTTCTCTATTGTCATTTCGTCAAGGGTTTAACTGGAATGTTCCGTATTCATCGACAATTTCTGTTTTTAAGCTCTTTAAAGGATTCCATACAACCGATAAGGAAAAATAAGGAGAAAAATCATAATAATAGGGACTTGTTTTTGTAATGAGACGTGGTGAAAAGCTAAACTCTGACTTCAAAGTCCAGTCATGTAAATCGTGTTCTATCTTGAGAGAAAGTTTTTGCAATTTGAAAGCAGATTCCATACGATTTTTTTCGTTCATAAAATCAAATGATTTAAGCAAATCTATAAAAATATTTGTTTCTCCTGGCACTTTAAAATCATAGCCATAGAAGTTTTGAAAGTAGCGAAATACAAGATTATTTGTCGATTCTGATGAAAAGGTAATTTTTAAAAAATTATAAATTGAAAAACTTAAAGAGGGAGAAAAGTTAAAATAGGAGTTTGTTGGTCGCACTAAATCCATAGTAAAACTTGTTGAAAGCCCTGGATTTATACTAATTCTATTTTTCCAAAAAGACCATGAAAGATTTGTCTTTGAAAAAGAAAAACGTAAATCAAAGGGAATAAAATCTTTTTCATCGGTTGAAAGCCAGCCATTCTCGGTTAATTTGTACAAATTCGTGTAAAGCATTGAATATCTCATGGAAAAACTTGCATAGGAAAGGCCTGTATAAAAAGAAGTAGAACGCTTTTCTTCAATATCATATTTATAGTTTTGATCGAGTATTACAGAATTATTGAATACTTTTAATTGTGCCGTTTGAAAAAAAGGATCAAATCGATATTCTTCAGTTTTCAAATCTTTTTTTATACTTGTTTCAAAGCTTGTTGTAAGCAAGGGAAAAACAAGGCTGAGTTTTGTCCCATAACTTTCGGTTGTAGGAGGAAGGGAAAGTGAAAAGGAGAGTTTCTGTGCAAATATGCCTTCATCTAAGGATAATAAAAAGGCAAGATTGTGAACCCGTATACTTTCTTTATCCCACTCAGGATAGATATATGACCAAAGAGGCTCCTCTAGGGTACCAGTAAATTCTTTTTTTAATAAGCGAATATCTAAATTCCAAGTAAGCGAAGTGTTCTTAAAGACAGCATGAGAAAGGAAGGGATTTACACTCAAACTATTTTTATTTGTTATGTCAAATTTGTTTTCAGCAAGGTCGTTCAGTTTTATTTTATCAATATCGACTTGATTCGTATAATATTCTTCTGAGATAAAGGGATGGTCTTGTATTTGTGGGATAAAAGAAAAGGTATTATTCATTTGAAAAATTGCATTTATAAAGGTCGCCTTACTCCTTAGATTAAGTGGGCTGCGAAGTTGAAAATAAGTTGATTGAAGATTTGAAAAAGATGCTGTCATATCTTCAGGGGTATTTATTTCAGAGCTATTTAAAAGCACCAGTGTTTTCAAAGAACTTGAAAGGTCATAGCTTAAAGAATATGAAAAAAGAGTAAAGGCCGATTTTGTCAGCTTCGTAGGGTTTAATTTTACGGCAGTCAGTTCTTTTGCTACCTCATCCAAATCTTCGCTAACAACTTGATTCATTATCTCTTGATTTTTGTAGTCTTCAGAAAGGCTCTCTTTATTTTCTATTTCTATCTCATTTTTATCTGCCTCTTGTTTTTTTTCTTCGGAAAAATCCTCAGCTTTTGGAGCAAAGAGAAAAATATCTTCTATATCCTGCTTTGTGTTTTTTATTTTTTGTGCAAAAGGATAAGAAAACAAAGTTCCAGATAGCTTCATATTTGCATCTACCGGTTTTATTTGTGAAGGAATATAAAACTGACGATTTATATCGTGGATAAACTTTGAATCTGTTTTTTCTGCATTTTGCTTGGTAATAAAATCGACTGAAGAAGTGAGGTTTGAGAGCGAAAGTGTATTTATATAGGGCTTAATAAAATCTATCTTGGGGCTGTAGCTGAGATTAAGATTCCAGTTAAAACTCGAAAGCGCTACCTTATTTTTTTGTAAATTTGGTGTATTCATCAATGTATTGTTTAAAAAATAATTTATCCAATCCATATCTTCGCTTCGATTATGAAAATCTGCATTAAAATAGGGGTCAGAATAAAAGGGAAGAGAGAGAGAAAATGAAAAAGAAGGCTTTGAAAGCGAAAGAGAAAACTCTTCGTAAAATCGAAAAGGAAGGACCGTTCCAAATAAAAAACTCTGGTCCCAAACTCTTTCTCCTGTTGCGGGATTGATAGTCGGCACAGGGCTGTTGGGGAAAAAGCTCCGTGAAAAACCTAAACCAAAACCAAAGTCAATTTTCTTGACAAGCTGGTTTGGGGAAAAAGAGCCTTTTATTCCAAGATATGCACCGAGGTCCGAATAATAATCAGCCATAAATTTCAGATAATCACTCGAAACATCCTTTGCGTCCGTTTCAAGATTATGTAAAAACAAACCTCTTCTTTCCTGTTCCTTTAAAGTTGTCGGTTTTAAAAAGTTAAATAATTCTTCTATTGTTTCAGTACTTTGCGTTTTATCTGTCTTATCAGCCTGTTTTTTTACTTCTAGTTTTTTCCTACCAACAAAATACGTTGTTGTTTGTAAAAAATAACCTTCTCGCTCAGAATAACCAAAAACAGGATTGAAGATAAGTTCATCCTTTGGATAATAAAAAAATGGAAAATAAAAGAGCGGCACATTTCCCACATACAAAAGGGCGTTAAAAAAAGCAAATTCATTTCCCGGTAAAAGCCAAATTTTCGACGCCTTTAATTGCCAATGTGGTTCTTCTTCATCACTACAAAAGGTAAGTTTTCCTTTATCAAAGGCAATAGTCGAAGCCTTATCTTTCGCAAGCAAATCCGCATAGACAATGAGTTTTGAACCTTCAGGCAATTGCAAGGCAGAGAGTTTTTCTTGCGCAACACGTACATCGTCAAAAACTCCTTCTAGAGAATCAATATTAAATAAAATTGCATCGGCATCGATACGCTCTGCGGGCTGGGAAGCGGTCGTTTTTTCCAAAACAACCGCTCCTTCTGCATACAGCATGTTTTGTTTGCGATTAAAACGCACGAGGGATGCAGAAATTTTTGTTTTATCTGTTCCACTTTCAACAGATAATAAAACATTGCCCTTAAAGACAATGGTTTCTTCACCTGTTTTTTCGTCCTTCAAGTACTCGGTTTTTTCTGCCTTTTCTATCGTAACAGTACTCGTCTTTTGTTTTGCATCCTCTTGCGGAAAAGCAAAAAAAATAAAACCAAGAGTACAAACAATAAAAAAAAGGCTTTTTTTCATTATTTTCCAATCCGATTGAGAGCTTTAAGCTGCTCTTTTATAAAAAATCCTGTATGTGATTTTTCACAGGCGGCAACAGCTTCTGGTGTTCCGACAGTGATTACTTCTCCGCCTCGAAAACCACCTTCAGGACCCAGGTCAATAATATGGTCAGCCTGTAAAATAACATCGAGGTTATGCTCGATCATAACAACGGTATTGCCCGTATCTACAAGCCGTTGAATAACCTCCATAAGTTGCTTCACATCTGCAAAATGTAAACCAGTTGTTGGCTCATCTAAAATATAGAGCGTCTTTCCAGTCGAACGTTTTGAAAGCTCGTTTGCAAGTTTTACCCTCTGCGCCTCTCCACCCGAAAGCGTTAGAGCTGACTGCCCCAGTTTTATATAACCCAAACCGACAGACATAAGCGTATCCATCTTACGTGCAATATGAGGAATATGGATAAAAAACTCTGTTGCCTCTTCTATCGTCATATTTAAAACATCATAAATATTTTTCCCCTTATAGCGCACTTCTAAGGTTTCTTGATTAAAACGTTTTCCCTGACATACTTCACAATTAATATATACGTCAGATAAAAAATTCATTTCGATTGTAATTGTTCCTGCACCTTGACAGTTTTCACAGCGCCCACCTTTTACATTGAAACTAAAGCGTCCCGGCTTATAACCACGCATCTTAGCCTCGGGCAAACTCGCATACAAGTCGCGAATGCCGTTAAAGACACCGACATAGGTTGCTGGATTTGATCGAGGAGTGCGCCCGATAGGACCCTGGTCAATATTGATAACCTTATCGATATGTTCAAGCCCTGAAATTTTTTTATGCGCGCCAACAGATTTTGTAGATCGCATAAGCGCATTGGAAACCGCTGGATAAAAAACATCGCTGATAAGGGTCGATTTTCCCGAGCCAGAAACTCCCGTAACGCAGGTAAAGGTTCCAAGAGGAATAGAAACAGAGATGTTTTTTAAGTTGTGCTCGCTCGCGCCCCGAATTTCAACTGCATGCCCATTTCCTGTGCGCCGCTTCTTTGGCACTTCCATCGTTAGTTTCCCTGCCAAGTACTGCCCGGTAAGACTTTCCTTCACGCTCGCAACGATTTTTGGTGGAGCACTTGCAACAACATGTCCGCCATGCACGCCTGCCCCAGGACCGAGGTCAACAAGCCAGTCAGCGGTGCGAAGCGTTTGCTCATCATGTTCAACGACAATGAGCGTATTGCCCAAATCGCGCAAATATAAAAGCGTGTCGATAAGCCGCTGATTATCTCTTTGATGCAAGCCAATAGATGGCTCATCTAAAATATACAAAACTCCAACCAAGCTCGAACCAATCTGCGTTGCAAGGCGAATTCTCTGCGCCTCCCCACCCGACAAGGTTCCCGCTTGACGTTCCAATGTTAAATAATCTAAGCCAACATTTTTTAAAAAGGAAAGTCGGTTTTTTATTTCTTTTTCTATTTGACTGGCAATTTGTGCCTCTGTTTCACTGAGTTTAATTGCATCAAAAAAAACAATAGAGTCTGAAACAGAAAGAGTAGAAAGCTCATAGATGTTTTTATTATTTACCCGAACCGCTAAGGCTTCTTTGTTTAAGCGCATTCCCTTACAAGTTTCGCACACACGATGCGCCATGTATTTTTCAAGGTTAAGCCTTTGTGCCTCAGAATAGGTTTCGTTATACCGACGCTTTAAGTCGCTGTACATTCCATCCCAGGGTTGATTGTAGGTCGATTGCCCTGAGCCATCTGCCCGAGTGTATTTATACTGTATAGCTTCCTTAGTCCCATTCATAATGGCATCAAGCTGTTTTTTACTCAGCTTTGATACAGGCGTGTCGAGGCTAAAACCTTGCGATTTTGCAATCGCTTCAAAACGGCAATGATTCCATGCAGAATCGGGATTGTAGGGTAAAAAAGCATGCTCATTGAAGGACTTTGAAGTATCGGGGACAATGAGAGAAAAGTCGTATTCCATTTTTTCTCCCAAACCGGTACATTCAGGACAGGCACCAAAGGGATTGTTAAAAGAAAAAAGCCGTGGCTGTAATTCGGGCATAGAAATAGCACAATCAGGGCAGGCATTTTTTTGTGAAAAAAACACCTCCTCATTTTCCCGTAAGACAATCAACAAACCCGAAGAAATAGCCAAGGCTGTTTCTATAGAATCTGCAAGACGCTTTCGCACTTCCTTTGAAAGCAAAATACGGTCGATAACAAGCTCTATGCTGTGTTTTTTTTGCTTTTCGAGTTTTATTGTTTGGTCGAGCTCAACGATAATGCCGTCTATTCTCGCACGCAAAAAAGAATCTTTTATAGCATCTTCTAAAACCTTTGCATGCTCACCCTTTTTACCACGAATCACCGGAGAAAGGATTTGGATCCGCTCCCCTTCTGGCCATTGCATAACCGTATCGATAATTTGGTCAACTGTTTGCTCTTTTATTTCCTTTCCACAGTTTGGACAATGCGCCTTCCCTATGCGGGCAAAAAGCAATCGATAATAGTCATAAATTTCTGTAACCGTACCCACCGTAGAACGCGGGTTTCTATGCGTTGTTTTTTGCTCGATTGAGATTGCAGGAGAAAGCCCCTCGATGAGATCCAAATCGGGCTTATCCATACGTCCGAGAAATTGACGTGCATAGGCAGAAAGACTTTCGACATAGCGACGTTGCCCCTCTGCAAAAATAGTGTCAAAGGCAAGGGAGCTTTTTCCCGAACCCGAAAGCCCCGATATAACGACGAGCTTGTTTCGAGGTATATCGAGGTCAATGTTTTTAAGATTGTGTTCACGTGCACCGCGAATTTTTAAAAGGTCCTTTGTGTTTGGACTTTGTATTGCATCACTCATTCAAATAAAGATCTCCAGTTGTCGCAATTTTTTAGCTCACATAATTGATCAACATATTTTGCCCGCTTCGGAATATAGTTAATACTGTTCATAATTAAGCCAAAAACCAATACCGCTGTTACAATTAAATGCCAGGGGAAGGAAAAAGAAAAAAGAACATGCAAAAAACGAAGGAAAAGAGGTATAGTAATCGTTGAACAAAAATGCTGAATATACTCTGAACGATGCTTTGCAATTCGTAGATACAGAGAAAACTCTTCTTCATTGAGCGGCAGAATATTTTGCAATTCCTTCGATTTTTTATACTCTGTAAAGATTTCTACAAAGTTTGAAACAAGACCTATCCCCCAAGCAAAGCTAACAATAGCCGCCCAGGGGAAAAAGCCTTCAGAGAGCATTTCATAAAGCTTATTTACAATATTTTCTATACCCGCCTTTTCGTTTTCAGTAAGTGAATCCTCAGCAATTTGCAACTCAGTTTCTATCTTTCCCTTTATTTCATCCTTTTTTTCAAAAACAGCGAAGTTTATAGCCCACAAAAGGGCATTTATAAAAATAAAGGTAATAAGGTGTCCAACAAAGCCAGAAACAACTCGCGTAAAACGCGCTCTTGCTCTTTTTTGCACACGCGCAAAATCCCATTGCGTATTTTCTTTTTTAAGTTTTTTTAGCACCTTTTTATAATAAAGCGCAGCATCCTCATCCTGCAATTCTGCTTCTAGCTCTTCTGTCCATGCAGGATCCTCACAGTCGCCATCACAACGCGCCTTATTTTTTTTAGATTTTTTTTGATGCTCATCGAGCTTTTCAAAAAAATCGGATATTTTTTTTCCAGCCGCCAAAGCAATTGTTTCAAATGCAGCCCCAACATTTTCTATGTTATGTGCCGAAGCCTTTTCATTCCCCTCTGATGTATTTTGAGACTCAAAAGCGCTCGATTGATTTACATCTGACTTTTCATCTTGTATTTTGTGGATAAAAAAATCTGCCTTGCTTGTATCTTCTTGAGATTTTTCTGTAGCTACTGATTTTTCCTCTGTATTGTGGAAAAAATCAGTGTTTTCATCACTTTTAACAGGGTCTACAAGAATTTTTCTATTGCGACTTGTTTTTTCCGTATCAAATTCAGTATTTTTTGTTTCTATTTCGTAGGCATGTATCTCTTTATTTATATTTTTTAGAGAAACTCGACCAAGTTTTTCGGCATGAAAATCGACCTTATTTAAAACTTGATTAAATACATCTTGAGAAAAACAAATACAACCAGGTTTTGCAAAAGATTGAAGCCGAGCAGCAATATTAATACCATCGCCAAAGGCATCTTTTTCATAAAAATAGATATCGCCAAGGTGAAGCCCTATGCGAATAAGCAGTATATAGGACCCCGTTTGCTTATTGTACTCATAGATTTTTTCTTGCACCTCTATAGCACATTGTAAAGCTTCAACAGTATTTCGAAAATCGACCATGTAGGCATCGCCAATCGTCTTTATAACCGTCCCATGACAAGCCTCCACCGCCTCATCTAAAATGCGATTATGTATTCTAAGCACATTGAGAGTTTCAGCCTCATTTTCACCCATCATCTTAGAAAAGCCAACTATATCAGTATACATAATAGCAGCCAGTCGATAATCTGTTTGTTTCATATAGAAAATAATAAAGCTATTTTAGAAAAAAAACAAGGTGGAAAAGGTCTTCTCTCTGGCGAACATCGACTATTCGATGCACAAGGTCAACGTAAATATTCAAAATCAAGGATCATGGATCATTAAGCATGGCGAAATTGAAAGCACGCATCAAGCAACAAGTGCAATAATAATTGGCATCGTTAGTACAGAAACTAAGGTTGTAAAGGCGACAAAGGCTCCTGCTTTTTTTGCGTCTTTATTGAATTTTATCGAAAACATAACCAGGGTGGCGCCAACTGGTGTGCTTGCAGAAATAATAAGAGAGCTAAGCAAAAGGCCTCGAATTCCCACAGCATCAAATAAGACAAGGCTCAAAAGCGGAATAAAAATGAGGCGTAAAAAGCTTGCAAGAAACATTTTTTTATCTTTCAGTATAGAAAAATCTTTGACACTTGCAACATAAAAACCGATTACGATCATAGGAAGCGGAGTGTTTAAAGCTGCTAAATACTGAATGGGTTTTTGAATAAAAAAAGGAAGCTTTGTCGATGTTAAAAAAAGAAAGAGCCCTAGAAAAACCGATGCAATACCAGGATTTAAAAGCGTTTTTATTAGCTGGCTAAAAATCATTTGCCCACTTTTTTTCTGCCCTTTGTTTTCAGGGTCAATTTTCATTATGCCGTAGCCGTGGGTCCATACAAAAAGATTAAAAACAGCGATAAAGGATGAGCCGTAAAAAACCGCCTCGGAGCCGAGGAGCGCTTGTTGCAAGGGAAGCGCCATAAAAGCGCAGTTTGAAAAAACCACCCCAAAGCGGAAAATTGTTTGCGTATTTTTATCCCTATCTCGAATAAAAAGAAAGGCAATGAAGATACTTAGAACATGCACGACAATAGCCGCAAGAAAAGAAAGCAGAAGAGCATTGAGCATGTCCGCATCAAAGGGGCGATTAAAAGACTCAATTATAACACAGGGAGTAACAAGATAGAGAATAAATGTAGTAAGTTCAGCTATGGTTTTTTCACTAAAAAGCTTTTTTTTCGTCAGCCCAAAACCAATGCCGATTAAAACAAAGAG
>ERZ795030.5873-NODE-5873-length-11038-cov-16.759629_pt1 | contig 11038 bp, 8 predicted proteins | sample MGYA00375122_ERZ795030 | MGnify/ENA primary metagenome ERZ795030 (study PRJEB30165, sample SAMN05720146) | activated sludge metagenome | isolation source: anaerobic digester from wastewater treatment plant | place: Japan | collected 2015-04-20 ...
TCGTAGTGTATAACTGCCGGGACGCAGCGCCGTATCGACCGGCACCTCGATCGTCTGGCTCTCGCCCGCCGCGAGTTCTGGTATCTGGTGGTGCGCGGCTTCGCGTCCCTCGACCGTGCAGTGTACCGAGATGTTGCGCGCGGCCTGGCGCTGGGCATTGGCCAGCTTGAAACGTAAGGACGGCGTCTTTTCCATGCGCACAAACACGCTGCGGTCGGACGTCAGGGCCAATGTGACCGGGCGGAACTCCAGTGCGCCTTGACACAGCCGAACCTGCGTCAGGTATCCCGGAAAGCCGTGATAGTAGCTGCCGATGCGGTCGCCGATAGAGAGCGGATGACTGCCCGGCGCGATACGCCCGCGCCCCGTCCGGGTGACCGTCCCCTGCGCGGTGCCGTCCCTAAAAAACCGCACGGTGCCGGCACCGTCGTAGGTGACCGCGAGATGCGTCCAGACGTTCGTCGCAAACACCGAAGGCTCCGAACTATACACTTCCGAATCGTCACCGAAACCGAGCCGCAGGTAGGCGCGCCGCTGACCGCTTTTATCGGCGGCTCCCAGCGTCCATTGGTAATCCGTGTGCGCCACGTACTTCTTGTCGATCAGGAACGCTTCGGGATAATCGACAAACTCAGGCTTCGGCTTGATCCACATCTCCAGCGTGAACGCGCCCCGGGGCGAGAGCGAGGTGTGATTGGCGACGACAGCCGCGTGACGCTTGTCTTCCACCGGCCAGCCACAGAACGACTCTAGACAGGAGCCCCAACGGGCATCCGGCACCAGCACGGTGCCGTGCAGCACCGCGTCGCGTCCCTTGCCCGATGCGTCCTTCAAGTCTGCGAAAGTCCACAGTCCCACCACTTTCTCGCCGGTCGCATCCGCGCTCGTGTAGGGCGACAACCAATTCTCGCACGGCTGCTCCGCGCGCAAAATCCACACGGACACCGCCAGCGCACAAGCCAATCTGACACCGTTTTTCATATGCCCCCCCTCCAATTAATTTCTCAAGCGATTTTAACCAATTCGGATGCGATCGGCCTCCCCTTGGCCCCAAAACACTCAATCGGGCGCACTGTGAAACGGTAAGGCCCTTTCAACGTCAGGTCTTTGCTCAGGAACGTGCAAAGCCCGGATCGATGGAATGGCGGTTCGTCGAGGCTATAGAAGTCCGGCGCGAGTACGCGCCGCTGCGCCTGTATGAGATCCACTCCATCCGCTTCAAGCGCCGCCGTGACCTCATACTCGAACACACGACATTTGTTCTTCGTTTCTGCATGAGGGAAGGTTACATCGACAAACTCGGCGCCTTCTCCGTCCTTACGTATTGCAACGGAGACCTTCGCTCCCGAGGCGAACTCCGGGGCCACGCGCGCCGCGCGGCGCACAGCAAAGTCGAAGGGTTTCTTTTCGGCGACAGGAAGCGGCAAAACCCATTTGTCTCCCAACGCCATGCCAGAAATGAAATCAAGGCGATCAATGTCAATGCGGTCGTCATAGACCGTCACGAACTGCCCCTGACGGCACTGCGACAGCCCCAGTGCTTTCATGCGGCGCGCACGCTTCTCCCCTGTATAGCCGAAAGCGTTGTCGCGCCCGTTTTCGCGCAAGGCATACTCGTTGCTCCCGTAGTAGAGCGACGACGCATTGATCGAAGTAAAAGTCCCCTGCCAGATCGACCGCTCATCTGTAAGTGAATAATGCGAATGCCCGGAGAAGGCCACGGCATTCGGAAATGCTGAAAGCGCACGCGTGGAACGTCCGTCGTCATGCCCCCACGCCCAAGGGCCCATAACTGTATCCTTCGGATGCTCGTGTTGCGTGTAGAAGAACGGCAGCGACGGATCGATTTCCTTCGCACGCGCCTTCATGAACTCCTCGATCTGGATACCGCCATCGGACTTCTCCCAATGCGCCCCGATAACCGGATAGCCCTTGACGGTCTTCATCCAGATGGGCTGGAAGTCTTCGTGGAACAGCCTGCGCCAGGTCTTCTGGCGGACATCGGCATAACCGATGGCATCGGCCAGACGGGCCTGCTCGTCCGTTGTGGGTGACCGGTAGCGGGGATTTTGCCAGCCGTCGACGCAGTGGTTGCCGAAGACGAAAAGGTGTTCGACAGGGCGTCCATCCGGTGCCTTGCCATCGGGAAAGACGGAGTACCAGACATTCGCGCAAATCTCGAGTTCCGCGACACGGCCTGTATCAGCGATGTCACCCGCCAGAAGTACCGCATCCACTCCTCGATCCCTGAAATATTCGAGTGCCTTCCGAAACATCTCGCCCTGCTCTGGTTTGTCACAGCGGATGTGTATGTCACTGAGAACGCCCATGCGAAGGCGCTCTTTCCCAGAATCGGCTGCCCATGCTGCACTTCCGCCGTAACAGGCAGCTCCAAACAAAGTCGCGGACTTCACAAAGTTTCTTCGAGAGATTTCCATAGCTTTATACCTGACCTGCCAAGTTCCTTCATAGAGTAAACCAGCGAGACACCGGCCCCACGGCCAGTATACATTATGCGAGGGAGAAAGATGGGTCAACCCCTAAAATCGCAGAAAACCAAATCCCCCTATCCTTGCAATCGCCAGACGTATGTTTTACAATTCGGCCAGTTTCAAAGGGGGAACAGATTCGTTTCACAACCTGAGCCATTGTATGAATGTTGAACACCGTTACCGCGAATTCCTGCCGGAAGCCCGGCGTATTGTCGTTAAGATCGGAACCCGGGTCATCGCCCAGCCATCCGGACGCCCGGACATGCGCCCCCTGCGCAGCCTCGTAAAGCAGGTGGCTGAACTGCACCGCAAAGGCTACGAGATACTGCTGGTCTCTTCCGGTGCCGTCGGTGCCGGCATCGAGGCGCTAGGCATGAAGGCGCGCCCTACCGATGTTCCTGACCTTCAGATGTGCGCGGCCGTTGGTCAGGCCCGTCTGATGGCGCATTACGAAGAACTGTTCGGGGCCGAGAACATCGTCATCGGCCAGGTACTGCTGACCCATGCCGACTTCCAGCACCGCATCCGTTTTACCAATGCCAAGCGGACGATGGAACACATGATCCGCCGTCAAGTCATCCCAATCATCAACGAAAATGACGTGGTCGCGGACGAGGAGATCAAGGCCGGCCTTTCGCTCGGTGACAATGACTACCTCGCCGCTCTGGTGGTCAAACTCACCCGCGCCGACCTGCTGGTCATCCTCAGCACGGTCGACGGCGTGCTCGATGCAGAGGGCGAGCGCGTCCACTGCATTGAGAACATCAACGAGGCCTTCGCCTGGGTCAAGCCGACCGAGGCGGGCGGCCTCTCCAAAGGCGGCATGGACTCCAAACTGCGCGCCGCACAGATCGCCGCCAAAGCCGGCAGCACCGTGGTGATCGCCGGCGGCCGCACCAAGAACGTGCTGACTAGAATCATGGCCGGAGACGATGTCGGCACGTTGATCCTGAGCAGCGCGCTCTAACGCTTTTGCGCGGACGGCCGGCTGCCAAGCCGCTCCCCGCGCCTAACCCCTGAGCTTACAATTATGAACCTACACGACTCCATACGCAAACTCGGCGACCAAGCACTGGTAGCTTCGCGGCGCATGGTGCGGCTCTCATCCCGCAAGAAGAACGCGATCCTGCTCGCTATGGCCGACGCCATCGACCGCCAGCGCGCCCAGATCAAGGACGCCAACGCGCAAGACATCGCCGCCGCCCGAACCGCCGGCCTCTCCAATGCCATGATCGATCGCTTGACCCTTACCGACGCGCGAATCGACGCCATGGTCACGGGCATCCGCGAGGTGGCCGCGCTGACTGATCCAGTCGGCAAGAAGATATGGAAACGCACGCGCCCCAACGGACTTGTCATTGAAAAGCGCCGCGTGCCGCTCGGCGTCATCGTCATCATTTACGAATCGCGCCCCAATGTCACCGCCGATGCTGCGGTACTCTGCCTCAAGACCGCCAATGCCGTGATCCTGCGCGGCGGCAAGGAGGCGTTCCGCTCGAACATGGCCATCGTACACGCTCTGCAAGAGGGCGGCGCCGCCGCTGGCATGCCCCGCCATGCGGTGCAGCTGGTCGAGACCACCGACCGTGACGCGGTGCGCGAACTGGTGCAGATGGACGACCGCGTGGACGTGGTCATTCCGCGCGGCGGCGAATCGCTGATCCGCGCCGTGGTCGAACAGTCGCGCGTACCGGTGCTCAAGCACTACAAGGGCGTCTGCCATGTATTTGTCGATGCCGATGCCGATCTCGATCAAGCGCTGGCCATCGTCGAGAACGCCAAGTGTCAGCGTCCCGGCGTATGTAACGCTCTGGAAACCCTGCTCGTGCATGAGCAAGCTGCTGCGGCCTTCCTGCCGAAACTCGCCGCGATGGCGGTGCGCCGTAGCGTCGCGCTGCGCGGCTGCGAAGCCACGCAGGCGCACATCCCCGATTGCGTACCGGCCACCGAGGAAGACTGGTACGCAGAGTACCTCGATCTGACCCTCGCGGTGCGCATGGTGCGCGACATCCAGACCGCCATCCAGCACATCAACACCTACGGTTCGCACCATTCCGACGCTATTGTCACGCGCAGCACCCGCCACGCCAAGCTCTTCCTCAAGGAGGTCGACTCCGCTGCGGTCTACGCCAATGCTTCGACGCGCTTTACCGACGGCGGTGAGTTCGGCATGGGCGCAGAAATGGGCATCAGCACCGACAAGCTCCACGCCCGCGGACCGATGGGGCTTGAAGAACTGACCACTTACAAGTACGTTGTCACCGGCAGCGGCCAAACCCGTTGAAATTGTTTCACATGGAGAAAAAACGCACACCCCGCAATGTCACAATGGGCAAACTGATCGAAGTCATCGCAGCGGCTCCTCGTATTCTCATTACCGGACACGCCCGACCGGACGGTGATTCTCTCGGGTGCATGATTGCACTGAGTCACTTGCTCACCCGCGAAGGGCATAAGGCTGCGGGTACTGCCGACCGCAACGGACTCGGCGGACCGGGATTCCTCAGGGGGGTCTCACGCCTGATACCGCCGGTGACTGCCGCCGACAAGCACTTTGACCTGATCATCACGGTGGATTGCGCGTCGTTTGAGCGCATGCCGAAGCCCATCCAGCCACTCGCACGCACTGTGCCCCTCTTGAATATCGACCACCACTGCACCAACACGCGCTTCGGCACCTGGAACTGGGTTGAAGGCCATGTTTCTTCCACCGCCGAACTGATCTGGCGTCTTGCACGCAAAGCCGGCTGGCAGTTAGATTCGATCGCGGCCGAGGCGCTCTGGGTGGCGCTCATCACTGACTCGGGACGTTTCGCCTACGATCAGACCTCGCCCGCTACGTTGCGTTGCGGAGCCGACCTGTTACGGTACGGTGTGCGGACGGCTTACATCAACGACAAGATATACTGCTCGTTCAGCCGGGTCACGATGGAACTCAAAAAGCGCGCCTTCCGCACGTTGACCATCCGGAACAACGACACCGTCGCCGCTGTCACACTGACCGGCAAGGACTTTGAGGAGACCGGCGGCACCAAGGCCGATGTCGAAGATGTGATTGAAATTCCGCGCAGCTTGATCGGCAACCGCGTCGCGATCTTCTTTTACGGCAACGAAGAGGACAGCGCCGAGACGCGCGTCAGCGTGCGCACGCGCGAACCGCTCGACGCCACCGAGTTGGTCCGTCCCTTCGATGGCGGCGGACACGCCCGTGCCGCCGGTTGCACGATCAAAGAGTCGCTCGCACAAGCCAAACGGATTTTTTTCAAGGAGGTCGACGCCCTATTGGCTCGGAATCCCGAAGAGGAAAAACCAGAGAGCGAGAGCCAACCGCCAAAAACTGAAGTGTTAAAAGTTGAGAGTTGAACGTTGAGAGTTAAAACTAAAAGGTAAAGGAGTTTCTCATGGCCGGTATTTACAAAGCGTACGACATCCGCGGTATTTACGGAAAAGATCTGACCGATGAAATCGCATACGCGATCGGTCGCGCCTTTGTGACCTTCACCGCCTGCAAAAAGGTGGTCGTGGCGCGCGACATCCGCCCCCACTCTGAACCGCTGTTCACCGCGTTGGCCAAGGGCCTGACCGAACAGGGCGCTAACGTCATTGACATCGGCTACGGTTCCACGCCGATGTCCTACTTCGCCAACGGCACGCTGGGCGCGGATGCCAGCATCATGATCACCGCCTCGCACAATCCCGCCGAATGGAACGGCTTCAAGCTGTGCCGCGCGCAAGCCGTACCGATCAGCGGCGCCACCGGCATCAAAGAGATCGAGCGCATCGTCAACGAGGGCAGTTTCGCGCCCAAAGCCGCGACCCCGGGAACAATCAGCAAGGCCGATGTCCAAGAGGCGTACGGTCGCCATGTGGCGCAGTTCGCGCAACTCCCGAAGCCGGTGCATCTGGCGATCGACTTCGCCAACGGCATGGGCATCTGGGAGGTCAAGGCGCTGCAAGGCGTGCTGACGTGGGATGGCCTGTACGAAGATCCGGACGGACGCTTCCCGAATCATGAGGCCAACCCGCTTAATCACGCCACGCTCGCCGATCTGCAAGCCAAGGTGCGCGCCGGTAAATACGCCTTCGGCGTGGCTTACGATGGCGATGCCGACCGCGCCGGTTTCGTTGACGAGCGCGGCGAGATCGTCCCGATGGATCTTGTCACCGCGTTGATCGCACAGGATGTGCTGTCCAAACGCAAAGGCGTGATCTTCTATGACCTGCGCAGCAGTTGGGTGGTCAAGGAGGCGATCGAAGCCGCAGGCGGCACCCCGATGATGAGCCGCGTCGGCCACGCCTTCATCAAGCAGCAGATGCGCGAAAACGACGCGCTCTTCGCCGGCGAACTGAGCGGCCACTACTACTTTAAGGACAACTTCTGCGCCGAGAGTTCGGCCCTCGCGATTCTCTCGCTGGCCAACATCGTCAGCAAATCCGACCGCCCGCTCTCCGACCTGATCGCGCCGTTGCGTAAATACGTCGCGAGCGGTGAAATCAACTCCAAGGTCACGCGCGACCCCAAAGCGATTCTGGACGAACTGCGTACCGCGTACGCCGACGGCCACCTCTTCGAGTTGGATGGCGTCAGCGTCGAGTACGCCGACTGGTGGTTCAACGTGCGCTGCTCGAACACCGAGCCGCTGGTGCGCCTGAATCTAGAAGCCCGTAATGCGGAGCTAATGGCTGAAAAACGCGACGAAATTCTTGCGCTCATCAGGAAATAACCCCTGCGGGAAGCTGAGGACACCATGGTCAACCAAGCCGTACATGACGAGTTGCTGAAAAAATTCCAGGCGCACTTCGGACGCGAACCCGAAGTGATCGCCTACGCGCCGGGACGCATCGAAGTGCTGGGCAACCACACCGATTACAACGAGGGGTTTGTCTTCTCGGCCGCGATCAACGTCGGCACCTTCTTCGCCGCCGCCAAACGCGACGACACCACCTGCCGTTTGGTCGCCGGCGATCTGATGAAAGAGGTCACCTTCGACTGCACCGGCATCACGCCGTCATCCGAAGACACCTGGCAGAACTATGTCAAGGGCACCTTCGCCGGCTTGACCGAGGCGCGTCCGGCGACGCACGGCTTTGACGGCATGTTTTTCGGCAATGTCCCGCTGGGGAGCGGGCTCTCCAGTTCCGCCGCGCTGGAGATGTCCACCGGTCTGGCGCTCGCGCGCCTGTACGGCATTGAGGCCGACACCGTTACGCTGGCGCGGATCGGCCAGAAGGCCGAACACCTCTACGCCGGCTGCAAATGCGGCCTGCTCGATCAGATCACCAGTCTGGCTGGCGAGACCGGTCGGCTGGTGAAGACCGACTTCCGCTCCGTCACGTACGAGACCGTCCCCGTGGGCGAAGAGGCCTGCTTCCTGATGTGCAACACCCACGCCAAGCACGCGCTTGTGGACGGCGCCTACAACCGCCTGCGCGAATCGTGCGAACAGGCCGCCGCGCACTTTGCCCGCGTCCTGCGCCACCCGGTGCAGGCGCTGCGTGATGTCAGCATGACCGAGTGGGCGATCTACCGTGCCGGGCTACCGACCGAAGTGGCCGACCGCGCCGCGCACCCGATCGGCGAGAACGAGCGTGTGCTGCGGGGCGCGGAACTGCTGGCAAACAGCGACACCGCCGGTTTCGGCGCATTGATGTTCGATTCGCATGAAAGCTCGCGCGTGCTCTTCGGCAACTCCTGCGAAGAGTTGGACGCCGTGGTCGATGCCGCAAAAAAGATCCCCGGCGTACTCGGCGCACGGCTCTCCGGCGGCGGCTTTGGTGGTTCGGTCGTGGTTCTGGTTCATCCGCGCGACGCCGAAACCGCAGCGGCCGCGCTGGCAAACACCTACGCCGCACGCTTCGGCAGTCCCTGCGATGTCAGCGTCATCACGCCCGCCGCCGGTGCAAGGAGTTGGCATTTAGGAGTTAGGAGTTAGGAGTTTTTTTAACGCAGAGGCGCAGAGACGCAGAGGTTTTTTGTGGATAACGCGCTCCCGGACAAACTAATGCACTAATTAACTAACGCACTAATTAACTTGAGTTGCGGGCTTTGCCCGTATTGGTTCAGGTATGAGACCTTTTTCCGTTCTCTTCGCTCTCCTCACCTCGGCACTTCCGCTCCTTCACGCGGCGGAAGCGCCCTTCATGACGCTGATCGGCGATCCAGCCGACACCGCGCTCGCCGCCGCGCTGACGCGCTACCCTGCCTGTTTCGACGCTGTTACCGCACCGACCGCCGAGCCGCCTTTCATCTTTGCATTCCCCGACGGCAACCAGCCGCGCCGCATGGTCAGCGAGGCGTTGCGCTTTGCCGCGTCGTCCAAACAAACCGTCGCGCGGATCGGCGACGGCGCAGCCTTCGCCTCATCCGCCACCGCACACGGCCTGTGCGTGCAGAGCTTCCTGATGCTCGCCTACGGCGCGGATGCGGTCGAGTTCGACTTCCTGCGCAACGCGCATGAAACCGCCGATCGGTTTGCCAGTGTCTATTTCAGTGAACTGACCTTCTGGCGTCCCTTCCTTCAGGCCTACGCCCGCCACAACCGCGAGACGCGCCCCGGCGGACTCCTCCCCTTTCACGCGCAAAGCGCCGCCGCCCTCAAACCGCGCACGCCGCCCGCTACGCTCCATGCGGCGGACGCGCTCGCGCCGCTCGGTCTGCCGGTCTGCCCCGGCTCGCCCCATCTGGCCGGCTACCTGCTCACCGCCGCGAATGTCACCGACATGGGCGACGTCGAGTTGCAGCGCGTGCTCTCCGGCGGCGTGCTGCTGGACGGCACCGCCGTCGCCGCCCTGCAAGCGCGGGGTGCAGGCGCGCGTATCCAGATGGGCGCCCGCCCATGCAGTGCACAGCAACTCGTTGAAGAGTTCACCGACGACGAGTTGAACGTCAACCGCGTGGGTTACGTCTGGCGGCCGCAGGTTTCGGCGGAAAACACATTTGCGCTATTTCCGTCGAACGACGCAGCGCGCATAATCGGACGCTACCGGGACGCGCAGGGCCAAGTCTTAGAGGCCGCTTCCGTCCTGATTGAACTGCCCACCGGCGGTCGTCTCGCGGCCTTCGGCTTCGACGGCTTCTCGACCTACGCGAGCGAGGCGCGGCGGCGGCAACTGCTGCTGGCGGCTGATTGGGTAGCCCAGAACCGACTGCCGGTCTTTGTGGAAAATGCCGCGCAAGCCGTCGTCATCCCGCGCGTATCGATGGCGGGAGATCTGCGCAGCGTCGCGCTGGTCAACACCGCCATCGACACCCAGCCGCCGACCACTCTGCGCCTGCGCGGCTGTCCCACAGGCATCACGCACATCGAGTGGCTGACCCCCAGAGAAAAGCCGCTATCACTCACCGTACGCTGGGAAGGTCAGGACGTCCTCGTCACCCTCCCCGCCGTCGCCCCCTGGCAGGTCGGCTGGTTGCGCATTGAAAACTGAGTGTTGTTGCGACCACGCAGTGGCTCGCAACGACGAGTGTAAAACAGGGCTCTGCGGTACTCTTCGAACTCTCCGCTTACGGCTTTAGAATCGCTTTGACGATGACGGCACAATGGTCGGTTACATCGGGCTTGGCGAGCACTTGACGGTCTATAACGCTCACACGGTCGGCGAAAGGCGTGTTGACCATGATGTAATCGATGCAGCGGTCGGGTACGGATGAGGGAAATGTGGGCACGGACGGATCGTTAAGAATCGTCATGCCCTTTTTCAACTCTATGATCGATTTCGCCGCTGGCTCAGCGTTGAAGTCACCCACCAGAAACACGGGCTTCCGATAATCTGCGGCATTTACCAATGCGACCTGGGCGGCTAGGACGCGGTGTTCTTCCTTCAGCGGAAAATGCACGCAGGCGACAACATAATCCGCGAACTCGACAAACAAAATGCATCGCGTATGGCTCTGTCCCGGAACCAGGACCTTGGAAACCTTAATCGGCTCCTCCTTGGAAAGAACCGCCAGCCCGTACTCGCCGCCTTCGACCACCTCCTCCTCCGTGGCATCGCTCAACATGCGGAAACCGCGACGCTGTGTCGCAAGCGTCTTGCGCACAAACGTACCCTTCATGCCGCAGAGCTTCGCAAGCTCCGCCGTCTGGTCGACGAATCCAGCACGCTTGGTTTTGTTGTCGATCTCTTGGAGCGCAACCCAGTCCGGATCGGCGGCCCGGATCACCTCTGCCACTTGCGGCAGATGCCCAAAGTTCCCCTTCGGCAAATTGAACGGGCCATCAAACCCACAACCGATGCGAATGTTATAGCTCATCATCGTGATGGGCTTCGCAAACACGCACCCTCCCATTACCGCCACTGCGACACACAAAACCAGTCTCTTCATTTTCATGCATTGCCTCCGTGATCAACGCACGCATTATGATGCGGCGTATAAAATCAGTCAAACCCGAAGATGCGGTTTTCATGGGTTTAGCGTGGACATCTCCATTTGCACCCTTCTATAATGCCCCCATGCAGTTTCCTAGTTCGCCCATTCAACCGTTGCTCGATATCCGAGGCTTAAAGACTTGGTATCCCGTGAAAAAGGGCGTGTTCGCCCGTAC
>ERZ795030.5889-NODE-5889-length-11019-cov-4.655144_pt1 | contig 11019 bp, 10 predicted proteins | sample MGYA00375122_ERZ795030 | MGnify/ENA primary metagenome ERZ795030 (study PRJEB30165, sample SAMN05720146) | activated sludge metagenome | isolation source: anaerobic digester from wastewater treatment plant | place: Japan | collected 2015-04-20 ...
AAGAACTTGGCGTTGTTGTCGTCAGGCGACCCGGCGAAAGGCTCGAGGTTGACCGGCTTGGACATGTTGGCGAGCTTGGCCTTGATGAACTCGCCCTGGAGCTGGCCAACCTTGTAGTTGTCGAAGGTGGCGTAGTAGTCGACGTTCTCCGAGCCGTTGATGAGACGGTCGTAGGCGATGACCTTGATGTTCTTGGCCTTGGCGGTCGCCAGGACGGGGGCAAGGGCCTTGCCGTCGATGGAGGCGATGACGAGAACCTTGGGGTTCTGGTTGACCATGTTCTGGATCTGGGTGATCTGCTGGTCGACCTTGTTGTCCGCGTACTGCAGCGTGGTCTCGTAGCCGGCCTTCTTGAGCAGCCCCTCGAGGTGCGCGCCGTCCTTGTTCCAACGCTCGAGGCTCTTGGTCGGCATCGCGATGCCGATGAGGCCCCCAGCAGCGCCGCCGCTCGTGGCAGCCGGCGTCGTGGTCTCGCGAGTCGAGCTGCACGCTGCGGTCGACGCGATCAAGGCGATCGCACCCAGACCGACGACGACAGAGGTAATCCTGCGGGTCATGGACTGTCCTTCCTCGCACGGCTGGGCCGGCGGTGGTCGTCCCGCCAAAACCTCGCATCGGGACGATCCCGAGGTCTGAGCGCGACATAAGTTGTGTGACTGAACATATTCCTGCCCTGGCTGACACGCAAGAGATCTATCGGCCACGTCGAGGTAACGATTTGGCAACAGGCGCCTCTTCGGCCGGCAAGAGGCAGGTATGCCGTGCGGTCGGCGACGCCCGCGGCATACCGCCGCACGCACCGACGTGCGCGACGTGCGGAGCGACGCGCTCACCACGCGGAAACACGCACCGCTCGGCCCGCGAGAGACCACTCCGTCAGTCGCGCCCGACCCACGGGGTCGGATGGGCGACGACCTGGTCGATGACGCGCAGGGCTGCGCCGGTGAGGCTGGCCATCTCGCCGCTGATCGCGCCCTCGACGTGGAGTGGGACCCAGCGGCGCGCCATGACTCGGGTCTGGAGTTCGGCCTCGATGCCGGGGCGGAGAAGATCGTGGAGGGCGGCATACGCGCCTCCGAGGATCAACCGATCCACGTCGACGAGGTTCATCGCCGCGGCAGCGGTACGGCCGAGCGCCCCCGCCGCCTCGCGCAGGGCCGCCAGGGACCCCACGTGCCCGTTCAGGGCAGTCGTGCGGAGTTCTTCGGTCGAGTAGTCGACGGGCAGCCCTGCCCGCCGCAGCAGCGCATCCTTGCCGGCGAACTGCTCGAGACAGCCGCGCGCGCCACAGTTGCAGAGCGGACCGTCGGGGTCGACCACGGCGTGGCCGATCTCGCCGCTCCACCCGTGCATGCCGCCGGCGAGGTTGCCGCCGAGCACGACGGCGCCACCGATGCCGACCTCACCGGCGATATAGAGGAAGTTCTGATCGAGTCGGGACACGCCAGCCAACCGCGACCGCGTCCGCGACTCACCGAGGGCGCCGAGATCCGCGTCATTGCCGACTTCCAACGAAACTCCTTGCAGGGCAGGCGCATTACCCAGAACTAGCGCGACATCGACGTCTTCCCAGCCGAGGTTCGGCGCATAGCGCACCACGCTCGTGCCCAGGCGCGCCAGGCCCGGGATCGACACACAGCCACCGGCGATGCGACTGCCCTGAGAGGCGATCGTCGCGACCATGGGAGTGACGAGCCGTGCGAGTTGACGCAGCGTGTCGTCAGGATCGCTGAGCCGGAAGTCACCGACCGAGACCCGCTCGTAGAGCGTCGTCCCCTGGAGATCGACTGCTCGCGCCGCGATGTGGTCGGCTTGGACCTCCAGCCCGAGACCGACGAACGTGCGCGGGGCAGGGATGAGGGGCACACCAGGGCGCCCGACCCGCTCCCCCGGCTCGGGCTCCAACTCGCTGACGAGTTTCGCTGTCACGAGCAAGTCGACGAGCTCGGACACGGTGGCCTTCGTCAGCCCGGTGTCCTGCGAAATCCGGGCGCGGGTGGTGCGTGTCGGCGCGTCGACGATATGCCGGAGCACGAGCGACAGGTTGTGTTCCCGCAGGGAGGACTGCCGGGCCGGACGGCTCTGCGCGGCTCGGGTGCGCTCACGACCTGAGCCCGGTCGCGGTGCGCGTCCGGGACTCGGGGGGCTCGCAGGATTCGTGGGGTCCACGGCATTGACCCTAGCGAAGAATCGGGATTATGTTTAGTGGATCAACGAACTTCCTGAGGAGATCTCATGACACGGCGCCCGACTCCTGAAGACAAGTTTTCGTTCGGCCTCTGGACGATTGGCTGGCAGGCCCGCGACCAGTTCGGAGACGCCACGCGCGGCCCGCTGGACCCGATCGAGGCGGTCCACCGGCTGGCCGACCTCGGCGCCTGGGGCATCACCTTCCACGACGACGACCTCGTGCCGTTTGGCTCGGACTCCGCCGAGCGCGACCGCATCCTGACCCGGTTCCGCGCCGCCCTGGACGAGACCGGCCTGGTCGTCCCCATGGTCACGACCAACACCTTCAGCCACCCGATCTTCAAGGACGGATCGTTCACGTCCAACCGGCGCGAGGTCCGTCGCTACGGCCTACGCAAGGTGATCCGCAATGTCGACCTCGCCGCGGAACTCGGCGCCCAGACCTTCGTCATGTGGGGTGGCCGGGAAGGCGCGGAGTACGACGGCGTCAAGGACATGCGCTCAGCCCTCGACCGCTACCGTGAGGGCATCGACACCGTGGCCGGTTACATCAAGAGCCAGGGGTATGACCTGCGGATCGCGATCGAGCCCAAGCCCAACGAGCCTCGGGGCGACATCCTGCTCCCCACCGTGGGTCACGCCCTCGGCTTCATCGCCGAACTCGAGCATGGCGACATCGTCGGACTCAACCCCGAGGTCGGCCACGAGCAGATGGCCGGACTCAACTACACCTCCGGCATCGCCCAGGCCCTGTGGTGCGACAAGCTCTTCCACATCGACCTCAACGGCCAGCGGAGCATCAAGTACGACCAGGACCTCGTCTTCGGTCACGGCGACCTGCTCTCGGCCTTCTTCACCGTCGACCTCGTCGAAAACGGCTTCCTCTCGGGCGGTCCGCGCTACGACGGGCCCCGCCACTTCGACTACAAGCCCTCGCGCACCGAGGACTACGACGGTGTCTGGGCTTCGGCGGCCGCCAACATGACGACCTACCTGCTGCTCAAGGATCGGGTCAAGGCCTACCGCGCCGACCCCGAGGTCCAGGCCGCGATTGAGGCCAGTCGCGTCCTCGAGCTCGCCCAGCCCACCCTGGGCGAAGGCGAGACGCTCGCTGACCTCCTCGCTGACCACACGGCATACGAGGACGTCGATCCTGACGCGGTCGCCGAAGCCGGCTACGCCTTCGTCCACCTCAACCAGCTTGCGGTCGAGCACGCCCTCGGCGCCCGCTGACACCCTCGCTGACACCCTCGCTGACGCCCCGCAGACCCCGCTGACCCGCCGCAGGAGCGAGTATGCCGCCCACGCCCACCACCGCGCTCGGCCCGCTCGTCGCCGGGGTGGACTCCTCGACGCAGTCATGCAAGGTGGTCATCCGGGACGCCGCGACAGGAGTCCTCGTCCGGCACGGCCGGGCGAGCCATCCCGACGGCACCGAGGTGGATCCTGAGGCATGGTGGACCGCGCTGCAGTCGGCGATCGCCGACGCGGGAGGCCTTGACGGCGTGGCGGCGCTGTCCGTCGGCGGCCAGCAGCACGGCATGGTGGCACTCGACGACGACGGACGGGTCATCCGTGACGCCCTCCTCTGGAACGACACGAGGTCGGCTGGCGCTGCGGCCGACCTCGTGGATGAACTCGGGGCGACGGCATGGGCCGACGCCACGGGTTCGGTCCCGGTGGCTTCCTACACCGTGACCAAACTGCGGTGGCTTGCCGAGCACGAGCCCGAACGCGCTCGGCGGGTCGCCGCGGTTGCTCTCCCCCACGATTGGCTGACGTGGCGGCTGGCTGGCCACGGCCCAGGCGGCGACCTCTCTGCCCTGCGCACCGACCGGTCGGACGCCTCGGGGACGGGCTATTGGCGCCCCGACACTGGTGACTACGACCGCGCGCTGCTCATCCGAGCGCTCGGGCACGACGCCGTCCTCCCGCGGGTCCTCGGCCCGTCCGAAGCAGCCGGCACCACCTCAGGTGCGTGGCCCGGCATCGTCCTCGGGCCAGGTGCCGGGGACAACGCCGGCGCTGCTCTGGGCTTGGCCATGATCGACGGCGATGTCGCGGTCTCCATCGGCACGTCTGGCGTCGTGTCGGCCATCTCCCCCGTCTCCTCCCACGACGCCACCGGACTCGTGAGCGGTTTCGCCGACGCGACCGGCCGCTATCTCCCCCTCGCGTGCACGCTCAACGCCGCGCGCGTCGGCGAAGCCGCCGCACGGATGCTCGGAGTCACCCTCCCAGAACTCTCCGACCTTGCCTTGACCGCGCCGGCCGGCTGCGACGGGCTCGTCCTCGTGCCCTACCTCGAAGGTGAGCGCACCCCGAATCGGCCCGATGCGACCGGCTCACTGCACGGTCTGCGGCTGGAAACCACCACGCCCCGGCATGTCGCCCGGGCCGCCGTCGAGGGCCTCCTGTGCGGCCTCGCTGACGGGCTCGATGCCCTCACGACGCAGGGGGCCCGCGTCGACCGACTGTTCCTCATCGGTGGGGGCGCGCGGGCCGAGGCCCTGCGTCGGATCGCGCCGGACATCTTGGGCGCGCCCGTGCTCGTCCCGCCGGTCGGCGAATACGTCGCCGACGGCGCCGCGCGTCAGGCCGCCTGGGTGCTCTCAGGGGAGGCCGAGCCGCCGGCTTGGCCGATGGCGGGGGTCGAGCGTTACGACGGGAGTGACGCGTCGCGGCATACAGGACGGCTCATCCGGGCCCGCTACGCGCAGGCACGCGAGGCCGTCCTCGACCGTCCGTGACGCCCGCGACGCCCCCGCTCGACTGCCCGGGGTCAGCGGACGGCGCGCTGGAGAGCCTCGACGCGGTTGAGCGCCTCCCAGGTGAACCCGCCCTCGACGCCCGGCGCGCTCGTGCGGCCGAAGTGCCCGTATGCCGCGGTCGGCCCGTAGAGGGGCCGCAGGAGGTCGAGCTCCTCGACGATCGCGGCCGGTCGCAGGTCGAAGACCTCGGCAATCGCTGCCTGGATGCGATCGGCGGGCACGGACTCGGTGCCGAAGGTCTCGACATAGAGACCGACCGGCTGGGCCGCGCCGATCGCATAGGCCACCTGGACCTCACAGCGGCGAGCCAACCCGGCCGCGACGACATTCTTGGCCACCCACCGGGTCGCGTAGGCGGCTGACCGGTCGACCTTCGAGGGGTCCTTGCCGGAGAACGCGCCGCCCCCGTGGCGGGCCATGCCGCCATAGGTGTCGACGATGATCTTGCGGCCGGTGAGTCCGGCGTCGCCCATGGGACCGCCGACTTCAAACCGACCAGTCGGGTTGATGAGCGTGCGGTACGACGAGATGTCGAGTTCGGAGCCATCGTCCTTGAGTTGCGCGAGGACGGGCTCGATGACGTAGCGGACGAGGTCGGGCTGCAGCAGACCCTCGAGGGAGATGTCAGCGGCGTGCTGGCTCGACATGACCACGGTGTCGAGGCGCACTGCACGGTCGCCCTCGTAGGCAATGGTCACCTGGGTCTTGCCGTCGGGGCGGAGGTAGGCGAGTTCCTGGCTCTTGCGCACGGCCGTGAGCCGCTCAGCCAGCCGGTGCGCCAGGTGAATCGGCAGCGGCATGAACTCGGCCGTGTCGTCGCAGGCGTAGCCGAACATCAGGCCCTGGTCGCCCGCGCCTTGCTTGTCCCGCGGGTCGACGGTGCCGGTGCGGGCTTCGTATGCCGTGTCGACGCCTTGCGCAATGTCCGGGCTCTGCTGGCCGATGGACACCGACACGCCGCAGGACGCACCATCGAAACCCTTGGTCGATGAGTCGTAGCCGATGCGCAGCACCGTCTCCCGGACGACCTTGGGGATCTCGACGTAGGAGGTCGTCGTCACTTCCCCGGCGACGTGGACGAGGCCGGTCGTCACCATGGTCTCGACGGCCACCCGAGAGGTGGGGTCCTGAGCGAGCATCTCGTCGAGGATGGCGTCACTGACCTGGTCACAGATCTTGTCGGGGTGTCCCTCGGTGACCGACTCGGACGTGAAGAGGCGCGCAGCCACGATGAGGCTCCCAACGGCACACGGGGGTGAGGAAACGAACAGCGAGGATCAGTTTACGGGAGGGTTTTCGGCCCCTGAGCCATCCGCACGGAGCGCGGAGACAGCTCGCGCAGCACGGCATCCCACACCGCATCCGCGATGGCGCTCTTGTCGGCGGGCCCGACCGTCACCGCGTCGCCCACCCCGGCCCGGAGGATGTGGACCGTCGAGACGTCCTGCCCGAAGGTCACTCCCGGACCGACCTCGTTGGCCACGAGCAGGTCGCAGCCCTTGCGGGCGAGCTTGGCCCGCGCCAGGTCCAGGACGCTCCCCTGATCGTCACCGGTCTCGGCAGCAAAGCCGACGATGACCGGTCTGGGGTCGCCCGTCTGACGGCGGGTGGCCACGAGGCCGGCGAGGATGTCGGGATTGCGGACCAGCTCGATGGTCGGGGCAGAGTCGTCGCTGCCGTCGGCGGCGTGGGTCTTCTTGATCTTGGTCGAGACGTAATGTTTGGGCCGGAAGTCGGCCACCGCGGCACACATGACGACGACGTCGGTGTCGGTGGCCGCGGCCGACACGGCGGCTTCGAGCTCCAGAGCGGTCTCGACCCTGTGGACCTGGACGCCCGCGGGATCCGGCAAAGCCACATTGGCCGCGATGAGAGTCACCTCTGCGCCCCGCTCGGCGGCCACGGCGGCCAGGGCATAACCCTGCTTACCGGACGACCGGTTGCCGAGATAGCGCACCGGGTCGAGCGGCTCGCGCGTGCCGCCGGCGGTGACGACGACCCGCACCCCGGAGAGGACTCCGCCGGCCGGTGCTGGTGGGGTCGACACTGCAGCAGAGGTGCCCTTGGTGCGCGCTGGTGAGCCCTCGGCAGCGGCCAGCGCCGCGGCATACAGGTCCTGAGGTTCGGGCAGGCGACCGGGCCCGCTGTCGGCCCCGGTGAGGCGCCCCGACGCGGGCGGGACGATGATCGCGCCCCGCGACCGGAGGGTGGCGACGTTGGCCTGGGTCGCCGGGTGAAGCCACATCTCGGTGTGCATCGCCGGGGCGAAGACGACCGGACAGGTCGCGGTGAGGAGCGTCGCGGTGAGGAGGTCGTCGGCCTGACCGGTCGCAGCCCGGGCCAGGAGGTCGGCGGTCGCCGGGGCGACGACGACGAGGTCGGCCTGCTGGCCGATGCGGACGTGATCGACCCGGTCGACTCCCGTCCACACGTCGGTGGCGACAGGTTTGCCCGACAACGCCGCCCAGGTGGGGGCGCCGACGAAGTTGAGTGCGGCCGCCGTCGGCACGACGGTGACGTCGTGACCCTGCTCGGTGAACAGGCGCAGCAACGAACACGCCTTGTAGGCGGCAATGCCGCCACTCACGCCGAGGACGACGCGCATCGGGTGATCAGCCCTCGGTCTTCTCCGCGACGAGCAGGCCCTGGTTGATCTCCCGCAGGGCGATCGACAGTGGCTTCTCGTGGACCTCGGTCTCGACGAGGGGGCCGACGTAGTCGAGCAGGCCCTCCTGCAGCTGCGAGTAGTAGGCGTTGATCTGACGGGCCCGCTTGGCGGAGTAGATCACGAGCGCGTACTTGCTGTCGGCGGCCTCGAGGAGGTCGTCGATGGGCGGGTTGGTGATCCCGATGGGGTTGGCCACGGTTCCTGACACGGCAAGGTTCTCGCTTCGATCAAGGGGTGCCCGAGAGCGGGCTAGGACTGCGCCGAAGGGCGCGAACTCATCAATGATACGAGTTCCTCGCTCGCACGGCGAACATCGTCGTTGGTGATGACGACGTCGAACTCCGCCGCGGCGGCGAGTTCGCGGCGCGCGGTCTCGAGTCGGACCGCCTGCTCAGCCGCATCTTCGGTGCCCCGACCTACGAGGCGACGGACGAGTTCGTCCCACGACGGCGGCTCGAGAAAGACGAACAACGCCTCAGGCATGGTCTGGCGGACCTGACGAGCACCCTGGAGGTCGATCTCAAGCAGGGCGGGTCGGCCGCTGGCCAGCGCGCGCTCGACGGGTCCCCTCGGGGTGCCGTAATTCGCGCGACCGTGGACGACGGCATACTCGAGGAACTCCCCCGCGTCGATGAGCCGCTGGAACTCTTGGGGCGCGACGAAGTGGTAGTGGACCCCGTCGACCTCCCCGGGACGCTTGGGGCGGGTCGTCATGGACACCGAGAGCCAGACCTGCGGGAAATGCCGACGGATGTATGCCGAGATCGTCCCCTTGCCGACAGCCGTCGGACCCGCGAGGACGACGAGACGGGGCGCGGGCGGCGAGTCGGTGCGGGGGTGGTCAGCGTCAGGTGGGGTCACGAGCCGTCGAACCTCGCGAGGAGGGCGGCGGTTTGGTTGATGCCGAGGCCGCGCACCCGCCGGGTCTCGGCGATGCCGACCTCGGCCATGATCTGGGCAGCGCGGACTCGACCGATCCCCGGCATGGCCTCAAGGAGCGCGGAAACCTTCATCTTGCCGATGACGGGATTGTCCTTGCCCTCGGCGATGACGGCGGCCAGCGACCCTTGAGAGTACTTGAGGCGGTTCTTCACCGTCGCTCGCTCACGGCGGGCGATGGCGGCCTTCGCAAGCGCCTCGGCGCGCTCCTGCGGGGTCAACTCGGGCAGTGCCACGATGTCTCCTCGATCCCTCAACTGGCGGATCTCGTCGGTGCGGGGGCTGGGTCGGGCCGCCAAGGGGACGACACCGATACCAGCGCTCGGTCTTGCGTCGAACCTACTCAGCCGGATGACACCACGCAACGAGGCGCCCGGCAGGATCGGGGCGTTGTCGACCTTTCGCCTATCAGCCGAGCCGAAGGGCATCGGCGGCCCGGCATGCCTGCTCCCGCAGCCGGCCGACTGTCGGCCCCGCGTCGAGAATCTCCCGACTGCTCGCGGCGAGGACGTCGGGCAGCGCCGCACCGAAGACAGCACGCAGCGCGGCGGGGGTGCCGCCCTGAGCTCCGACTCCGGGAGCGAGAAACGGCCCGTTGACCGCCGCGAGGTCCAGGCCCAGGCGGCGCGGCGCGTCACCGACCGTTGCCCCGACCACGAGACCGACCGATCCGAGTGCGCCTCGACTGCGCGCGACGGCATTGTCTGCCGTCGCTCCTGCGACGACGTGCCCGGCCACGCTCACGCCGTCGAGCCGCGCGTGCTGCACCGCGGGCCCTTCGGGGTTGGAGGTGAGCGCGAGGACGAAAACCCCCCGTCCGGTCTCGTGGGCGAGGTCGATCGCGGGACGGAGCGATTCATAACCGAGGAACGGCGACAACGTCATGGCGTCGGGCGGAGAGGGGGCATCTTTGCCGAGGAACGCGTCGGCGTAGGCGTCCATCGTCGTGCCGATGTCGCCGCGTTTAACGTCCAGGACGACGAGCGTCCCGGCTGCCCGCAGGTCGTCGACGGCCCGCTCGAGGATCGCGACTCCGGACGCTCCGAAGACCTCGAAGAAGGCCGATTGCGGCTTGACCGCCGCGACCTGTCCCCCGAACGCCTCGACGCAGGTCATGGTGAACCGCTCCAGTCCGGCGAGGCTGTAGGGAAGACCCCATCGTTCGACCAAGGCGCGGTGCGGGTCGATCCCGGCGCAGAGCGGTCCGTAGGTGAGCATGGCGTCGCGCAGTCGCACTCCGAAGGGCGTCATGTCCCTACCTCCTGCCCGCGAGGGCTCGATTGACGCGGGCAACCCACAGCGGCCCGCCGTAGATGAGCCCGGTGTAGGCCTGGACGAGCGTGGCGCCGAGGTCGAGCCGACGCCTGACGTCATCGGCCGTCGAGACTCCCCCCACGCTGATGACGACGGCGCGGTCGGGCACATGGGCACGGACGAGCTGGAGCACCTGCATCGAGCGGGCGGCGAGGACCGGCCCCGACAGGCCTCCCGCACCCAGCGCCACGACGTCGACCGCCGGGGTGCGCAGGCCGTCACGGCTGATCGTCGTGTTCGTGGCGACGATGCCGGCCAGGCCGAGCTCCTCAACGAGCCCTGCCACGGCGATGACATCGGCGTCAGCGAGGTCGGGGGCGATCTTGACCAGGAGAGGCACGGGTCGTGCGGCCGCGTCGTCAGCCGACTCCGCGACCGCCTGGAGGAGGGGCCGCAGGTCGTCGACGGCCTGGAGGTCGCGCAAGCCCGGGGTGTTGGGCGAGCTCACGTTGACGACGAGATAGTCGGCGTATGCCGCGAGCCTCCTCGCGCTGACGACGTAATCGTCGATCGCCTCCTCGGTCGGCACGACCTTGGTCTTGCCGATGTTGACACCGACCATCACGGTGGAGCGGTGCGGGTCGGCAGCTCGGGCCGCCAACCTCTGGGCGACTGCCTCGGAGCCCTCGTTGTTGAAGCCCATCCGATTGATGATCGCGTGGTCTTGCGGCAGCCGGAACAGCCTCGGCTCGGGATTGCCCGGCTGCGCCTGACCGGTGACCGTGCCGATCTCGACGAACCCGAAGCCCAGCGCCGCCAGGGCGTCGATCCCTTCGGCGTTCTTATCGAAGCCAGCCGCTAGCCCGAGGGGGCTCGGGACCCGTCGTCCAAATACGGTCACGGCCAGGGACGGATCAGGGGTGGACCAGACGGCCGCTCGGCGGCCGGCGACGGGCACGGCATACAGCCTGCGGAGTGCAGCGAAGGAGAGCCGATGCGCGGTCTCCGCGTCGACCCGCGTGATCGCATGGCGGAAGGCGAGGTCGTACAACCCCACGTCAGGCACCCACGGGCGTGGACCGGCCGTAGAGGTTGAGGGCGAGCGCGTGGTCCTGGAGCGAGGTCACCCGGATCGGGGTGTTGCGCATCGACCCGATCCCCTGCACCGCGGCGGCCAACTCCTGGACCGTGGTAATC
>ERZ795030.5892-NODE-5892-length-11015-cov-3.933668_pt1 | contig 11015 bp, 8 predicted proteins | sample MGYA00375122_ERZ795030 | MGnify/ENA primary metagenome ERZ795030 (study PRJEB30165, sample SAMN05720146) | activated sludge metagenome | isolation source: anaerobic digester from wastewater treatment plant | place: Japan | collected 2015-04-20 ...
GTCAGCGGGTATTGAAAATTTCCGCTGGCATGACCTGCGACATACTTGGGCAAGTTGGCATGTGCAAAATGGCACGCCTTTATTTGCGCTACAAGAATTGGGCGGATGGGAGAGTCCTGAGATGGTGCGGCGTTATGCGCATTTATCGGCAGATCATCTTGCCCCTTATGCAGACCGACTATGTTCTTTAAGGGTTGTAAGTGGTTCGAGTTACGACACAAACGTGGCACAACGTTAGAAATGACAAAGGGCTAGCCTAAGCTAACCCTTTGTTCTATTTGGTGCGCCCGGAGCGATTCGAACGCCCGACCCTTTGGTTCGTAGCCAAATACTCTATCCAACTGAGCTACGGGCGCAAGGTACTAAAAGAACAACATTGTACTACAAAATTTGGCGGAGAGCGAGGGATTCGAACCCTCGATACAGATTTAAGCCCGTATGCTTCCTTAGCAGGGAAGTGCCTTCGACCACTCGGCCAGCTCTCCGTTTTTTAGTAATACTTGTCTAATTACTAGCTTAGTTTTAATCAGGTTTTCTGATTAAGACTACATTACAACTACGCTTTATTGCAAGGCCGCGATATTACTAGATTCGCGCTTAAAAATCAATTAAATCTCGGTAAATTGAGCTTGGTTATGCGGCTTCTAATTCAAACGCTTTGTGTAAAACGCGCACTGCAAGTTCCATGTATTTTTCATCAATCACAACAGCGATTTTAATTTCTGATGTGGAAATCATTTGAATATTGATGCCTTCTTCAGCGAGTGTGCGGAACATTTTGCTGGCAACACCTACGTGAGATTTCATGCCCACACCTACGATGGCGACTTTAGCCACTTTATCATCGCCTACAATTTCACGCGCTTTGATATTGCCTTGTACCTTGTCACGCAAAATGCTTAAGGCTTTGTTCATTTCATTTTTATGCACCGTAAATGTAAAATCCGTAGTGCCATCCGCTCCGGTATTTTGGATAATCATATCCACATCCACATTAGCATCCGCAATTGGGCCTAAAATTTGGTAAGCAATACCTGGCGTATCTGGCACACCTAACACGGTGATTTTGGCTTCGTCACGGTTGAAAGCGATGCCTGAAATAACGGGTTGTTCCATATTTTCTTCTTCCTCAAATGTAATTAGTGTGCCATCGCCTTCGTCTTCGAAGCTCGATAATACGCGTAATTTAACTTTGTATTTCCCTGCAAATTCAACTGAGCGAATTTGCAGCACTTTACTGCCCTGTGAGGCCAGTTCAAGCATTTCTTCAAATGTAATTTTATCTAAGCGGCGGGCCTCAGGTACAACGCGTGGGTCTGTTGTGTAAACGCCATCCACGTCTGTGTAGATTTGGCACTCATCCGCTTTAAGTGCTGCGGCAAGTGCCACGCCAGTGGTGTCTGAGCCGCCGCGACCAAGAGTTGTAATGTTGCCATTGGCATCTACGCCTTGGAATCCTGCCACCACGACTACATGGCCGCTATCTAAGTCTTTTTTAATGTTATCTTCATCAATACTTAAAATGCGTGCTTTTGTAAAAGCGTCATCGGTGAGAATTCTCACCTGAGCGCCTGTATAACTTCTCGCCTTAATGCCAAGTTCCATCAGTGCGAGTGCAGTCATGCCGATGGTTACTTGCTCGCCGGTTGATACCATCACATCCAATTCGCGAGGATCCGGCTCCGGCATGATTTCCTTAGCGAGCGAAATGAGACGATTGGTTTCGCCTGACATTGCAGAAACCACCACCACGATTTGATGTCCCATTGCTTTGTATCGGGCCACTCGACGGGCTAGATTACGAATGCGGTCAGGGTTGGCGACAGAGGTGCCGCCGTATTTTTGTACAATAAGTGCCATAATAGGTTCGTGTTAAGTTAATTAAGTTTTTGCGTTACCCAGTCTTTTACGCTTGCCAAGGCTTTTGGTAAACTACTTGCATCCGTGCCGCCTGCCATTGCCATATCTGGCTTGCCGCCGCCTTTTCCGCCAACTTGGCTAGCAACGTGGTTGACTAGTTCGCCAGCTTTAAGTTTCGTAATAAGGTCATTGGTCACGCCTGCAGCTAGGCTCACTTTGCCCTCATTAACGCTTGCAAGCACAATGGCGGCTGATTTTAGTTTATCTTTGAGCTTGTCTATGGTTTCACGCAGCGTATTTGCATCTGCGCCTTCAAGCGTTGCAGCTAGCACTTTAATGCCTGCAATTTCAATGGCTTGCGAAACCAAGTCATCACCTTGTGTGGAGGCTAGTTTAGATTTTAAGCGGGCTAATTCTTTTTCAAGTGACTTTGCATGTTCAGAAAGTTGCGAAACCTTGCTTACAAGCTCATTGATGGGTGCTTTGATTTCAGCAGCTATGGTTGAAATCAAACTCTGCTGCGCGTTAATCAGTTTTAATGCACCTTCTCCAGTGGTGGCTTCAACACGACGCACGCCTGCAGCAACGCCACTTTCAGAGGTGATTTTGAATAAGCCTATATCGCCGGTGCGGTTCACATGTGTACCGCCGCAAAGCTCGCGCGAACTGCCGATATCTAGCACGCGAACTTCATCACCATATTTTTCACCAAACAACATCATGGCGCCAGTTTTTTGAGCAGATTCAATATCCATCACACGTGCTTGGCAGGCGGCATTCGTTAAAATCTCAGCGTTGACGATGGCTTCTACTTTTGCAATTTGATCATCGCTCATGGGCGCATTGTGGACAAAGTCAAAACGCGTTTTATCAGCGTCTACCAGCGAGCCTTTTTGTTGTACATGCTCACCTAATACTTCACGTAAGGCTTTATGCATCAAATGGGTTGCTGAATGGTTGCGCATGGTGGCATTACGGCTTGATAAATCCACATTCGCTTTGACGGAATCACCTACATTCAATGTGCCTGTTTTAAGCACGCCGTGATGCCCAAAAACTGCGGCTTGAATTTTTTGGGTGTCTTCAACGGAAAAAATACCATTGTCAGATTTTAAAACGCCATTATCACCAATCTGTCCGCCAGATTCAGCATAAAATGGTGTGGTATCCAGCACCACAACGCCTTGTTCACCTTCGTTGAGCCTGCTAACTGGAGTGCTGTCTTTATATAAAGCCAACACTTTGGCGGTGGTTTCTAAGGTTTCGTAGCCTTTAAATACTGTGCCAGCGCCAGTATATTCAAGGTTGGTTGCCATTTTGAACTTACCTGCTGCACGCGCTTGCTCTTTTTGGCGCGCCATTGCAGCATCAAACTCTGCAACATCTACTGGGATGCCATGCTCTCGACAGACGTCTTGAGTTAAGTCTAGTGGAAAGCCGTAAGTGTCGTGCAGTTGAAAAGCAACATTTCCACTTAATTTAATAATTTTTTTTGCAGAAAGCGGATTGATTTTATTTGCTACATCCACTTTCTGACCAACCAGTGCATTCACAATTAACTCACGACCAAGAATTTGCATACCGCTTTCAATGGTTTCAAAGAAGCGATCTTCTTCTAATTTAAGCATACTAGTAATACGTGCTTGCTCTTTAACCAATTCAGGGTATGCACCACCCATTTCACGCACTAAATCTGCCACCATATTGTGGAAAAATGCCTTGCGCGCACCTAGTTTATAGCCATGACGAATGGCACGGCGAATAATACGGCGCAGTACATAGCCACGGCCTTCGTTGCCAGGAATCACGCCATCAGCAATCAAGAAAGAACAAGCACGAACATGGTCAGCCAGCACTTTTAGGCTTGGGCTGGTTAAATCGGTGGTTTTAGTTTCACGCGCGGCTGCGGCGATTAAGGTCGAAAAAACATCAATTTCGTAATTGGCATGTACGTGCTGCAATACGGCCGAAATTCGTTCTAAACCCATGCCAGTGTCCACAGATGGCTTGGGTAGCGGATGCATCACGCCCGCTTCATCGCGGTTAAACTGCATGAACACGTTGTTCCAAATTTCAATAAAGCGATCGCCATCTTCATCTGGACTGCCAGGAGGGCCACCAAAATGGTGTTCACCGTGGTCGTAGAAAATTTCGGTACATGGGCCGCATGGGCCAGTGTCACCCATCATCCAGAAATTGTCAGAAGCGTAGCGCGCGCCTTTGTTGTCGCCAATGCGAATAATGCGCTCGGCTGGCACGCCGATTTGCTTATGCCATATATCATAAGCCTCATCATCGTCTGCATATACCGTGACGGTGAGTTTGTCTTTGGGCAGTTTGAATACTTCGGTGAGCAATTCCCAAGCATATTTAATGGCATCTTCTTTAAAATAGTCGCCAAAGCTGAAGTTGCCCAACATTTCAAAGAATGTGTGGTGGCGCGCGGTGTAGCCCACGTTTTCGAGGTCATTATGCTTGCCGCCTGCGCGTACGCATTTTTGGCTGGAAGTTGCGCGCGTGTAAGGCCGTTTATCAAAACCCAAAAACACGTCTTTAAATTGGTTCATACCCGCGTTGGTAAATAGCAAGGTTGGGTCACCATGTGGTACAAGTGAGCTGGATGCTACGATTTCATGGCCTTTTGAGGCGAAGTAGTCAAGAAAGGCTTGGCGAATTTCGTTGCTACTTGGATTGTTACTTAATTTAATTGTCATTTTCAAACTTACTATTTAAGACTTTTTTAATAAGATCAAAGCCGAAACCGCGACTTTGTAAAAACCTTGCTTGTTTTGCCCATTCTTCACGGTTTAGCGGGCTGGCTTTATATTTTCTGCGCCAAATGGCTAGCGCATTTTCCAGTTCTGTTTCTTTTAACTTTTTAACCGCGTCTGCAATCAAATTATCTGCGACACCTTTTTCACGTAACTCATTGGCTACTTTTGCACTGCCAAATTTAGCCTTGCGAGCATGGACAATTTGCTCGGTAAAACGCGCATCTGAAAGCCAGCCACGCTGTTTAAAGTCATCTAAAATGGCAGGAATATCGTCAGTTTCTTCAGCAAAGGCTTTTAATTTTTGCCCTAGCTCAGCATATGAATACTCGCGTTTTGCTAGATAATCCAACGCACGCTGTCGTAAACTTTTAGGTTGAAACTTTATACCGAATCGTCCCTGATTTTAGTCATCTTCGGTGCGCGCTGCCGTCATGCCTTCAGCGAGCTGTTTGGCATTAGCGCGGATTTTAGCTTCAATTTCTGCTGCAATGGCTGGATGTTCACGTAAATATTCTTTGGCATTTTCTTTGCCTTGGCCAATTTTTTCGCCATTGTAGCTATACCAAGCACCCGCTTTTTCAACAAATTTCAGGTTTGAACCAAGTTCAATGATTTCGCCTAAACGTGAAATACCTTCACCGTACATAATGTCAAATTCAGCTTGTTTAAATGGCGGTGCGACTTTGTTTTTAATCACTTTTACGCGAGTTTCAGAACCTGTCACTTCGTCACCTTTTTTAATTGCACCGGTACGGCGAATATCTAAACGTACCGAAGCGTAAAATTTGAGTGCGTTGCCGCCGGTAGTAGTTTCTGGGTTGCCAAACATCACGCCAATTTTCATACGAATTTGGTTGATGAAAATCACCATGGTGTTGGTGCGCTTAATGTTGCCTGTGAGTTTACGCAGGGCTTGAGACATCAAACGCGCTTGTAAGCCCATGTGACTATCACCCATTTCACCTTCAATTTCAGCGCGCGGGGTGAGGGCGGCTACTGAGTCAACCACGACAATATCAACCGAGCCTGAACGCACGAGCATATCAACGATTTCAAGCGCTTGCTCGCCGGTATCCGGTTGGCTAATTAAGAGGTCAGGCACGTTGACACCCAATTTTGCCGCATATTGTGGGTCTAGTGCGTGTTCAGCATCAATAAACGCTGCCGTACCGCCCATTTTTTGCATTTGAGCGATGACAGATAATGTGAGCGTGGTTTTACCAGAGGATTCTGGGCCGTAAATTTCAATGACGCGTCCGCGAGGTAAGCCGCCAATGCCGAGGGCGATATCTAAGCCGAGTGAACCTGTGGAAACTGCTTGAATATCTTCGCCAATATCGCTATCTCCCATGCGCATAATGGAGCCTTTGCCAAACTGTTTTTCGATTTGTGCAAGTGCTGCGGTGAGGGCTTTAGCTTTGTTGTCATCCATGGGTTTTTGCCTTTATATAATGGTGCTGAATTAACTGCTAATTATTTCACAAAATGTGCAATTAAGTAAGCGCCATCAGTAGTTAGGGCTAAATTTGTGCCTAATGCATACGGCATTCATTTTTAGCTTAGAATTTCTGTAAACTGTCAGGTATTAGAACGTAGATATTGTCGCTTGCAATTTAATTTTGCATGCTGCGCACTTTGTGTAACCCATTGGAGATTCAACATGTTGATACGAGCACTCGCCATTTTTTTAATGCTGTTTACAGTTAACTTGCTGGCTGACGAAGTTGAGAATCCGTCAGAAGCAAATATACAGGAAATTTCTAGCCAAGATGGAGCAGTTCAAGACGCGGCTAACCAAGCGATACATCAGGAGTTGCGTAGTCTGTTAACGGGGATTGAAACGGCGATTAACACTGAGCAATATGCAGACTTAAAGCAATATTTTCATGAAAACTTACACGTCACCACCATCAATCAAAACAGTATCACCACACCAGAAGGCATTGATGCCTATTTTAAAGAATGGTTTGGCGAAGGCGGTTATTTGAAAAAGTTGGATATTCAGTTGAATGCCGATGGACTTACTCAGTTACATGGCAATGCTGATGACCCAAATTGGGGTTTGGTGTACGGCACCGGCATTGAAAATTACCAGTTAGCGGACGGCCGCTTTCTGCCAATGAAAACACGCTGGACTGCGACTGTGACGAAAGGTGCCAACGGCAAGTGGCGTATTTTGGCTTTGCACATAGGGGCCAACTTTTACGACAACCCGATTTTTCATGCGGTTAAGGAGTCTACCAAATATTATGCTGCCGGCGGTTTAGTAATAGGCGCGATGCTTGGCGCACTTGGAATGGCTTGGTTTCGTCGTAAAAAGCAATCAACCCTCGTTTAAAAATCTCACACTAAAATTATTTAAAAAAATAAAAAACACTTGACATATATCACTACGTAACTAATTATATAGTTATGTAAAAGATGGCTGTTCAATATAAATCACCAAAAATGGGAGTAAGAATGGGTAGAGTTGCACTTGAGCGCACGTTTACGGCGGTGGATAACGCCGAAATTTTTTATCGTCATTGGCCAAGTGAGGGCCAAGCTTCAAAAGTAAATGATACAAAACGTGCCGTCATTTTATTTCACCGTGGGCATGAACACTCAGGCCGCCAACAAGAGGTGGTGGATAGCCTCAATATGCCAGATTACGATTGTTTTGCTTGGGATGCACGCGGGCTAGGTAGGTCACCCGGCGTACGCGGCTATGCAGAAAATTTTGGCGTATTTGTGAAAGACGCTGATGACTTTGCGCGCCATATTTGTCGTCAGTATGGCTTTAAGTTGGAAAATATTGCCGTCATTGCGCAAAGTGTTGGCGGTGTGATTGCTGCCGCTTGGGTACATGATTATGCACCTAATATTCGTTGTTTGGTGTTGGCTTCGCCTGCGTTAAAAGTGAAATTGTATGTGCCGTTTGCACGTACGGCGCTTGGTCTGTTGCAAAAATTAGGGCTAACAAAATTGGTACCAGCACTCGCTTTTGTCAATTCATATGTTAAAGCAAAATGGCTGACGCATGATGAAGCACGCATTGCATCGTATGAGCGCGATCACCTCATCACTCGCCCGATTGCGGTGAATATATTGCTGGAGTTATATGAAACCGCAGAGCGCTTGGTAAAAGATGCCGCAGCCATAACCACACCAACACAGTTTCTGGTTTCGGGCAGCGATTGGGTGGTGCATCAAACACCGGTGCGTGATTTGTACCAAAATTTGGGGGCAAAAACCAAAGAGTATCATGTATTTGATGGCTTTTTTCACGACACACTTGGCGAAAAAGACCGCCATTTGCCATTAGCAAAAGCGCGTGAATTTATAGCCGCGCAATTTGCAACACCCTTTGCATCACAAGATTTAATCAACGCTGACCAGGCTGGCTACACCTTTGATGAAGCAGAGCAACTTAAAAAACCATTACCAACCTTTAGTTTAAAAAATCTCTATTTTGTCGCTACGCGCGCCAACATTCGTTTTGGCAGTCAGTTATCGCGTGGCCTGCGCTTAGGGGTGGATACAGGGTTTGATTCAGGCAGCACCTTAGATTATGTGTATGAAAATCAAGCGCGTAGTACAACGTTTATTGGCGGTGCTTTAGGTGAAATCATAGACCGCACTTACTTAAATGCCATCGGCTGGCGTGGCATACGCGTGCGTAAGCAACATATCGAAGCCTTGCTCGCCAAGGCGGCACATTTGTTACGTGAAAATGCCAAAGAAGTGCGCATCATGGACATTGCCGCAGGGCATGGCCGCTACGCGCTAGAGGCAGCAGTGGCCGTGAAAGCAGACCATGTATTGCTACGTGATTATAGCGACTTGAATGTCGCGGGCGGGCGCGAACTCATACAAAAATTAGGATTGGCAAGTAAAGCACAGTTTGAAAAAGCCGATGCTTTTGATGAAAAATCCATCGCAACCGTTACCCCCAAGCCAACCATCGCCATTGTTTCAGGGTTATATGAGCTTTTTCCTGAAAATGCGCCGATAGGTGCCTCACTGGCTGGCGTGCATCAAGCCTTAGAAGCAGGCGGATATTTGATTTACACCAATCAACCGTGGCACCCACAGTTAGAGCTAATTGCACGTACGCTCACCAGCCATCGTCAAAATAAAGCGTGGATTATGCGCCGCCGCACGCAACGCGAAATGGACCAACTCGTGGCGAATGCCGGTTTTGAAAAAATTGACCAATGGTCAGATACGTGGGGAATTTTTAGTGTTTCATTGGCAAAAAAACTAGACTAAAAATTTGATTTAAAATTGCTTGAAATTCATCGAGAAAAAATTTCTCCTCTGTAAGCTTTTATTTACAAGGCTTCCAGAGCATCGAAAAAGGTTTGGGCGAATTTTTGTATTAAAATGCTTAAAATTTAAGCAAAATTTAATGGTTATTTTTTAAAAATAAAGTAGCAGGTTGTAGTGCGTAATGATGATTGAGTGATGTATAAAATTTCTGCTGTTTAAAACAACAATGTGATGCAAAAACAAAAAAATCCAATACTTTGGAAACGTGGCGCACTTTGGCTGGCGTTTCTTGGGCCATTTTTCTTTTTGAGTTATGGCTGGCTTAATCAATTCACTAGCACACGTGCCGATGTGGGTGTGGCGGTTGCGGCTTGGGAGGCTGCCATTCCGTTTGTGCCGTGGATGATGTTGCCGTATATGTCGATTGACGCGTTTTATGCGGGGTCACTGTTTTTATTTCGCAAGCGTCACGCATTAGATAGGCATGCGCTACGGCTATTGCTTGCCACGACCATTTCACTGATTGGATTTTTGCTATTCCCATTGCAATTTTCATTTGCTGTACCCAAGATTGATGGCTTTAATGGCTTTTTACAGACAATTTTACTCGGCTTTGATAAGCCTTATAACCAAGCGCCATCGTTACATATTAGCTTGTTAATTGTGTTGTGGGTGGTGTACGCCAAACGCTTGCAGGGCTTTTGGCGGCTCGCGTTACACACTTGGTTTTTTGCCATTGGTGCATCGGTGTTGTTGGTGTATCAACACCATTTTATTGATGTATGGACAGGGGCGTTAGCAGGCGTTGCCTGTTTATATTTTATTCCCGATCGACCATTTTACTGGCGCAAAAAATTGCCCAATCACCGCATGATTCTGATGGCTTGGCGTTATGTCATGGGCGCTGTTGTGGCGCTGATGGCAGGCCTATATTTAAAGCAATTTTCTAGTTTTTTTACCTTGCTGTTTAGTTGGGTGGCGATTGCCCTTGCGCTCGTTGCAGCCGCCTATTTTGGCTTTGAAAAGCAAGTGTTTCAGCGCCATCAGGGCGTGATGCGTTGGCCTGCGCGGCTCATGCTGGCACCGTATTTGCTGGGTAGTTGGCTGAGTTACCGTGTTTACACGCGCAACAATAGGCACCCTGTTGAAATAAAAAATGGTGTTTGGTTAGGTGCTTTTCCAGACAAAAACATGTTTCAAACGAGGTGGCTGGCGGTGCTAGATTTAACCAATGAGTTTACAACAACCCCTTTTAAAAACGTTGCACATCACAAATTTTTACCGGTGATGGATTTAACACCCCCTGCGCCAATCGTGCTGGTACGGGCAGTGCGCTGGATGACGTTTGTGGGTAAGCAAGCCAATTTACAAGATGACGCGCATGCTATTTTGGTGCATTGCGCATTAGGGTTGTCACGCAGTGCCAGTGTTGTCATCTGTTGGCTTGTGTGGCAAAAACATGCGGCAAGTGTGCAAGAGGCCATTGCGCACGTCAAAGCCTTGCGGCCAAACTTGGTGTTAAGTAATATACATGTGCAAAATATTCAGTATGCCTTATCAATGTTAGATAATCCTCATGGCGAAGATGACGACACCCTTAACCCCTGAACTGTTGAACCAAACCAAAACGCACGCGCAACTCAGTGTGACCATTTCAGTGTTAAATGCATTTAAACTATTAGAGTGGATTGCCCTTGCATGTACGCTATTGGCTTTTGCAAGCATGATGATGACGGCGACAGGCTATTTAAAAATAATGGGTTTTTTGGTGGTGGCCTTGGGCTTAGCGGTGTTTTATTTTGCTTTTAAATTGCGCGTGGATGCGGCCCTTTTTAAACAATGGCAAAGTTTAGATGTGGCGGCATTGGATGATGCGCTCTTGAAAATCAATCCGCAGTTTCAAGTGGGCCGCAGCTTAGAGGCGCGATTGGCGGCGAGCCGTGCACTTTTTCACTATGGGTTTTATTTGCTGTTACTGCAATTGTGCGCTTTAACTGTGCTTGCCTGGTTTTACGAGCCAATTGTATTTGTTTTTTAGTGTCAACTTATTCGCAGTGGATGCGTTTTGATAAGTGCAAGCTTATTTTTTAAGGAGCAAATGATGAAAATATTTCGCACAGCGATAGCCGC
>ERZ795030.5908-NODE-5908-length-10985-cov-4.170906_pt1 | contig 10985 bp, 8 predicted proteins | sample MGYA00375122_ERZ795030 | MGnify/ENA primary metagenome ERZ795030 (study PRJEB30165, sample SAMN05720146) | activated sludge metagenome | isolation source: anaerobic digester from wastewater treatment plant | place: Japan | collected 2015-04-20 ...
CGGCGGCGATCAGGCGGCGCATGTCGGGGGGCGGCGGGCTGGTGATCGACAGGCGGCAATCCGCGAGAAAGGGATGCTCGAAGACGAGGCGGGCCGCATGGAGCAGCTGGCGGTCGGGCCACAGGCGCGCGACGACCGGTTTAAGCGGCGGCGGGAGGTCCATGAGCGTTCGGCGGCGGGTGTGACCGTAGACGGGATCGCCGAGGACGGGGCGGCCGATCGACTGGAGATGGACGCGGATCTGGTGGGTGCGGCCGGTGTGCAGGCGGAGCGCGAGCAGGGCCAGGCCATCGCCCTGGATCAGCACCCGCCAGTCGGTGCGGGCGGGGCGGCCGTCGGGGACGACGCCGATTTTCTTGCGGTCGCGCTCGCGCCGCGCGAGGGGCCGATCGATGACGCCGGCGGGGTCGCGCAGGCGGCCGAGGACAAGCGCGAGGTATTCGCGGCGGACGCGGCGCTGGGCGATGGCGGCGGTGAGGGCGGCCCATGCGGGGGCGGTCCGGGCGACGAGGAGCAGGCCGCTGGTATCCTTGTCGAGCCGGTGGACGATGCCCCAGCGGGCGTCGCCGCCGACCGCCTGGAGCGGGGGACCGTAGCGGGCCAGGAGCGCATTGACGAGCGTTCCGCCGGGGTGGCCCGGCGCCGGGTGGACGACCAGGCCGGCCGGCTTGTCCACGACGGCCAGATGTGGATCTTCATAGAGAATCGTGAGCGGGATCGGCTCCGCCGCCGGCCGGGGGTCGGACGGCGGGGGGAGTGCGTAGAGGATGACATCGCCGGGGGCGACGGACTGACGGGCGACGGCGGCGGCGCCGTTGACGTGGACGCGTCCGGCGGCAAGATCCTGCTGAATCTGGTTGCGGCTGCGGTCGGGGAGGCGCTGGGCCAGCCAGCGGTCGAGCCGCGGCCCGGCTTCGTCGGCGACGAAGCGCAGGGGAGCGGGGGGCGCGGAGGATGTCGAATCGGGAGGGGAGGTCACGACGCTCGGCGATCAGACATCATTGTCATCGTCGTCGCCGGGCTGGCTGTAATCGACGCCGTCGTTGACCTGGAGGCGGAAGGCCTTGCCGGGCTTGAACGTGGCGATGGATTTGGAGGGGATCTTGATTTTCTGGCCGGTGCGGGGGTTGCGGCCGTTGCGGGCGTTCTTCTCCTTGACGTAAAACGTGCCGAAACCGACGAGGGAGACCTTCCTGCCATCCTTGAGGGCGTCCTTGATTGAGGAAAGGAAGATCTCGACGGCGGCGATGCTATCCTTGCGGCTCATGCCGGTGGCCTGAGCCACCTTGTTGATGATCACGGCTTTGGTCATGCCACGACTCCTCCCGCGGATGGCCTGGGTGGACGCACGGGGCGCCGTCGGACCAAACCGGCACCTGCCATCTCGTTGCGCAACCCGACTATTTTGAACCCTTGGCGGGCAGAGGTCAAGATTAACCCGGCGGGGGGGAAGGGGGAGTGGGTGGAAGGCGACTGCGGGCAAGGTTGCCAGTCCCCGAAGTCGGTGGTTAGGAAGTTGATACGGTTTGTGGACAGGATTGGCGAATTTCGAGAGTTGAGGACGAGGGACGGGGGGAGGTGTTTTTTGTGCCAGGGACTCAGGTTGGCGCCGGGGGGTTGCCGATAAGGAGTGCGAGGGCGGTCCGCCGCGCGGGGGAGGGAGAATTTTTACCGGGTCGCCGGAAGAGAGATGTCATCATCAATGGAACGGAAAGCGGGCCGGCCGCAATCGCTGAGCGACGTGCTGCTGCAAACCCGAATGCGCACGCAGGAACAGGTGCGCGAGCGCTTCGCGCGCTACGGCGATCCGGTGTGCGAGAAAATCCGCCAGGCGGCGAACCACCCCAATGGGCTGGGGCGGCTGCTGGAGCGTCTTGGTCTGGCCTGCACACCTCGGTTCGATCAACAGTGCTATCTTTTACAGCGATTTTTGAACGACCATGGTCCGCAGGCGTTCCTCAACCGGCTGGGCGAGCGGGCACGGACGGGGAGGATTCTGATCGCGGAGGCGCCCCCCTCGGCGGAGCTCGGGGCGCCGCCGGCGCAGACGAAGCCGCGGGCGGCGACGCCGCCGCCCAACGGGGCCTGGCCCAAGCATACGCCGCCGAACTGGTTTGATGCGCACGGGAACTACGTGGGTCCGGAGCGGCGGTCGGGGGAAGACCGACGTACGGGCAAGGACCGTCGCGGGGATATCGAATCGATCCGCAAGAATCGACGTTACGGGGGGGACCGGCGGAAGGTGGTCCGGCGCAAGGAAGACCGGATCAAGTTAGGTTTGGAGAAACCGGACCCGCCGCAGCGGAAGCGTCAGTGCGGTTGAGCGAGCGAAGACCGAGGGCGGGGCGTTAAGTTAGCGGTTGAGTGAGGGCAGGGCCGGTGACGGGCGGCCGGTGACGGCGTGATGCCGCCGCGCCTTCAATCCACTCCCCTCGCCTTTGTTTCGATTTGCAGTTCGGACCATCCTTCCAAAATCTCCGTGCTCTGTTTCCAATTTCCTGGCGGGAAATTCGCGCCGGCGATACCGCTGGTCGATTCGCTGCGATGTATCCGGCATCCCTGCGGGATGGGACGATAATAGGCGGCCATTGACCGGTGGCGTCGCTGCGCTCAACCACCGGCTACCTTCTGGCATCCCCGCGGGATGCCCCCCGCGAACATCTCTCCACCTGACCGAATGAATGGCCAAACCCGCGGGATGCGGGCGGTGGCGATTCGATAGCGATCCGTCACCCTGAAGGGATGAAATGGATTGCCCGCCCTTTGTTTGACTGAGATTCGCCCGCTGCGGGGATGGGAGTTATCGGCGATAGCGTCCGCAAGTTCCGCTGCGCTCCACCCGGGGCGATTTAAATGCCGCCCCCGCTGGGGCGGCTCACGCGGACGGCTTTGGATGCATTTGAATCAGCGGTGAAGAAGACGGAATTCTCGTCCGAATTGCTCGTGAACCGGTGGGTAACGGCGAAGGGGCGCAACGGCGGGATTTCGAGAGCCGAGGACGAGGGACGAGAGCCGGGAGCCGAGATTCGGAGTATGTCTTTGGGGGCGAGGACGAAGACGAGGGTCGAGGGGACGGATCAGGGGATGGGGCCGAGGGCGGCGAGTTCCTCGGACTGTTTTTCCCAGCGGGCCATCAGGGATTCGTGTTCGGCGCGCAGTTGGCGCTGTTCGGCGCCGAAGCGGGCGGCGGCCTGGGGATTGCTGTAGACGCTGGGGCGCATCAATTCGTGGTCGATCTCGGTCAGGCGCTGTTCGATTTTCGCGATGCGGTCCTCGAGTTCCTCGAGGGCGCGGCGGAGACGGCGTTCCTCGCGCTGGCGGGCCTTGCGTTCCTCGCGATTGAGGGAAGCGTCGTCCTCGTCGGCGGCGGCGGGGGCGGGCGCTGATTTGCCCGTTGCGGTGGGTCGCAGCCGGGGGGGCGGCGCCGGGGCGCCGCGCGCGGCGCCGCGTTCGACGAGCGGGCTCTCCTCGCCCATCGCGGTCAGCACCCGCGCATAGTCGTGATAGTTGCCGTCGAAGATGCGCAAGCGGCCGTCCTTGATTTCGAAGATGCGCGTGGGGACGCGTTCGAGGAAGACACGGTCGTGACTGACGAAGATGAGGGTGCCGGGGAAGGCCAGCATCGCGTCCTCGAGGGTGCGGCGCGAGGCGAGATCGAGATGGTTGGTCGGTTCGTCGAGGAGCAGGGTATTGGCGCCCGAGAAAAGCATTTTGGCGAGGCGGACGCGGGTGCGCTCGCCGCCGGAGAGGACGGCGATTTTCTTGTCGGCATCCTCGCCGGAGAAGAAGAAGCCGCCGAGGAGATTGCGGACCTGCTGTTCGGCGCCGGCGGGGGCAACGGCGTTGACTTCATTGAAGACGGTGTTGGCGGGGCTCAGGCCCTCGTCGTCGTACTGGGCGAAGTATTCGGTGGTGGTGGAGGGGCCGGGGATGACTTCGCCGGCGGTGGGCTTGAGCGCGCCGGTCATCAGTTTCATGAGGGTGGTCTTGCCGGCGCCGTTGAGGCCGACGATGGCGACGCGGTCGCCGCGCCAGATGGAGAAATCGATGTCGCGGAGGACCTGATGCGGTCCGAAAGCCATGGAGAGATGGCGGCCGACGAAGACTTCCTTGGAGCCGCGGTCGGGCGGGGGGAATTTGAAATGGATCGCGGCCGGTTCGCTGGGCGGGGGCGGGATGCGTTCGATCTTCTCCAGTTGCTTGATGCGCGACTGCACCTGAACGGCCTTGGTCGCCTTGTAGCGGAAGCGATCGATGAACTTCTGGATGCGGGCGATCTCCTCCTGCTGGTTGGCGTAGGCCCGGCTCCATTGCTGCCAGCGTTCCTCGCGCTGGGCGAGGTAGCTGGTGTAATTGCCGCGGTAGATCGTGAGTTGCCCCTCGTGGAGTTCGAGGACCCGCTGGGCGAGGTTGTCCATGAAGGCGCGTTCGTGGCTGACCATGAGGACGGTGGAATCGCTGGAACGGATCCAGTCCTCGAGCCAGATCATCGTTTCGAGATCGAGGTGGTTGGTCGGTTCGTCGAGGAGCAGGACGTCGGGATTGCGCAGGAGGAGGCGGGCGAGGAGGATGCGCATGCGCCAGCCGCCGGAGAACTCCTGGCAGGGGCGGTCGAGATCGGCGGTGCGGAAGCCGAGGCCGGCGGCGATGCGGCCGATGCGGGAGTCCATGTCGTAGGCGCCCAGGCGCTCGATCTCGTGGTGCAGATGGCCGAAGCGGTCGAGGGCGCGCATGTAATCGTCGCTGGCCGGGTCGAGCTCGCCGAGCTTGTGGGCCAGGTCGTCGGCTTCCTGCTGGTGACTGAGGACTTCTTCGAAGACGTGGCGGAGTTCGTCGCGGAGGCGGCGATTGGAGTGGAGTTCGGCGTGCTGGGGCAGGTAGCCGATGGTGGCGTCGCGGGGGACGGTGAATTCGCCGGCGTCGGGGGAGATCTCGCCGGCGCAGATGCGCAGCAGGGTGGATTTGCCCGAGCCATTGGCGCCGACCAGCGTGGCGCATTCGCCGGGCTGAAGCATGAAGTTGATGTGCTCGAGCAGGGGGCGGGCGCCGATGAACTTGGAGAGGTTGTTGACGGTCAGCATGGCGGGTGGTCGCTCCCAAAAGCCGGTATTTTAGCCGAAGGGGCGGGGGGCGCGCCATGAGAACGATGGGGGTATGCGGTGGGTGGGGCGGCGAGGGCGGGAGAGGAAGGGGGAGGACCGGCGAAGGCGTTTTCGAGAGCCGAGAGCCGAATTATGGAGAAAGAGGTTGGAGGCGAGGACGAAGACGATACTTGAGGGAGGCCGATGGCCAGGGCGATAGCAATACCGATTGCGATACCGATCGTGGTGGCGGGGGGTTGAAGAACGGGGCGGGAAGGACCATGATCGCGGGTGATGAACGGGGTTGAGCCAAGAGAGCGCGTCCGCGTGCTGGTGGACGACCGCGAGAAGACGCATGGGCTGGTGCCGGCGATCGCCGGGCTGGTGGGCGACCGGTTGACGCTGACGCGACTGGTGGCGGGGGATATCCGGATCGGGGAGGCGTATCTGATCGAGCGGAAGACGGCGGCGGATTTCGTGGCGTCGCTGCTGGACGGGCGGTTGGAGCATCAGCTCGCGGCGCTGGCGGGAGTTCACCCGGCTCAGGCGCTGCTGATCATCGAGGGTACGTTCACTCCGGCGGTGCTGGGGGGACTGGCGCCGGCGGAGGCGCGGCGGGCGCTGCTGTCGATCGCGCTGGACTGGCGGATTCCGTGCCTGCACGCCGCCACGGCGGAGGAGACGGCGCGGTGGGTGGCGCTGCTGGTGGAGCGGGTGGAGCGGCCCGGCCGGCCGTTCGCGGGGGATTTCGCAGCGGCGCAAGAGGTCGTTCCGCCGCCGACGGCGCGGTTCTCGGGCCGCCGCGCCGGCGCGGGCGCGCACGCCGTGCAGCAGGCCGCGTTGCGGCGGATCCCGGGGCTGGGGGCGCGACGGGCCGAGGCGCTGCTGCGGCGGTTCGGGTCGATCAGCGCGCTGGCGCGGGCGACGGAGGCGGAGATTGCAGCGACGCCGGGGATCGGGCCGGAGCGGGCGGCCGCGGTGCGTCGGGCGCTGGCGATGCCGCCGCCGCCATGAGCCCAGTCCGTGAAAACTCCATCAGCCGATGGGGAGATCACAACACGGGTTGGAAGGGGCCGGAGCGGGCCAGGGACCGGCGAGACGAGGCGGGGGCGCGGGGCAAGCGCGAGACGGGGTTTCGGTAGCTGGCGGGTGAAGGCCAAAAGATTTGATTTTGGCGGGGTTAAGCTCGATGAGAGAAGGTGGGAGCGCAGGGCCCCGAGGGGGGAGTTTTGTGCTATCCTGTGGGTGCGGGTTGGGGGGAGGCCGGGAGGGTGTGCGGTACTGAATTCGCTCCTGGTGATCGGGGAGGAGAAGGAGGAATGCTGGATCGCGGGAGGCGCGGATTGTTTTTTTTTCGAGAGCCGAGGACGAAGGACGAGAGGCGGCAGCCGAATTTTGGGGACGCGTTTTGGAGCAGGGACGATTTAAGGGGAAATTGAATTCATGATGATGCTGCACAATCGAAAGTTGCTGGGAGAGATGCTGGTGGGGAAGGGGTTGCTGGATCCGGACGATCTGGACCAGGCCCTGACCGAACAGAAGCGGACGGGGGAGCGTCTGGGGGAGATCCTGCTGAAGGTGGGGACGATCAGCGAGGAGGACCTGTTGCGGACGCTGTCGGAGCAGCTTTCGATTCCGTTTCTGCCGCTGAATGAAATCAAGGTGGACCGGGCGACGCTGGAGACGATCCCGGCGCGGCTGGTGAACCAGTATGAGTTCATCCCGCTGGGGCGGGAAAACGGGGTGCTGCGCGTGGCGGTGAACGATCCGCTGGACGTCCACTGCCTGGATGAACTGCGGCTGTATCTGAAGACGGAGATCGATCCGGTTTTTGCGACGGTGAAGGACATCCGCGCGACGATCAAGAAGTATTACGGGATCGGCGCGGACACGATGGAGGGGATGCTGGAGATCGAGGCCGAGGACGAGCCGATCAAGGAGTTCAGGCCGGCCAGCCAGGTGGACAACATCGAGGATCTGGCCGAGGATGCGTCAATCGTCCGGTTCGTGAACCAGATCATCCTGGAGGCGATCGACGACCGCGCGACGGACATTCACTTCGAGCCGCTGGAGGAACGGCTGCGGATCCGATACCGGATCGACGGCATCCTGTATGAAGCGACGGTGCCGCCGACGATCAGCCGCTACCAGGCGGCGATCATCTCGCGGTTGAAGATCATGGCCGATCTGAACATCGCGGAGCGTCGGCTGCCGCAGGACGGCAAGATCAAGATCCGCAAGGGGGACCAGGACTTCGACCTGCGCGTCTCGACGATCCCGACGCCGTATGGCGAATCGGTGGTGCTGCGCATCCTGTCGCGCGACAGCGAGTTCGTGACGCTGGAGAAGCTGGGGTTCGACAAGCGGAGCGCGGCGATCCTGCGGCGGATGATCACGCGGCCGCACGGGATCATCTACGTGACGGGGCCGACCGGGTCGGGCAAATCGACGACGCTGTATGCGGCGCTCAACGAGATCAACAACACCGACCTGAAGATCATGTCGATCGAGGATCCGATCGAGTACCGGATCAACGGCGTGATGCAGGTGCAGGTCAATCCCTCGATCGAGCTGACGTTCGCGCGTTGCCTGCGCACGTTTCTGCGCCAGGACCCCGACGTGATCATGGTGGGCGAGACGCGCGACCAGGAGACGGCGCAGATCACGATCCAGACGTCGCTGACCGGCCACCTGGTGTTCTCGACGCTGCACACGAACGACGCCTGCTCGGCGGTGACGCGCCTGCTCGACATGGGGATCGAGCCGTTTCTGATCAGTTCGTCGCTGGAGGGTCTGCTGGCGCAGCGGCTGGTGCGGCGGCTGTGTCCGCACTGCAAGCAGCCGGCGAAGGCCGATCCGGCGCAACTGCTGCGGGTGAATGTGACGAACGACGATCCGTCGACGTTCCAGCTCTACAAGAACCGGGGCTGCGAGAAATGCCGGTATACGGGTTACATCGGCCGGACGGCGATCTATGAGATCGCGCAGATGACCGAGACGTTCCGGCGGATGATCGTGGACCGGGCGCCGGCGAATGAACTGAAGCGGCAGGCGATCAAGGACGGGATGCGTCCGATGCGTCACGACGGCTGGGCGAAAGCGAAGGCGGGGTTGACGACAATCGAGGAAGTGCTGCGCGTCACGATGGAGGAAGAGTTGGAGCAATTCGAGGAGGACAACGAGCTGAAGGAGGCGTTGGCGGCGAACATGGAGGGGGCGGAGCCGGTGGAAGAAGAAGGGGTGGAGACGCCGCCGGCGCGGATCGTGGAAGCGACGGGGAATTCGGGGACGGAGCCGGCGCAGCCCAGCGGCGAGGGGGATGGGCGCGAGGGGAGCGAGGCGGTGCGTTTTACAATCGAACGCTGAGCTGGCGGTCCGCCCGCGAGGGGGCGGCAGCGGCGCAGCGCGACGCGGACAAGCCGGGGGGCGGCGGCGCCGGCCGCCAGCGACCGCGCCGGCCAATCTCGAAAGTCAGCCTGAATTCACGCGCAGATGCCGATATTCAGTTATAAAGCCAAGGATCGCCGCGGCGAGATCGTCGCCGGGAATCTGGATGCGGACAGCCGCGCGGCGGCGACGGCGCGCTTGCAGGCGATGGGGCTGTTTCCGATCGCGATCCAGGGGGGAGAAGAACGGAGCGCCGCCGGGCCGTCGCGGGTCAAGCGGGCGCTGAAGGTCGAATTGCGGCGCGGCGGGCGGATCCGCAGCGAGGACCTGGCCGACTTCTACCGGCAGATGTCGGACCTGATCGGGGCGGGGGTGCCGCTGGTCAAGGCGCTGGGGATCGTGAAGAACCAGACGCCGAACAGCGCGCTGCAGGGGGTTCTGAGCCAGGTCAGTTCCGACGTGCAGGGGGGCGATACGTTCGCCGGCGCGCTGGACAAGCACCCGCGGACGTTCACGCGGCTGACGGTGGCGCTGGTGCGCGCGGGGGAGACGGGCGGCCTGCTGGACGAGACGCTCAACCGGATCGCGGACTATGCGGAGAGTCAGGACGAGTTGCGGGCGAAGGTGAAATCGGCGCTCGCCTACCCGATGGTGATGGTGATCGTGGGCGTGATCGCGGTGGTGGTGCTGCTGACGTTCGTGATGCCGAAGGTGCTGACGATTTTCGACGAACTGGATCAGACGCTGCCGGCGATCACGCAGGTGCTGATCGCGATCACGGAGTTTCTGCCGAAGTACTGGCTGCCGATCGTGGGGGGGGCGGGGGTGCTGTATGTGCTGGGGCGGCGCTACATCAAGAGCCCGACAGGGGCGCTGCGGTATCACACGACGCTGCTGAAAGTGCCCAAGCTGGGCGATCTGATCCTGAAGCGGGAGGTGGCGGCGTTCGCGCGGACGCTCGGGTCGCTGCTGCGCAACGGGGTGCCGATTCTGAACGCGTTGTCGATCGCGGCGGAAGTGATGACGATCCTGCCGGTGCGGCGCGAGATCGAGAAGATCCCCGAGAGCATCACGCAAGGGGCGGGGATCGCGCCGACGCTGCGGGGCAGCGCGCTGTTCCCGCCGGTCGTGGTGAACATGGTGGCGATCGGCGAGGAGACGGGGCATCTGCCCGACGTGCTGCTGCGGGTGGCCGAATCGTATGAGACGCAGGTGGAGCGGTCGGTGAAGACGCTGACGTCGTTCATCGAGCCGATCATCATCCTGGTGCTGGGGCTGGTGGTGGGGTTCATCGTGATGGCGATGCTGCTGCCGATCTTCTCGATCGACCCGACGCAGGGGACGGGCGTGTAACCATGGAACGACGGCGCCGCGGCTTCACGTTTTTCGAGATCATGCTGGTGATCGTGATCGTCGGCATCCTGACGGCGGTGGCGCTGCCGCGGATGAGGGGGACGTACCGGCGGAGCCAGTTGACGGCGGCGGCGCGCGAGCTGGTGGGGCTGATGCGCTACGCGCGCAACGCGGCGGTGCTGCGCGAGCTGCCGGTGCAGATCGTGTTCGACCTGGAGGAGCAGCGCTACCAGCTCATCCCGCTGGACGAGAACCAGGAACGAGCCGAGGAACGGACGGGACGCCGCCGGCGGCGCAGCGAGGAGGGGGAGACGCGCTTTACGACCGATACGGACACGGGGGGCGTCCGGCGGCTGACGAAGGCGCGGATCACGGCGCTGTACACGGATGCGCCGCCGGAGGAAAAGACCGACCTGCCGCGGATCATCTACTACGCGGACGGGTCGGCGACGCCGGCGACGATCGTGGTGCAGGACGGGCCGGATCACGCGCTGCACGTGGTGATATACCGGACGACGGGGATGGCGAAGGTGGAGCCGGGGGTGCCGGAGGAGGAACCGGAAACGCGAACGCTGTTTTATGGCCCGGGGTATGGGAAATGAGCGGGGCGCGGCGCGGATTCGTACTGCTGGAGGTGCTGCTGTCGCTGACGATCCTGGGGATGGCGGTGGCGGCGTTCATGCATTCGTTCACGCAATCGCTGCGGTCGGCGCGGCTGATGGAGATCCGGACGCAGGCGATGTTTTTCGCCGATCAACTGATGGATGAATTCGAGATTTTTCCCCCGGCGAGCGGCCGGCGGACGGAGGGCGGGTTCGGCGAGGACTACGCGCCGTATTACTACGAGGTGGAGATGAAGGTCGAGGAACCGCGCTACCGGCTGCGGGATGAACCGGAGGAGGTGGAACGGTTCTTCGCGACGCGGGTTTACACGCTTGAGATCTACTACCGGGACGAATCGATGGCCGAGCCATTGCTGGCGGCGCGGGTCAGTTCGGCGGTGGTCGGCTTCGAGAAATTTTCCAGCCAGACGAAGCAATCCTATGCGTACTTTTAGCCGTCATCCGCAGGGCCGCTTCGCGCGGGGGCGCGGATTCACGCTGCTGGAGATTCTGATCGCCAGCGTGATCTTCGGACTGACGAGCGTCGCGATCATCACGGTGC
>ERZ795030.5912-NODE-5912-length-10981-cov-15.710782_pt1 | contig 10981 bp, 16 predicted proteins | sample MGYA00375122_ERZ795030 | MGnify/ENA primary metagenome ERZ795030 (study PRJEB30165, sample SAMN05720146) | activated sludge metagenome | isolation source: anaerobic digester from wastewater treatment plant | place: Japan | collected 2015-04-20 ...
AGATCACTGGTGCACTGCTCTCTCAAAACTGGGGCTTCACATGAAAGACTTTGTCGTCGTGATGAGAACATCTCAACCTAATTGGGGGACAGGGGCGTTCTCAGCGCTTGAGCTCTTTTTCTGCTATGGAGGACTTGAGCTTGGAGACGCTGCGTATCTTCAAATTCCGCAACCAGACCGACCTGCAATCCCGATCAGCGACATAGGATTTGGACTTGAGCGAATCGCTTGGGCGATAAACAAAACAGAATCCTATTTCGACATGTTGATGCCGTTGACGACGGCTGGCACAAGAGAGATGTTTGATGCTTGCCGTACCGTCGCTCTCTTGGTTCTCTGTGGCGTGCAAGCAGCAAACAAGGGGCCGGGCCTCCAGTTCAGGCGGTTTGCGAAGGTGCTTGGTGAGAAATACTATGGCGCGAATCTCTTTGAGGTCTTGCCGTATTATTTCGACTACTGGGCACAATTCATTGCTCCGTCAATCGAACGAGAGAATGCGATCATGCTCGCACGATTGGAAATCGAACGGTTCGTAAACCTGAAGATTTGCAATGAATTGAATCTTCCGCCACCACGTGATGAGACCACGATTGCATATTTGGATCGTTTGGTATATACTCATGGTATGAGTATATACGAACTTCGCAGGGTGATACAAATATGCAAAATGTGAGCAAAGACAACCGTATATACTTGTCGGGGGGGGGTAATGAAGAACAATCATTTCCCCTCGACAAGTTTTTTTTTGAAACATTTCCGAAGAATGGTAATTTTTTGTATATACCCGTAGCACTTCGTGGCAACAAGCTGTACCCGACAGCACACCTTTGGATGAAAAAAGTATTAGAACTTCACAATCGAAGTGATGTTCAATTTGAAGTAGCAGACGACCTCGCAAAGTATCAACTTGAAGATTTGAAAAAATTTGATGCTATATATATTGGTGGCGGCAATACATGGAATTTAATGCAGGAACTTAGAAATTCAGGTTTCTCTCATGAATTCGTATCGTATATTAAGAATGGTGGCGTGGTATATGGTGGCAGCGCCGGAGCTATTGTACTTGGAAAAAACATAGATACTCACGATGACGAAAATAAAATAAATCTCAAAGACACAGCTGGCTTTAATCTTCTCGGTGATTATTCGGTAGCGTGCCACTATACAAATGAGCAAGAGAGCCTATTTAGAGAATGGGTCGTATCTAACAAATCACCGATAGTGTGCTTGTCGGAAGAGACCGGATTGATATTTGGAAACGATTCCGTTTTATGTGTAGGAACCAAGCCCTGCGTTATATATCTTACTAGTGGCGTAAAAAAGGAAATTCAACCGAACGCATCTTTTTCAAAATAAAAAGTACCCGCGCCATCTAAGGAACGGGTACTAAAGTTAGAACAAGTTTAGTTCTCCTCTTATAATTTTTCTGGTGGTTTCGTTAGCGTTAGACAAAGCGCGTTCGACAATCTCTTCGATCATCTGGCGCTCTGTCGGTGTTGCCTCCCTACCGCAAACATCAACACATGCAGACCACGGATCGGACAGGCTTCGGCCCATCTGAGACGTGAGATATACATATGTCTCAAGTCCGGTGAGATGGAATATCTCTTCGGAAATGAGAGAGGAGATGGCGGTGTAGAGCTTTCCCACATGGTATACAGGGTTTTTACCGCAGCAAGCCTCCATACTCATGTGTCGAGTAAACGGAATGACTCCGTTATACCGATTCCCTCGACCAACGACGCCTTCATCACCGCTTTCGATGGCGCTGCCCGTCAACGTAAGGTAGTAGTCCGACTTGTTCGGATTGTCCCTCGTGTTGAGTGAGACAGTTATATCAAATTGCCCAAACTTAGACATTACCAACTGCTTGATAATATCTGTCAGGAGCTTTATCTTTTTGAAGTAAAACTCCTTGCTTGGGGTGTGAACCGCAACGAATGGTACACAGACAGTCAGACTCAAGCGTTTTTGGATACGCTTTGCCATAACCTTGATGTCAGTGCCCACATACGGATGGAGTTTTTTGAACTCTCGTCCGTTCAGCGTGGTCTCAACGAGCATCACGATCTGCTCAGTCGTACTCAACGGACTGTAGGCCACTGCGGTTGAGGTGTCGTTCGATCGCAAACTGTTGTCGTGGAAAACCGCAAACTCTTTTTGAGGAATCTCAAAGAAGAATTTGCGTTCATTTTGCGTTGAGCCGTCGGCGTCGTAGACAACGCCGGGACCGGGTGCAAAATGCGTGTTGTCCACGATAGTGAGCCACTGGTCCAGATCGAGAAGTGGTAAAACTTCTCCAAAATGCCGGTAGACCACATCTTTGACGATCTCGAGGTAAGGAATTGCCTCCTGCTGATATGTCCGAGTGAATCGGCAGTTGAGATACAGTCTGACTGGCTTCTGCATCTCACCACCGCCAAATTTTACTTTGGCGACGCCACCGGATAGTGCGATCTTGTCGACCATGTGTCGCAAGATGATGCCGTAGCGTTCCAAGCAGTACTGAGAGTATGCTTGAGACACCTTTTCTGCGATCGTGTCGCACAGAGTATCGGGATGACCAATACCCTTTCGCTCCACAATTTCGAAAGGAGTGTCGTCCACTCCGGTTTTTCTCGATGAGTAGACGAACAGGTTTGTCTTATCCATGTTTACCTCCAGTTTCTATGTCGTGAGTGTTTGTTGTCAGAATTTCTTATCCTTTGGCTTGATGAATTGCAGTCCTGTGTAGGATTGTAGCACCTCAGGGATAAGTACCGTACCATCAGCCTGCTGATTGTTCTCGAGGATGGCGAGCATCGTTCGAGTGACAGCCACAGCAGTGCCGTTGAGGGTGTGAACAAACTCAGTCTTTCCAGAAACACTGCTCTTGAACTTGGTGTTCAAGCGCTGTGCTTGGAAATCGGTGCAGTTTGACGCGGACGTCACTTCACCGTATCCACCACTTTCGCCGACGAAAGGCATCCATGCCTCGATGTCGTACTTCCGATAAGCTGGGGTCCCCAGATCGCCCTTGCACATGAGCAAAACGCGGTATGGGAGCTTCAGGGCTTGGTAAAACTCCTCCTCGATTGCGAGCATCTCTTCATGAGCGATCGTGCTCTTGTCGGGATACACAAACTGGTAGAGTTCAACCTTGCTGAACTGATGCACTCGGTAGAGTCCCTTGCTTTCACGACCACCACTACCAGCTTCTGTCCTGAAGCAGTGGCTGACGCCGGAGATCTTGATTGGAAGATCTTTCTCCGGAATCACGATCTTAGCCAGGTAGCCACCGATCGTGATCTCAGAAGTGCCGATGAGGCTCAGGTCTCCTTCTGTAAGAGAGTAGATCTGACTTTCGGGTCCTCGCGGAGAGAATCCGGAAGCTGTGATGATCTCGTCACGAGCGAGTTCCGGTGTTGTCACCGGAGTGAAGCCGTGCTTGATTGCCAGATCGAGCGCGAAGCGGATAAGACCAAGTTCGAGAAGAACAGCTTCGTTCTTCAGGAAGTAGAACTTCGAGCCGGTGACTTTCGCCGTCGCCTCAAAATCCAGGATGTCCAACTTCTTGCCTAATTCGACATGGTCGAGCGGCTTGAAGCCGAACTTGGTGGGCTCACCGACATGTTTGATGGGAGCGTTGCCATGCTCATCCTTGCCAGAAGGAACATCGGGGGCGACAAGATTGGGAATCTTGAGCACCTCTTCTGTGTACTCCTTCTCCACAGTTGAGATCTCTTCCTTGAGCGTTGACATGATCTGCTTGAGACCCGCAATTTCGGTCTTGAGCTGTTCGCGGGTCGCTTCGTCAGCGCCCTTGAACTGCCCGGAGATCTGGTTGGACCGGTGTTGCGCCCTCTCAAGGCTTTTGCCTCTTCTGCTTCAGAAGCCTGTATAGGGCTACGGTCTTGTCTACATCGGCGTTAGCGTTACGATCGAGCGTGTTTTGCCTAACGAAATCGACGTTGTCGAGAATGAATCGAATGTCTAACATCTGACACCTCCAGTTTAGAGATTGTGAATGAGCTATTTTGAGAAAACGAACATCGTCTTCTTCTGGTGGGACCATAACACAATTTTCTAATCTCTGCAAGGGTCTGTACTGGATGAGTACATAGGTAACACATTGTCGGAGCGTAAGATATTGTTGCGAGTTGGCACGCGCTCGGCGGAACGCTCGGGCGTGGCGGAATTCCTCCCCCCAACCCCCCTCCTTCCGCCACGCCCTCGCTTGGGCTTCGCAAAAATTTTTCGGCGGCATTGAAGAGAGAAAGAAAATTTGATATGATTGAAGTGTAAGTCATATAACCATTATATCATATTCCATACATTATAGTATAATATGTCCACAATAGGGAAAAACATCAAACGATTTAGGCAGGAAAAAGGGCTTTCGCAAGATAAGCTCTCTAAACTTGCCGATCTTTCGCTAAATACCGTTGTTAAAATTGAGTTAGACGATAGCCCTAACCCCACCATTGAGACAGTTCAGAGAATTGCGAAAGCTCTTGATGTTTCGGTTGATGATTTATTGAAAAAATAGTTATGCAAAAACCATATTATCAAAAAGACAATTTCACTTTATATCAAGCAAATTGCTTGGATGTTCTTGCTGAAATTCCTGAAAATTCGGTTGATATGGTTTTTGCAGATCCGCCCTATCTTCTTTCAAATGGTGGCTTTACAGTTCATGCTGGACGGCGCGTGAGCGTAAACAAGGGCGAATGGGACAAAAGCAACGGACTAAAAAAAGATTTTGAATTTCATCTTGAGTGGGTACAAGCCGTCAAACGAGTTTTGAAGCCGCATGGCACGATTTGGATTAGTGGAACTTATCACTCCATTTACCAATGCGGCTTTGCTCTCCAAGTTGCAGGTTTTCATGTTCTCAATGATATTGCGTGGTTCAAACCGAACGCATCACCGAATTTGAGTTGCCGTTTTTTCACCGCAAGCCACGAAACGCTTATTTGGGCGAGAAAGGACAAAAAAGCAAAACATATTTTCAATTATGATTTAATGAAAAACGGCACTTGGCCTGAGGATGCGCTGAAAAAGCCCGGACTTCAAATGCGCTCGGTTTGGTCTATGGGAACACCAAAAGCGATTGAAAAAAAGTACGGCAAACACCCAACGCAAAAACCAGAAGATTTACTAAAACGAGTTGTCCTTTCAAGTACGAACAAAGGCGACCTTGTTCTTGATCCGTTTACCGGAAGCTCAACAACGGGAATTGCCGCGCATTTGTTCGGTAGACAATTTATCGGCATTGATTTGGATAAAAAGTTTTTGGATGTATCGATCAAACGATTTGAGGACTTAGATCGAAATATGAAAAATAAATTACAATTTAAAGAAAAATAATATGGCAAATAGTAAATCTTGGAAAAAAATATTTGATGACTACAAAATTCTTGAGCATGATTTTAACAAATCACCATTTTCACTTTCTGCAACGCAGATAAAAAGAGCTTGTCAGCGCTTCAAAGAAACTGGAGAAAAAGAAGTCCGTATATTGTGTAAGCAAGATAGCCGAGAAGATAGACCAGATGTTTTTATTAAAAATAATCTGTTTTTACTCCCAGTAAAAAATGGCTATTACAATATAATTAAAGGCGAAGGTTATATTGATATTCCCGAGGTCAAAAAGGAAGAGGTTGTATATACTTCAAAATTAGATTTTAAGCTGGACACGACAGAAATTGGTGATTCAGAAATGCAACATCTGGATTATGCTTATGCCGCAAGTTTGATTAGAACATTTACAGAAGATCCGTCTCTGGTTTTAACAATTCGTGGCAGAAAATATACTCCAGAATTTGAATTTTATGTTGGCAAGCAACTGATTAAAGTTTCAAGCGTTCAAACAGAAGTAGACGCTGGTTATGAGGGGAAAAATCAGGTTGTGCTTGTTGAGGCCAAAAATTTTAGCGCAACAAATGTGATTATTCGCCAGCTTTACTACCCATACAGACAATGGCAAGAACACACAAATAAAAAAGTCGTTACGCTCTTTTTTGATAAAGCACGAGGCTCAAATGTGTATTCAATTTGGCAATTTGAATTTACTGATCCAAAAAACTACAACAGCATTAAATTAGTAAAATCTGGAAAATTTAGAATTAAGGAAAAATAGTTATGGAAACTACCTTAATAAATCAAACTTGGTATCTAATAACAAAAGATGTGCTTACGGCTTTGTTTACGCTTGCCGGCTTGATAATTGCTGGGTTTGGCTTGGCTACTTGGAAAAAACAAATTAAAGGATCAAAAGAATTTGAAGCGGCTCATAATTTACATTTTGCAATGCTCAAATTGCGAGAGGCAATAAAGCATGTTCGCAATCCAGCCATTTGGCCATCTGAAAGCCAACGAGCAGTAAAATTCATCAAAGAAAGAAATCCGGAAAAATCTGACGAAGAAGTGAAGAAAAACGAACATGCTTATGTTTACGAAATGCGTTGGCAAAAAATTACTGATGCATATACCGAAGCAGAATCGTACTTGCTTACAGCGGAAGCACTATGGGGGCATGAAATTGTGGACTTAACAAAACCTTTGAACAAAAAAGTCCGAGAGCTAAATATCAATCTTAATCAAAATTTTAGTGAACCAGAAATGCGCACAAAAGATGTAACGGCTATACATGATGTTATTTATGATAAAAGTTCTGAAACTGAGCAAGATGCTTTTTCCGCCGAAGTATCTAAAAATATTGATGCAATAGCTGATTATCTAAAGAAAAAAATCAAATAATTATGACAACAATACATAAAAAAGTTTGGAGCGAATATTTTGAGAAAATAATTTCCGGCAAGAAAAAGCTGGAGCTTCGCCTTGCCGATTTTGAAGTTAATGAGGGCGATACTTTGGTTTTAGAGGAATGGGACAAAGATAAAAAAGAGTATACTGGGCGAAAAATTGAGGTTGTTGCTACTTATATTCTCAAAACCAAAGGCCAAACTTTTTGGCCACAAGAAGAGGTTGATAAATATGGTTTTCAAATTATTCAATTTGAACCAAAAGAAAAATAATTATGGAAGACAAAATACAAAAGATTGAACGAGAAATAGAGACTATAAAAGAACGCAATTTGCGGGTAGAGGCTGACAAAGCATGGGAGACAAGCAGTTTCAGAATTTTTTCTATTACAATAATTACTTACATTATTGCATCGCTCGTTTTGTATTTTATCGGTGCAAAAAATTTTTTACTCAACGCACTTGTTCCAACAGCAGGATTTTTTCTTTCCATACAATCCTTGCCGGCAATAAAAAAGTGGTGGATTAAAAAATATTTAAATAAAAAATAAGGCCCAATGAATCAATGACTCGTCGGGCCCAGTTGAAGCACAAACATCGCTTCACTTTTTCTTGCCGAAGAAAGTGAAGTAGATGATCATGCCGATGAGGGTGATGTTGATGGCCCACTTGTCAGCCCCTTTTCCGAAGATCTTCTCCAGTCCGTCCCCGACGGGATCGAAGTTGAAGACGAGGAAAAGTGCGGCGACAATGAGCGAAATCCACATCCACGGCTTGAATTCAAAGGGCTTCTGTTCGTTCACGACTGCTCTCCTTTCTTGTTTTTGATGCGCTCTTAACTAAATTAGAACAGGTTGTATCTTACATTATGTCGCCGAAAAATTTTTGCGAAGCCCAAGCGAGGGCGTGGCGGAAGGAGGGGGTTGGGGGGAGGAATTCCGCCACGCCCGAGCGTTCCGCCGAGCGAAGCGAGGCGGTTATGTCAGATTTCGCTTTTTTGATTTGTGGATTAGGTTCGGCAAGATTATTTCAAAAGTTTGTCGGTTTGATTTATCGGGAGCCAAGTTTTATATTCGGTATCTGTTGCCTCGCCGCTTCGCGCCTCGGCACGCGCCCTGCTGGCGCTGAGAGTTGATTTTGAAAGGCAAAACACTCCTGTCGCCTCCGCCGTTTTCTCCTATTTATAATAATAGCTCGTACGTTGCAGGTATACCTGCGTTTTTGTAAACTATTTAGCCACTAGAAAATAGCAAATATATCCTTGACTAAAGGTGGTTTTTTTGGTACTATTTTGCCCGATAGGGGGGATTGAAATGACCGCAGGGAGCGCACCCCAAGCGGTGCTTTACTCAATTTTGGGGGGGTTGTATACTTACCTCCTCCTCGCCGCCCTCCTCGCAAAAAACAGCGAGGCGAAAGCAGAGAGGTGGTTTGACTTCTCTCTCTACGCGGTATTAATATCTATGCCCGGAATAGTATCTACCGCGCTTAAATGTCTAGAGGTGTCGCTGAATTGCGACACCGGTATAGACAAGGCCATGAATGTGAGGGCGGTGAGCAGCCTTATGGCGATATGCTTGCCAAGCTCCGTTCTCGGCTATTGTATGAGAAGAAAGGAGACAAGGAGACAATAATGATGGTCTCGCTCGGCATATTGCTCGTCCTAGCCTCGGGAGCGGGAACGGGGCTATGGTTTACTTGCGAGGAGCGGGAGCGAGCCAAGCTTGTGCTCCCCCTCCTCTTCCTGGGCAACCTGGCCCTGGCGGTAGGCGTGGTTCTCGTGGTAAAGCACCCCGAGAGCCTAAAGGCTACCGCCAGTGGTCTCATTAAGATCGTGGGGGGACTGGTGAATATCGCTCTCTCCCTCCACACCAATTCCCGCACCTAGTCTTAGGGGCGCCTGCAACACTGCAGGCGCCCCTTTTCTTTTTGTTCGGCTAAATTCCTTTTGTAAAAAGTAGCCTTTAGGTAATAAGAAATAAACAATATATAACTAAAAAAGTTGCGCACGCACTGCTAACATGCTAAAAAAATAAATAGGGCAAAATGTGGCAATTTAGCCACGAGTGGCACATTAAAAAAGGGAGGCTAAAGAAAAATGACAACAAGCAACCAGCATCGCCTCGTTATGCCACCCTGGCAGACCTTCAGGGTCTCCCATAACCGAAACGTTACAGCGTTTCGTGAGTGGGAGGTCTCCTCCTTCTGCGCAGCAGACGATATCGCCGCGCGCATCAAAAGCATAGAACAGCCATACTCCTCCTTCCCATACGACGACGAAGGTTGGATTACCGGCAAACTCTATGCCGCCTCCGCGCGCGATCTCCAGTGCTGTTTTCCCCAAGCAGGAGGGGCACGCCTCGACGAGGACATTACTCTCCATGATTTTGCGGAGAGAATGGGGCTCGGCCCCTGTCCATGGGCGCTAGTCCCCCAGGTCGTAGACAAGCTACTCGCTGGCTGCGACATGTTCGGGTTAAGGACGAGCGAGGCCTTAATCTATGTGGAAGCAGGGGACGGCGAATCTTCCCCCTACGCCCTTTGGGCGTACCGCCACACTCCTCGCCCCTTGTTCGATCACCCTTGCCACGGCATCTACTTAAGCCAGGGTAAAGGAGAGATACGCCTCGAGCGTATCAACGCCCCCCTCGCCTCGTTGCGCGATATCGACGCGCAAACCCCTGTCGAGTACGAGAACCTACCACAGGCGTGGCTCGCCACGCCTTAGTAGAAAGACGCTCTCCCCCCCTGCAAAACAGGGGGGTTCACTTTGCTATATAACCTCTCGCCCTACCTTAAAAGGGAATAACCAATCATCAGACAATAATACTTTTATTGTTTGAGCGCAGAACGTCGAGAACCCCGCCGTTATTTTTATTGTTCGAGAGACCGCACTCAGTGCCATCTCGAGAACTCTGAATCGCTAGCACTGGAACTGATGCGGCAGCTCTCATCGTTCCGCCTACGGCGGATACTCTTCGAACAGTAAAAAAGTTCTCGCTTCCGCTCGAACAGTAAAGAGGGCAACGGTCGTCATTTTTTATTGTTCGAGGCGCGGAGCGCCGAGAACTATCGGCCTCTGATGCCACACCTCACGAAGTAGTTCTCGCTACCGCTCGAACAGTAAAGAGGCAACAGAGAGCTTGCCCCGCGCCTTTAGGCGTGGGGTTCTCACTGCGTTCGAACAGTAAAAGCAAGAACTGTCATAAACGTGCATAAGTTGCGATACATTATTAATACATTTATGAGCCCACAAAAGTCCAATATGTTATGGACCGTAACAGTGTATTGACTCATTTATAATATTATGTAATATAGTTCGCAGAATGTCAGAATACTGGAGGTGATTAGTTTGTCTGGCAATATAATCGCCGTATCGAAAACTATCGGTCTGATCGCGCTTGCAGAGAACCTCAGAGGTATTGGAGAGCACTTTGCCTCGTCGAATCATCAGTCAATCTCTATTCAGGTAACCGCTGATAGGGACAACGGCACCGCACTGATTCGCATCGAGAAAGAACTCTCCGTTGAGGGGCAACGCTATACCAAGAGAGGCTGGAGCACAGATAGTGCATTCGAGGAGCACCACATACCGAAGCCTCATGAGTGAGGCCTCGATGTTTATAAATATAAGATGGACAAATACAATAAATACTTAGTAGATTTCATTAGCTCAAATAATATCACACCCGGTAGAGCTCTTGATTTTGGCGCAGGGAATATGTGTGACGTTAAATACCTTCAAGCAAAAGGTTGGTTTGCTGAGGGGGTAGATATAATAAATGGCATTGATTTGAATAAGCCATACATATCAAAGAATGCGCCATTTGATATGGTCTACTCAAATTACTTACTTCACAATATAAGAAATATCGAAGTTTTTATAGAAAATATTTACAACAACCTCAGGTCCGGCGGATATGTTTTTATCCATACACTTGATGAAAGTGACACCAATACTAACTCTGGATCTAATTTTAATAAGATAAACAAGATTCTTATATCACAAGGTTTTACAAAAATTAAACATAGGATAATTGAAATTTTAGACAACGAGCTTGGGCATAATCATTATCACAAATTACTTGAAATAACTGCTATAAAATGCCAATATCTGCATGGGCAAGACCGTCTAGCACCTTGACATACTGTCAAGATGATTGGAGGTGATAATAAGTGGGGTAGTGTCAAGATTTTGTGTGTAAAGTACTCTTTAGCGGGTAGTTATTGTTTAA
>ERZ795030.5915-NODE-5915-length-10979-cov-4.464848_pt1 | contig 10979 bp, 11 predicted proteins | sample MGYA00375122_ERZ795030 | MGnify/ENA primary metagenome ERZ795030 (study PRJEB30165, sample SAMN05720146) | activated sludge metagenome | isolation source: anaerobic digester from wastewater treatment plant | place: Japan | collected 2015-04-20 ...
AGTCAACAAAAATCAAAGACAAAATAATTACACAAATATCAAAGGTTCGAGTAAGACTAAGAAAGGCTAAGTACATGATATAAAGGAGAAAAGCCGACTTTGACAGCTAAAAACAGAATAATCAAAAAGCAAAAACTGCGTAATGCCGAATACTATGACTTTCAGAGCGTTCAGGATAAGCTGTACGAGTTAAGCGGACGCGGTAAGATATTCACTCATCTTATTGAAATAATTACTGCGGAAGAAAATATAAAACTTGCGTACAGAAATATCAAAAAGAACAAAGGAAGCTATACGGCAGGCACAGACAGGAAAAACATAAAAGACCTTGCTAAATGGCAAGACGAACGGCTAATCGAATATGTGAGAAAGAAATTCAAATGGTATATTCCACAAACGGTACGCAGAGTCGAGATTCCAAAGTCAAGTGACCCGACTAAAAAGCGTCCGCTCGGAATACCAACAATTATGGACAGGCTGATACAGCAATGTATTCTACAAGTATTAGAGCCCATATGCGAAGCAAAGTTCCATAACAGAAGCAATGGATTCAGACCTGACAGAAGCTGTGAAACTGCACTTGCACAAGCTGAAAAGAATATGCAGTTATCGATATTGATATAAAAGGCTTTTTCGACAATGTTAACCACGGAAAGCTCTTGAAGCAAATGTGGACAATTGGGTTCCGTGATAAAAAGCTGCTGAGCATAATATCAGCAATGCTGAAAGCGGAAGTTGCAGGCATAGGTTTCCCTGAAAAGGGTACACCGCAGGGCGGTATAATATCTCCTTTGCTCTCCAATATCGTTCTGAATGAACTGGATTGGTGGATAGCAAGTCAATGGGAAACAATGCCTACTCACTATGAATATGCGAAATCAAGCGGTAAGAATGGTGCTGTAAGTGACAGTGGACGTTGGTGGGCATTAAAACACAGTAATCTTAAAGAGTGCAGACTTGTAAGATATGCAGATGATTTTAAGATTTTCTGCCGAAAAAGACAAGACGCTGAGAAGCTGTTCATAGCAGTTAAGAAATGGTTGAAAGAAAGACTTGGACTTGATATAAGTCCCGAAAAGTCTAAAATCGTAAACCTGAGAGAACACTATTCCGAGTTTCTTGGCTTTAAATTAAAAGTCACAGAAAAAGGAAAATATCCCAATGGTGAAAAGCGATATGTAATATACTCTCATATATCAGACAAAGCCTCGAAGAATATTCACTTTAAAGCAAAGCAGTATCTCTGTAAGCTTCAAACTCCTGACAGCAGAGAAACTGCATATAAGACAGTACAGAATTACAATGCATTTGTAATGGGCGTACACAATTATTATCGGCTTGCAACAAATGTAAGCCGTGACTTTGCTAAAATAGCCTATCCTGTCCTAAAGAGCCTAAAAGTAAGACTTAAAGGTAACATTTCCAATAATGGAATATGCAGCAGTTTATTGAAAGAGCGATATGGTAAGAGCAGTCAGCTGACATATGTATATGGTTTTGCACTTATTCCTATCGGTTACATTCAGCATAAAGCACCGCTGGATAAAAAGAACAGTATAAACAAATATACAGCAGAAGGCAGAAAAGGAATCCATAAAAAGCTCGAAGCTGTTGATATGAATGTACTTTACAAAATGATGAAAAATCCTGTCAGGCAAAGAAGTATCGAATATAACGATAACAGATTGTCTCTTTACTGTGCTCAAAAGGGACGATGTGCAATCACTAAGCAGATTTTAAAAATCGGTAATATGCATTGTCATCATAAAATCCCTGTAAAGCAAGGCGGTAAAGATGATTACAATAATCTCATTCTGCTGACAGATGAAGTACACATACTGTTACACTCGATGGAAGATAGTGTGATAAAACGCTATATGGATATTTTGAAGCTCAATCACAATCAGCTCGTGAAGATAAACAAACTGCGTAAAACTATTGGTCTTGAAATAATTCAGTAATATTAGCTGAAAAGTTGCGTAAGTTATTATCCAATATTTTTGTTGATAGAACGCCGTGTGAGGTGAAAGTCTCACGCACGGTGTGGAGTGGGGGAAAATTCGGAGATAATCTCAAAGAATTACCTATCACTATCAGAGCTTTTCAATCGCAGGAAAACGGAGAGGCTTTGAAGACGCCCGAGGAACCATGTTCTTTGAAATTGCTCGGATCGCTGCCGTTAAGAGACCTCGCTATCTGCTGCTTGAAAATGTACCCGGACTGTTATCGCATGACGAAGGCAGGACATTTGCGGCCATCCTCACTGCGCTGGATGACCTGGGGTACGATGTCGCATGGCAGGTGCTTAACAGCGCGAATTTTGGAGTCGCCCAAGCCAGAAAAAGAGTGTTCATTATCGGATTTCTTAGAGCCGAGTGCTCCGGAAGAATACTGTCTTTCACAGACGCAAATCCAAAAACTCTTATCCAGCGCATACCCGGAAAAGAAGGATGCAGAGTCTACTCTCCCGAAGGACTGAGCATAACACTTACAGGAACAGCAGGCGGTTTCGGCGGTAAGTCTGGGCTGTATGAGATACTTGGTCTTCCGATAAAGTCCCTTACAAAGTCAGGATATCAGATAGCTGTCCCCGGAGATAGTATCGACCTTGCATATGCGGACATGAACAGCCGCAGAGGACGCGTCGGACATGACATAGCCCATACGGTAACTCCGTCAGCAACACAGGGCTTCTATTCGGTAAAATGTATCGATATGAATCCCGAGCCTCAGATCACCGATCTTGCAAGGTGTATAACTGCAAGGCAGGATAACGGCATAGGACACCATAAAGGTGAAAAATCAGCGGCTCTCTTCATGGACAAGCCGATTCCTGTGCTTACCCCTGCCAAAGAGAAGGTACGGCAGCAAGGGAGAAGATTCAAGAGTCCGGACGAGCCGATGTTTACTATTACAGTAACAGACCGGAATGGTGTCATGTATAACGGACTCATAAGAAAGCTGATGCCTCTTGAATGCTGGCGATTGCAGGGATTTACCGATGAGCAGTTCCGTAAGGTGGAAGCCGCAGGACTTTCCGACGCACAGCTGTATAAACAGGCAGGCAATGCCGTCACGGTGAATGTCGTGGAGGCAATCGCAAGAAATCTTTTGAAATTTGACAAGGAGTTGAGAGTAAATGGAAAATATGATTAAGACATTCGTCAACGAGGAATTCGGCACGGCGAGAACGCTGGACAACAACGGAAGGGTTATGTTCTGTGCTTCTGATATTGCCAAATCGTTGGGCTATCGTGTCCCAAAGGGCGCTATTTCGGCACATTGCAAGGGGGCGGTAAAACACCGCCTCCTTACAAATGGCGGTGCACAGGAAATGAAAATGATATCCGAAGGTGATGTGTACCGCCTTATATCCCACTCCAGACTTCCCTATTCTGAGAAATTTGAAAGCTGGATATTTGATGATGTACTCCCAACTATCCGCAGAACAGGCGGCTATGTGGGCAACGAGGATCTATTCGTGGAAAGCTATCTTCCTTTTGCCGATGACGCAGTGAAGAACCTGTTCTGACTGAACCTCATGACAATCCGTCAGCTGAACGAGAAAATCAGAAGAGATGAACCTCTGGTGCAGTTTGCCAATCAGGTGGCGGACACGGAAAATGTCATCGACATCGGCAGAATGGCAAAGCTCGCCAACGAGGAGAATATCCGCATCGGACGCAATACGCTGTTCCGCTGGCTCAAGGGCAGAAAAATCCTTATGAGCGGTAATATCCCATATCAGGAATATATCGAAAACGGATACTTCCGTGTGAAGGAATCTGTATACGAGACCAACGGACAGACAAGGACGTATCAGCAGACGTTTGTCACAGGCAAGGGACAAGCGTACATTATCGGCAGACTGAAAAAGGAATTCGGGAATGAGGATTAAACAAGCTGACAATAATATGAACGGTGGTGATATTATGCTTGGATTTATACTTGGCTCGCTCTTCGGCGGTACAATCGGCGCATTCGCAATGGCGCTGTGCAATGCCGCAAAAAGAGCTGATGAAAAAGAAGAAAACCTTCGTGAATTCAAAACGAGTAATCGGTAAACTAAAATTGAAATAAAAGTTTTTTTGCTTACTTTTTTTCAAAATTTTCTCTTTATTTTTATCATAATAACCTGTCGTGTTTTTGATTAAATTTATCATCAAACTAAAAACGAAATGAAAGTTTTTTGCCTACTTTTTTTCAAAAAAGTAGGGGTCGTTTTGCCAACAGCAGAAAATTTCTGTTGCTTGCAAAGCGGCTTTTTCTTTCTGCTGTTGGAACGGCGGAAAGGAGAAAAATGAACAGTTTTATGTCATGGGTAGGAGGGAAAAAGGCTCTCAGGGACGCCGTGCTTACGAGGTTTCCTCCATACTATGAGCGATATATCGAGGTTTTCGGCGGCGCAGGCTGGATACTGTTTCACAAACCGCCCGGAATCGAAAAGGAAATTTACAACGATTTCAACAGCAATCTTGTGAATCTTTACCGCTGCGTGAGGGACAAGCCGGATAAGCTGAAGTACAAGCTTAGGTACGTTCTGAATTCCCGTGAGGACTTCGATTGGATCGCAAGTCTGCACAAGAAAAAGCTGTTCCCAAGACTGCATGACGTTGACAGGGCAGCTAAGTTTTATCAGCTGATTCGCTACAGCTATGCTTCGGGACTTGACAGCTTTGGCTGTCAGCCGCATTCGATGTGGGCGGATTTTCCGCAGATTGACATGGCGGCAAGGCGTCTTCAGAAGGTCGTAATTGAAAACAGAGATTTTGAAAAGCTTATCGGACAGTATGACAGTCCGGTGAGCTTTTTTTACTGCGATCCGCTGTATTTTGCGACGGAAAACTACTACAAGGACGTAGGTTTTACAGCGAAAGATCACTTGCGGCTTCGAGATACGCTGACGGGAATCAAGGGCAAGTTTCTGGTGTCCTACAACGACTGCCCTGAAATTCGGGAAATTTGGAATCAACCCGATATTCAAATCGAGGAGGTCAGCAGGCTGAATAATCTGGCGCAGCGGTACGAGGGCGGCTGTATGTACAATGAACTGCTGATTTCAAATTATGATACGACCCAGAGAGTTGGCACAATTAACCAACTCTCATTTTTTCCAGCGTGATGCTGGACCCATGCCGCAAATTTAAAATTCACAAAAATGCAAGTAAATTCTTGCGAGGAAAGCAAAGGAGAAATCAAATGAAAAAGGTTATATTTTCACAAGTAATGACAACAAGCGGAAAGCTCGTGTTTTCGGGACTTTACGATGAAAACGGTCTGCCTGTCAATGTTGAACTGGAGGTAAACGAGGACGGAGTTGTGCTGACGGCAGTCCGCAGAAAGCTGACAGACATCGAATTAATGGAGATCTGCAACAGCGCCGACGGATGCGAAAACTGCGTTTTTCAGGGAGACTGCGATAATGAGGGGGATGAAGTTTAATGAAAATTCTTGTGGTGGAAAATGACAAAGCGCCTTATGAAGCGGAAATCAGCGACGATATTCATGCAATGCAGGAGATTGTCGATGGTTTGATTGAGCCGATATATTTCGATCCGACCAACAAAGCGATAGCCTGGTGCAATGATGAATTCCTGCTGAACGGCTCAGAGCCCAACAGAATGGTAGGCGAATGCCTTGTTCACGGTACTTTTTTCATATCGGGAAACTATCAAAATGAATACGGCGAGTGGGATTCCTGTTCGCTTACGGATGAGCAGATCGAACAGTATTCCGAAATGTTTGCAGAGCCTGTTCAAAATATATGGAACAGGATTATCAGCAGGATCCCGGTATGACCTTTTTAATTATATGAGGTACATTAATGATAAATTTATTTGATTGCTTCTGCTTAAAAATCCGCCCTCCGCCTTATTGAAATGGTAGAACTTCCGTAAAAAGTCTGGATATTGCGTTGATTTTATGGTATTGTCAGGTCAGAAAATAATATAAAGGGAGCTGACCGATATGAAAAAATCAATGCTTATCCTCATTTTAGCAGGACTGCTGACTGCCTGCACCGTGACGCACGATGAAGAAAACTGTGAATCGTCAATAAATTCCGCGCCGTTTTCTGAAAATAATACGAAGTCGGAATCATACGCTGAAATCGAAACTCAGCCGTTAACTGAGGATGAAATTTCAACCGCAGAAACGACGGTGACAACGGCAGAAATCCAATCCGAAACGGTCTGCACGACTGCTGTCGTAATTAATGTGCAGAAAGAAAAAATTCAATATGATTCAACTGAATTTCAGCAGAATAATACTGATGAAATCGCTGAAAATCCAACGGATCATACGGAATCGAATACCGAAAATGCATTGGAATAATCTTCCCGGTCGTGCCCTTTGGAAAACTCACGCAGTAACGAAAATCCGAATTGTCCACCGGGGTCACCCGGCGAAATTACGGAGGTTATGACCGCCAAACCGGAGGAACATGAAGAAGAAACAGAACCTCCGATGTGTGAATTATCCGACTATGAAAAGGCTCTTGAAGTGTACAATTTCATGACTGCAAAGGTTAGCGGAACTTGTGTTCAATACGCATACCAGACCTATGAAATATGTCGGGAATACGGACTTGAATGTTACTTCACATGGACTGAAAATAAGCTGTATGGTCATGTTGCAAATGTGGTCAAAATCGACGGAATCTGGTATGTTCTGGACACTCAGGCAGGCTGCTTCCTGACGGAAAATATGTGCGGATTTACGGAAATCGTGGACGAAAATGAAAGCTATATCGCAAGCACTGAAATCATTAGCAAAACAAGATACGAATAAAAAATCATGAAGGCTCGCATCTGCGGGTCTTTTTCTTTTGGAAAGGAAAAAATATGTTCAAAAATAAGATATTGAAAAAACTCGGTGCAGGGTTCATGGCAGGACTCTGCGCTTTTACTTTGATCGGAACAAATCTCGGCGGCTTTAAAACCTCCGCTGCCGAAACCGCCAAAGAGCCTCTGCTCTCAGGGGACGAGGTAATCAGACAGGCGGCAACTTATCTGGGTGTTCCCTACGGATGGGACTGCAAGGGTTACGATGGCGTTTACACGTCTTCAAATCCCACCAAGCAGTCTATGGAAACCGTCAGAAAGCTTGGTCTTGACTGCTCAGGACTTGTGTACGCAACCCTTACTGATCTGGGAGTCAGCACGACAGGCTTTCCCTCAAATAATCCTGTTCCCCAGAACTATTGGGAGTATGCGGACGGCTCTGCCTACAAAAACTGCACCATGACCTACAAGGGCGTAACTGCGCCGCTTGAGGTGATTTACGAGAAGCTTGACGCCGACAGCCACCAGTATTATGAAAGCGACAAGCTGATTCCCGGCACAGTCATTTCCGGCGTTGCCAAGGACAACGGAATCGGTCATATGTGGTTCTATATTGGTCAGTTTGACAACAGGGACGCAGTCCTCGATTACCTCGTGAAACTGGGGTATAACAGGGATTCTGTGTCCAAATACGTTGGCAGCGGAAACGGCGACGGCGGCAAGCACTGGCGTATCGAGCGCAACGGTTCTCAGGGCTGCGTTATCAACAACAATACCGACGGAAAGGCGAGATTTGCTTGTTACGCTGCGTACAAAATGACCTCTAACAACGTCACCTTCAGCATTAAAAAGTGCATCGATGGAACATCGGAAATTGTCGGCAAATCACCTGTTGACGGCAGCACCGCAAAGTACGGAGTTTACTCCGATTCTGCGTGCAAAACAAAGGTCGGAGAAATCACAATCGGCGCAGACGGTATGGGGTCAATCAAGCTTCCCGGCGGCACATATTACGTCAAGGAAATTTCCGCTCCCAAAGGTTATGCACTGTCAACAAAAGTTTACGAGATGAAATCTAATCAGACCGTTACTGTTTATGAAAATTATCAGACCGGAAAAATCAAGGTGAACAAAACTTCCGAGGATAAAATTGTCAAGGATATCGAGTTTAAAGTAACCGGTTCTGACGGCAGCTCATATACGAAAAAAACCGATTCTAAGGGAGTTGCGGAGTTTTCAGAGCTGAACGTTTACGACATGAAAACCGGAAAACCCGTTACCTACACGGTTTCCGAAATCAATGTGGCAACTCGCTATGAAGCTCCAAAGGCGCAGAATGTGACGCTGACAAGCGGAGATGCGGATTTGACTGTAAATGTGAATTTTGAAAATGACCTGAAGAAGGGTTCAATCAAAATCAACAAGCAGTCTGAGGATAATCAGAACGGCGACCGTGAGTTTACCATCACAGGCGGCGGCAAGACCTATACCATAAAAACTGGTTCGGACGGCGTGGCGATTCTTTCCGATATTCCCGTTTACAACAGCAATAATGAGAAAATCGTGTACACTATCAGCGAGAAAAATGTTCCCGTAAAGTATGTCGTTCCTGCGGATCAGACTGCAACTCTTACGGCGGACGCAACCACAACCAAGACATTCAAAAATCTCCTCAAAAAGTTTACGGTTGAGGTGACAAAACAGGACGCAGAGATAGTCAAAGCGCAGGGTGACGGAACGCTTGCAGGGGCAGTGTATGGACTCTATCTTGATGGCGAACTCGTGGATAAATACACTACCGATGAAAACGGATATTTCAAGACAAAAGAGTATGTCTGCGGAAACTACACTGTTCAGGAAATTTCACCAAGCGAGGGTTATCTGCTTGACGAAACAGTTTACTCAGTGGGTGCAGAAGCTAAGAATTATTCCATTGAGCATAATCCCATTTTCATGACCGTCATCGAGGACGTGATTAAGGGCAATATTGCTATCACCAAGCACAGCAATGACGGTACAACTCAGATCGAAACTCCCGAAGTGGGTGCGGAATTTGAAGTGTATCTGAAATCTTCGGGTTCTTACGAAAATGCCAAGGATTCCGAAAAGGATTACCTTGTGTGCGATGAAAACGGCTTTGCTGAAACCAAATTTCTCCCTTACGGCGTGTATACCGTTCATCAGACCAAGGGCTGGGAAGGTACTGTATTTATTGCGGATTTTGATGTCAATATTTCGGCTGACGGTCAGACCTATCGCTATCTTATCAACAATGCGGAGTTTGAGAGCTATATCAAGGTCGTAAAGGTGGATTCTGAAACGGGAAAAACCATTCCTTATGAAGGCGCAGGATTTGAAATCTACGATTCAAATGGGCAGAAAATCTCGATGACTTTTGCATACCCGACGCCTACTACCATCGATGTATTCTATACAAATTCCGAGGGGTATCTGATAACGCCGGAATCCCTTCCTTACGGCGATTACAGTCTCGTTGAGGTACAGGCTCCTTATGGTTATGCGCTTGACAGCACGCCTGTCAGCTTCAGCGTTTCCGCTGAAAATGCAGAGGAAGAAAATGCCCTTACAATTGTTAAGGTGACTAAAGAAAATACTCCGCAGAAAGGCAGGGTCTCAATTCAGAAAACAGGCGATATTTTCAGTTCTGTGACTGCTCTTGGAAGTCCGATATATATTGACGAAAACGGCAAAATTCATGAAAGCGGACAGACAACTTATACCCCTGTTTTTGAAGTAGGAGGACTGTCGGGAGCAGTTTACCAGATTATTGCAGCAGAGGATATCATAACGACTGACGGTACGATAAGAGCCAATGCAGGCGATGTTGTGGCTGAAATCACAACCGATGAAAACGGCTATGCGGAAACCGATTTGCTGTACCTTGGAGAATATGAGGTAAGGGAAATTACCGCCCCTTATGGATACGTTTTAAACAGCGAATCGCAGCTTGTTGAGCTGACCTACGCAGGACAGGAAATTGCGGTCAGAGATACCGTAAACACAATCTTTGTCAACGATTATCAGAAGCTTGAAATCAGCCTTGAGAAGCTTATGGAAAGCGATGAGCTTTTCAAAATAAGCGGAAACAATTATTACAAAAATGTGCGCTTCGGACTGTTTGCAGCGGAGGAAATCACAGCCGCTGACGGCAATGCAATCCCCGAAAACGGTCTTATCGCAGAGGTTTCCCTCGATGAAAATATGAAGGCTGTTATCGCTGAAAAAGTACCGTTCGCTAAGTATTATGTTCAGGAAATCGCCGCTGATGAACACTATATTTTAAACGGCAAAAAGTACCTTGTAAGCTTTGAATATCAAGGTCAGGAAATGACTACGGTGTACGTGAACTGCGGACAGTTTAAGAATCTTCTCAAGCGAGGAACAGTCAAGGGAATCAAGGTAAACGAGGCTGACGAGTCTCTTGAAAGCGCTCTGTTCGGACTCTTCCCGGCAGACTGCACAGAGTTCACAGCTGAAGCAACAATAGTAACTTCCAAGTCAGATTCCAAGGGCGAATTCGGCTTTGAAGAAGTACCATTCGGCAGCTATATCGTGCATGAAATTGAGGCTCCCACAGGCTATATTTTAAGCGATGAAAGCTACCCCGTAACTGTTTGCGGTGACGGCGAAACTATCACCATTCGTACAGTTAACGAGAAAATCAGAGGCAATGTAACCCTTACTAAAATTGACGAAGAATACCCTGATAACAGGCTTTCCGGAGCTGAGTTCACAGTCTATTCCGATGAAAAATGCGAGAACAAAATCAGCGTTCTGACAGAAAGCGAAAAGGGAGTTTACCTCCTTGAAAACCTCGAATACGGCAAATATTTCTTAAAGGAAACTGCCGCTCCCGACGGCTTTATTATCGATGAAAACGTCTATCCGTTTAGCATTGAAAAGGACGGAGAAACTGTTGAAATTGCAAACACGGAAGTCGGAAAAGGCTTCATAAATAAGCCGGAAAAAGGCGGCGTGGAGATCACTAAAACTGACATTTCCACAGGCGAACTTATACCGAACTGCGGCATCGAAATTCTTGACAAAGACGGCAATATTGTCGTTCAGGGACGGACAGACGATAAGGGCGTTGTAACCTTTGAAAAGCTGAGATGCGGTGACTATTTCTACCGTGAATTCGACGCTCCCGACGGATATATTTTAGATGAAAACTTC
>ERZ795030.5921-NODE-5921-length-10971-cov-4.877886_pt1 | contig 10971 bp, 6 predicted proteins | sample MGYA00375122_ERZ795030 | MGnify/ENA primary metagenome ERZ795030 (study PRJEB30165, sample SAMN05720146) | activated sludge metagenome | isolation source: anaerobic digester from wastewater treatment plant | place: Japan | collected 2015-04-20 ...
CACTACCCGAACCACCTATTACGACGATATAACTCTCCATCCCGACCGTCTTCTGGAAGATTTGATCTATATTTATCATCCGGAATTGCTTCCCGGATATGTTCTGAGATATTATGCCCCTATGAAATGAGATGAAAGGAAGGAGCAAACATATAGCAATCTATATTAGCCTCGGCGTAGCTCTGCTGCTGCTTTTCTGTGGCGGACTGCTCTATGGTTCGGTCAGGATACCGATAGGTTCCATATTGGAAATTATTGCCGGCAGATTTGAAGGTCGTCAAACCTGGGTACAAATCGTTATGCAGTCGAGACTGCCCCAGACAATAACGGCGCTATTTGCCGGAGCCTCTCTGGCTGTAAGCGGATTGTTGTTACAGACTCTTTTCAAAAATCCCCTTGCAGGCCCTTCAATTCTGGGTATCAGTGACGGAGCCTATCTCGGCGTGGCGCTTGTGATGATATATTTCTCTTTCAACAGTTATCTTACAACGATTCTCGCAGCATTTGTAGGAGCAGCGGTCGTGCTGCTTATCATCATAGGATTTTCCCGAAAGGTACAAAACAGCGTCATGCTGCTCATAATCGGTATAATGGTGGGCTATCTCGCCTCCTCGATCATCTCCATCCTCAACTATCACGCTTCCCCTGACAAAGTGCATCAATTTGTACTCTGGGGGATGGGCGACTTCACCGGAGTCTCGATGGAGAAACTTCCGTGGTTTGTGATATTCGCCTCCGGAGGGCTGTTAGGCTCGGTTTTTCTGATAAAGCCCCTTAATGCGCTGTTGCTCGGAGAGTCATACGCTGCCAATCTGGGCGTGCGCGTCAAGAGTATCCGCATAGCAATTCTTCTCTGTACCGGTATCCTTACTGCCGCTACTACTGCCTTCTGCGGCCCCATCTCCTTTATCGGTCTGGCCGTACCTCATATTGCGAGACTGCTTCTCGGAAGTTCAAACCATAAGCAGCTGCTGCCGATTACCCTGCTTGCAGGTGCCTGCGTAGCCCTTCTTTGCAACATGCTGACAGTGGTGCCGGGAAGCAACTCCATACTACCGCTCAATGCCATCACTCCGATTATAGGAGCGCCGGTCATCATATATGTGATTGTCAACCGAAGGAATATCCAATATTTCAATTGAAATGAAACGGCAGATAACCATATCGGCACATGGACTGGCCATCGGATATTCTCTGAGGGGCGGCCGGCGCAAGGTGATCCACAACTCGCTGGATATGGAACTTCGCAACGGTGAAGTGACCTGTCTGCTCGGCCTCAACGGTGCCGGCAAATCCACTCTCATCAAGACCCTATGCGGGCTGCTTCCACCCTTGGCAGGCAGTATCAGGGTATTGGGAGCACCACTTGAGAACTACTCCCACAACCGTCTATCAACTCTGATCGGGGTGGTACTCACGGAAAAGACCTTTGCAGGAGGCATTACCGTCTACGATTTGGTCTCCCTCGGCAGATACCCGCACACAGGCATCTTCGGACAGCTCAAAGAGAGCGACCACGAAGCCATTTCGAGAGCAATTGAGTCGGTAGGCATAGAGCACAAGGCCGCCTCTTACGTCTCAGAACTGAGCGATGGAGAGCGCCAAAAGGCCTTTATCGCCAAAGTGCTGGCCCAGGAGTCCCCAATCATCATACTAGACGAACCCACTGCCTTTCTGGATGTAACAAGCAGGATAGAGATAATGGTGCTTTTGCGTAAGCTTGCGCGGGAACAGCAAAAGAGCATCCTGCTCTCCACCCACGATCTGGATTCCGCAATTCAGCTCGGAGACAAATTGTGGCTGCAAGAGAGGGGGGCGAAGGACAACCGAGCCTCTGCACCGATGATCAGCGGCACACCGGAAGATTTGATTCTCAGCGGTGTGCTGGAGTCTTTCTTTGGAAAAAAGGGAGTGGTTTTCGACTCCTATTCGGGAAAAATATCTCCCGTCCCTTCGGAAAATCCAGTAGGCATAGACGGAGAGGCACGAAGTGCATTCTGGGCGGGAAATGCTCTGAAGCGCAAAGGGTTCGCTCCCACGACTCCTGCCAAAGACATCGTTTCTGTGCAATGTCTCTCACCCACCGAGTTTAATGTTTCATTTCCGGATGGAAAAACCCTCAAGGCAAATTCCATAGAGGAGTTGCTGGATCTCTTTACCAATTCATCTTCTTGACGGCACGACAGTCGAGACCCTGCTCGTAAATCCAATCCACAAGTTCCCCATCTACCGATACTCTGAATTTATCGGAATAGAGCGACACGCAATCCTTTTGCCCGTTATGTTCAAATGAAAGATCGATGAAAAGAGGTGTTTCCCCTTTATGAGCACGCAATTTCTTTGTCAAGGCTTTACGGAACTCGGCATCCGACTGCTCCAGATCCATCGATATGTGAAATTCTTTGAAAAATTGATCTTTTGCGTTGGAGAGAAGAGTCATATTGGCGATAAAGAGACGATATTCCGGCACTTTTTTCTCCTCTGTTGACTCCTTGCGGTAAAACTCTTTCGTGACGCATCTGATCAGTAAAGCAGTATGATCCACCATATACTTCATATATGCCTCATAGCTCTTGCCCGAAAGGGAGAAGGTGTGACTCCCATTGAAATCCTCTAAGGTGAATGTACACCAAGGGCGATTTCCGGTACGGGTATACTTGATCTGTACGTCGGTAACAAGGCCCCCTACCGTAAATTCTATATTCCGGAGTTTGGGATCCCTCGAGAGGTTGTCCTCTATATTACGCACCTCGCTAAGTTCAACCGTCACCAAATTGTCAAATTCAAATTTGAATTTATCCAACGGATGAGAGGAGATATACATACCCACAAGTTCTTTTTCCTTTTTGAGAAGCTCTATTTCGTCATACTCCTGAAGAGGCGGTACTTCGGGACGCACCGGCTTCATCTCTTCGGTATCCCCGAAGAGGCCTCCCTGCATGACCGTATCGCTCTGATACTTGTAGGTATACTTGAGCAGAGCGTCAATAAATGACTCATCCCTGTTGTTGAACAAGAAATACTGCGTCCGGTGCATATCACCAAAGGAGTCGAACGAGCCGGAATAGATCAGACACTCTATAACCTTGCGGTTGACCACTCCGGAAGGGAGCCTCTCCACGAAGTCAAAGATATCTGTAAATGCTCCTCCCCGTTCCCTTTCCGCAATGATTGCATCTATGACATTGGTTCCCACACCCTTGATTCCTGCCATTCCGAAACGGATATTTCCCTTCTTGTTGACGGCAAATGTGGTGCGGCTCTCGTTGATGTCGGGTCCGAGCACTTCGATTTTCATCCTTTTGCAATCATCCATCAGCTTGGTGATTTCCTCAATGTCGTTGAGGTTTTTACTGAGGTTAGCAGCCAGGAACTGAGCAGGATAGTGTGCCTTGAGATAACCGGTCTGATAGCCCAACCAGGCATAACAGGTGGCGTGTGACTTGTTGAACGCATACTCTGCGAAACTCTTCCAGTCCTTCCAGATCTTTTCCAAAATCTCTTGCGGGTGACCTTTGGCCAGAGCTCCCTCCATAAACTGATCGTAGAGCTTTTCCATCACACTGAGTCTCTTTTTGCCCATGGCACTGCGCAGAGTGTCGGCCATACCGGGAGTAAATCCTGCAAGCTCCTGAGAAAGACGCATCACCTGTTCCTGATATACCGTAATCCCATAGGTGTCCTCAAGATACTCTTCCATCTCCTTCAAGTCGTATGTTATCTCCTGTTTGCCATGTTTACGTGCTACAAAATCGGGGATATATTCCATAGGGCCGGGACGATAGAGTGCATTCATCGCAATCAGGTCTTCAAAACGGGTCGGATGCAGTTCGCGTAACCATTTTTTCATACCATCCGACTCAAACTGGAAGACTGCCGTAGTATTGCCCTTACTGAAAAGCTTGTAAGTAAGAGGATCGTCGATGGGAATGGCTTCGATGTCAAAAGGCTTATGACCGCTCTCAACAATGTTGGACATCGTCTCTTTGATAATTGAAAGAGTCTTCAGACCGAGAAAGTCCATCTTGAGCATACCTACCTGCTCAATATAGGATCCCTCATACTGGGAAACCCATATTTTCTCTTTGCTCTCCTTATCCTCCTCAACTGCTATTGGAATAATATTGGTAAGGTCCTCACGGCCTATAATCAGCGCACAGGCATGGACTCCTGTCTGACGGATGGTGCCTTCCAGCTGCTGGGCATACTTGATGGTGTTGCTCAATTTTTGGTCGGGAGAATCAAGGGCCTCCTTAAACTCAGGTATTCTCTCCACGCAGAGCTTTATAGTCGGAGGTACCTCGACCTTGACCAGCGACGTAGAATCGGTTTTGTCGTAAACATCTATCTCAAATGATCTGGGGACAAGTTTGCTCAGACGATCCGCCTCCTGGAGAGGCACCTGCTCGATACGGGCAACATCCCTGATGGCGCTCTTGGTTGCCATCGTACCGAATGTCACCACATGGGCAACATGGTCTTTACCATATTTATTTTCCACATATTCGAAAACCCTGGAACGTCCCTCATCATCGAAATCTATATCTATATCGGGCATCGAAATACGGTCGGGATTTAGGAAACGCTCAAACAGAAGATCATATTTGATAGGGTCGATATTGGTTATCTTAAGGCAATATGCCACCACGGATCCCGCCGCAGAGCCACGTCCGGGGCCTACCGAAACATCTATTCTACGCGCTTCTGCAATAAAATCCTGCACTATGAGGAAATAGTCGGGATATCCCATCTTTTGGATGGTTTCAAGCTCGAAATCAATCCTGTCGCGTATCTTTTGGGAAATTTCTTTCCCGTAGCGCATTTCCGCACCTTTATAAGTGAGGTGTCTCAGATAAGCATCCGAATCTTCAAACTCTTCAGGAATTGGGAAATGGGGCAGAATGGGATCGGAGTCTATGGAATAGGACTCAACTTTTTCGGCTACTTCGAGAGTATTGGACAACACCTCCGGATGGCCGGGAAAGAGAGCCGCCATCTCCTCTTTGCTTTTAAGAAACTCCTGCTGAGTGTAACGCAACCTGTCGGGATCATCGACATTGTTGTTGAACGTCAGACAAATGAGACGATCATGTGCAGGGCCATCCTCCTTATCTACAAAATGGACGTCATTTGTGGCTATAACCTTGATGTCGTGCTTTTGTGCCAGCTCATAGAGAGCCTCATTGACAATCTGCTGTTTCTCAAACGTCTCTTTCGGGGCAAGCGGTACATCCGTGGGATGGCTCTGAACCTCGAGATAATAGTCATCGCCGAAAATGGATTTATACCAAAGTACAGCCTCTTCCGCTGCCTCCATATTTCCTTCGATAATGTGCCTTGGCACTTCTCCTCCCAGACAGGCGGTGGTGCAAATCAATCCCTCGTGATATTTTTCAATCAGTTCTCGATCTATTCTCGGATGAAAATAAAAACCCTCTATATTGCCCAGCGAGCAGAGTTTTACCAGATTGTGATATCCGGTCACATTCTTTGCCAAAAGTATCAGGTGATAGGCCTTTTGGTCAATTTTCCCCCGTCTGGTATGTCTATCCTCCAGTGCCACATAAACCTCGCATCCGACTATGGGTTTTACATCGGGATAGTCAGCCGCCACCTTCAGAAACTCCTTTACGCCATACATATAACCATGGTCGGTCAGTGCAAGGGCGGGCTGTCCATACTTGTGCGCCTTTTGGAAAAGGGACTTTATAGAAGAGGCTCCGTCCAGAATGGAATATTGCGAGTGTACGTGAAGGTGGACAAATGACATTGGAAAATGCTCGGTTAAATGTTGATAATTATATTAGTGAACGACCCGTCATAATCTCGGGCTGAGGAATGCCCATCAGTTTTAGCATGGTGGGGGCAATATCGGCCAGGATGCCGGCTCTAACCTCTTTCACATCATCATCTACCACTATAAAGGGCACTTTGTTGAGTGAGTGAGCCGTATTGGGAGTGCCGTCTTCATTGACGGCATGGTCGGCATTGCCGTGGTCAGCAGTGATAAGTACCGAATAACCGGCCTTACGGGCCGCCCTGACCACTTCGCCCACACAGGAGTCGACCGTCCTTACCGCCTTGACAATGGCATCATAGACACCGGTATGTCCTACCATATCTCCGTTGGCGAAATTAAGTATTATCATGTCGTGTTTGCCTGTGGCCAGATCGGCTACAAGAGCATCCTTTACCTCAGGTGCGCTCATCTCCGGCTTCAGATCATAAGTTGCCACTTTCGGGGAATTAATCAGTATGCGATCCTCTCCGGCAAACTCTTTTTCACGCCCGCCGTTGAAGAAAAATGTCACATGTGCATATTTTTCCGTTTCAGCAATGCGAAGCTGACTCTTTCCGACAGAAGAAACCACTTCACCGAGAGTTTGAGGCACGTTGTCCTTATCGAAAAGGAGATGAAGTCCCTCGAATTTGTCATCATAGGGAGTCAGAGTGCAATAGTAGAGGGGAATGGTATGCATTCCTGCCTCAGGCATATCGGCCTGGGTGAGAACGTAGGTTATTTCGCGGGCGCGATCATTCCTGAAATTGAAGAAAATAACCGCATCACCCTCCTCCAGGGTGGCTACCGGAGTCCCTTTTTCCGACACTATGGAGATGGGCTTTATAAATTCGTCAGTAACCTCTTCCCGATAGGATTCCTCTATGGCCTCAACAGCTGAAATGGCCTTCCGGCCTTTACCGCTGACAAGTAGATCATAGGCCTCCTTGATTCTTTCCCATCTCTTGTCCCTATCCATTGAATAATAACGGCCCACCACGGAGGCTATCTTACCGGTAGTGCGTGAAAGAACCTCCTCCAACTCGGCCACATAGCCCTTTCCACTTCTCGGGTCGGTATCACGACCATCCATAAAGCAATGCACAAATACCTTTTCCAGACCGGCATTGGCTGCTTCGCGTAAGAATTCATAAAGATGATTGAGAGAACTGTGTACTCCGCCATGCGAACAAAGTCCCATGAAATGGAGCTGTTTACCCGATTTTTTTACATAATCGTATGCAGCCGCAATCTCCTTGTTGGACATCAGGGCATGTTCGCGACAAGCGATATTAATTTTAACCAAATCCTGATATACAATGCGGCCGGCTCCTATATTGAGGTGTCCCACCTCGGAATTGCCCATCTGCCCTTCGGGAAGACCAACGTCCTCGCCGCTCGCACTGAGCTGCGAAAAGGGATACTTCGCCTTCAAAGCATCAATTTCAGGGGTTCCTGCCGTATATATCGCATTTGAATAGTCCTGACGGCCTTCTCCCCAGCCGTCCATCACTATCAAGAGCACTTTTTTATTCATTATCTATTCTATTTTTACTAAATTTGTTACAATATTTCGTCCGATCGGACGAATGTACAAAGTTACGAATTATGGGAACAAAGAGAAAGAAAAATGATTTCAGCGGGAGTAAATCTTCCAAAAGCGATAAAAAGAATAGAAGAAAAATGCAGGATCCCGTCAAGGCATCCGACAGGCGAAGCAAAAGTAAAGTCGAGGCTGAAGGCATAATCAATCTCACCAGAGACGGATTCGGGTTTGTTACCGTTGAAGGTATTCCCAATGATATATTCATCCACATCAGCAAGATGCGTGGCGCTCTGCACGGGGACCGCGTCAAAATCCTCATTCCCAAAAATATAGACCACAGAGTGCGCAGGATTGAAGGCGAAGTAGTGCACATCATCGAGCGTTCGCGAAAACCCCATATCGGAGTGCTGCACATAGTCGGAAAGCAGGTCTGGGCCATAGTGGAGAGCCGCAATATGCCCTACGACATCCGCATCCCCGTAGATAGCCTCGATGAATTACCGGAAATGGGCGGCATCAAGGCAGCCAAAGGGATCAAGGTAGCCGTGCTGGTGACCGACTGGCCGCGCCGCAGTCCCGAACCTCTCGGCAAAATAGTGGATGTTCTCGGAGTCCCGGGAGATAATGATACCGAAATGCACTCCATCCTTGCGCAATACAATCTCCCCTACCGCTTCGAACCGGAGGTGGATAGTGCTGCCAACGCCATCTCAGATGTAATAACCGCCGATGAGATCGCCAAACGGTGGGACTACCGCTCCGTCACCACCTTTACCATTGACCCCGCAGATGCCAAGGACTTTGACGACGCTCTCTCGATAAGAGAGCTGGAAAATGGCATCTGTGAGGTGGGAATCCACATTGCGGACGTGACGCACTATGTGACTCCCGATACTCCGGTGGACAAAGAAGCTTTCAACCGCGCAACTTCCGTCTATCTGGTAGACAGGACCATACCGATGCTCCCCGAAAAACTCTCCAACAATCTCTGTTCACTGCGTCCGCACGAGGATAAACTCTGTTACTCGGTCATTTTTAAAATTGACGACAACGCAAAGGTGCTGGATGCCAAATTCGGACGCACCATCATCAACTCCGACCACAGATTTGATTACGAGCAGGTGCAGGAGATCATCCAGAATATGCACGGACCTCTCTGCAAAGAGATACTCAAGCTCCACTCCATTGCCACCATCCTCCGCAGGAAACGCTTCGAACATGGTGCAATAAAGTTTGAACGTCCCGAGATGAAGGTAATCGTGGACAAAGAGGGCAAACCGCTGGATGTATGCCGCCAGGAGTCGGTAGAGAGCAACTGGCTTATAGAGGAATTTATGTTGTTGGCTAACCGTTATGTTGCTTTTCAGGTAGCCAGAAAATGCAAATCGGTAAACCCCACTTTTGTTTACCGCGTACACGACAATCCCAATCCCGACAAACTACGGGAGCTGCGCCGCTTTGCGAAGAATTTCGGTCACACCCTCGGCGATACCGACAACCCGAAAAATATCGCCAGGAGCCTCAACAAGCTTATGACCGGCATCAAAGATAGACCTGAAGAAAATGCAATCGAGATGATGGCACTCCGCTCTATGTCCCGTGCCGTCTATTCCACCGACAATATCGGCCACTATGGTCTGGCATTTCAGTTCTATACACATTTCACCTCTCCCATCAGGCGCTATCCCGATATGATGGTGCATCGTTTGCTGACCAAATACCTCAACGGAGCCAAATCTCAGGACAAAGCCTATTATGAGGAGAATTGTAAATATTGCTCCGAGAGGGAACAGCTGGCTACCGATGCCGAACGCGCCAGCATCAAGCTCAAACTCGTCGAATTTATGCAGGACAAGATCGGGCAGGAGTTTGAAGGCACTGTCTCAGGTCTCACCGAATGGGGAATGTATGTGGAAATCGAGCCCACCAAGATTGAAGGTATGGTCTCATTGAGGGAATTTACCAAGGATTATCTGGTGTTTGATGAGGAAAAATATTTTATTGTCGCCAAGGCCTCCGGCCGCAAATTCACCCTCGGAGACAAAGTCAAAGTGCGCGTCCTCCGCGCAAACATGGAGCAGAAGCTTATAGATTATGAACTGATTTGGGAGGAATGAAAATGGGACGAGTCCCATTTTAGTTCTGAGTCGGTAGTGTGTAGTTTCGAGTAGGTAGTGGGAGTCTGTAGTGGTGCGAGTTACGCGTTGCGAGGTGCGGGGCGCAAATTGTAGGGAGTCATATAGCTCTGAGTATGGAGTATTGCATTTGAAGTTGGCTGTTTGCGGTTGGCGGTATTCGATTTAATGCCATTATGAGAAAAAAGTATTTCATATTACTATTTTTAGCAGTTTTGCTATGCTCTTCCTGTGTCGAGACCATCCATCCGGAGTCGGTTGAGGAGGCGCCGGTAGTTGTGAATTGTGTTTTGGACACATCCGATACGCAATCTCTTTATTTGGCTTATTCCAGCAAAGTCAGCGAGGTTGAAGATTTCAAAATAATTGACAACGCTGATGCGGTATTGAGAGAAATAAAAGGCAATGATACGGTCACTGTGGCCACATTTTCTTTTGAAAGCGATGGTATGTGGAGAACCAATTTCCGTCCTGTAGGTGGGAAGGAATATCAACTGCTGATAGAGATTCCGGGACAAAAGAGAGTAACCGCTATTACCCAAATGCCGGAAATAATAACAATTTACCATGGTATTGGTTCCTCCAGCTCTATTGGAGAAATATCACGTTATCCCGGGTCTTCATATTGGTCTTTTTTTGCTAATAATACATTGTATTTATCTATGTTCGGAAAAGATAATGAAGGAAATATAGTAATAGCTGATGAGATTGCAACTGACCATCTGTTTTGAGACCAATTCAATGTGACGGGTAAAACTTTTACAGATCTGTCAAAATTGCCGATATTATATACGACTGTTGAAGGAAAACCTCTACACAAACAATATATCAGAATACCCAATCCTGACAAATATATCAATCCAAACTACAATAGTGGCAAAGAAGAATATAAAGGCCAATTCACGGTTGCCACAAATGAAAAATCTATACGTAACCTTACTATTTTGCAGGTTTCTGATGAATTGGATGCTTATTATAAGGATGTTCTTACATATCAAAACAAATATGAAGTAATGGACAATTTGCTTATTGTGTATGATAGAGCTAATGTATACAATAATGTTACCAATGCCATAGGAATATTTGGCGCTTATAACAAATATATACTGCCATGGGCTCCATTGCTATGAAAAGAATATACTACATTGCCATACTATTTTTAATATTTATCGGCTGCGGAAGCCTCTCCGCTCAGGAAGCTGTTCCCATAAGGGATGCCATCAAGCAGTCCGTCATCGTTGACTCGAGGATAATGAGGCAGCAACAGGGATTGACCACCATTCAGATAGAGGCTATCAAAGGAATAATATCGCCTGCCGGTGAGGGCGATGCCATCAAATTCATCCAGACCCTGCCGGGAGTCTCCACAGGTGCGGAAGGCACATCCTCTTATTATGTTAGAGGAGGCAATTCCGGCAATAATGCCGTTACCTTGGATGGAGTCCCGATCTATGGCATAAGCCACCTCATGGGAATGACCTCAACAATTCCCGCAGAAATTGTAAGTTCAG